>JAEEGH010012511.1_pt1 | contig 19018 bp, 12 predicted proteins | sample 9134181 | NCBI WGS metagenome assembly JAEEGH01 (sample SAMN16246544, study PRJNA631951) | gut metagenome | biome: gut microbiome; feature: rumen; material: DP-attached | host: Bos | place: Iran: Karaj | collected 2018-10 | reverse complement strand
CGTTGACTTGAAGAATTTCTTGTTCTGTCATAATACTACATTCTTGGTTTACGCCTGCAAAGATATGGCAATTTACTGATATTTGCAAATTTTTCTACATTTTTCTCGATGATTCATGCGGGAATTGAAAGATTTAGCCCCTAATTCTCTTAATTCTTGTTAATATTCTAACGATTTAGAGGGAAATATTTGGAAGTTCTAAAAAGTTAGAGTATATTTGCCGCCAGAAACTCTAAAAGATTAGAATATGAAAGAGAAAAAGACATTAACAAAGGCTGAAACGCAAGTGATGAACATACTCTGGTCGTTACCAGAGAGCAAAGGCTATTCGTCTGAAATCATGGAGAAGTTCCCAGAGCCAAAGCCGGCTCTGACCACTCTGCTGACATTCCTCAAGATATTAAAGGACAAAGGATTTGTCAGTTCGGAGAAACATGGCAAGGCCCAGCTCTTCAGCACTACCATCAGCAAAGATGAATACACGCGCGCTTATATGAAAGAGGTGCAGAATACATTCTTTGGAGGCTCGCTTGCATCGCTCGTATCTTTCTTTGCCAAAGACGAGCAGCTAAGCGATGAAGAAGTCAGTGAGATTATGGAAATTCTTAAGAACCGCAAGTAATGGCAGAGTTTCTGATCTACGATCTGAAGGTAGCGGTATTGATAGCCGTTTTCTATTTCTGCTATCGGCTGCTGATGGAGCGCGAGCCGATGCATCGGCTGAACCGCATCGTGTTGCTATCGTCCATCTTGCTCTCGCTTGCCTTACCCCTGTGCGTCATCACACTTCATAAGACGTTAGAGGTTGAGCAGATACAGATGGCAGAACGCCCCGAACTGGTAATCACAGATTTGGGAGCGTCCACAGAAGATGCCGTGCAGACTGCTCCAGAGAAAAGCTGGATGGACACCATAAAAAATCTCTTTCAACCATCCATTATCTTTGCAATCTTTTTAGTCGGCCTTTTCTGCCGATTGCTATATATCGCAAACAGTTATCAGCAATTGCGCCGAATGATTAAGGATAGTGAGCTACATTCGTTGGAGGATGGCGTAACACTGGCAGTTGTCGACCTGCCCGTCGCACCGTTCTCATGGATGCACACCATCGTGTTAAGCCGGATTGACTACGAGGAGCGCAACCCTTCGATTATTGCTCACGAACGAGGGCACATCCTACTGCATCACAGTTGGGATATCGTCTTCGTTGAAGTGCTTACGGCCCTGCAATGGTTCAACCCTGTGGTTTGGCTCCTGCGTCGCGACTTGCGAACCGTCCATGAGTATGAAGCCGATGCATCCGTCCTCTCGTCAGGTTCAGACGTGAGCCAATACATCCAATTACTGATGCGGAAGGCGATGGGTACACAGGCCAGTATCCTCGCCAACGGCATCAACAACAGCACCATCAAAAAGAGAATTAATATGATGTTAGTAAATAAATCCCCACGCCGCAACTCCCTGAAGTTGTTGGCCCTGCTTCCAATCGTGGGCATCACTCTCGCCCTCAATGCAGAGACCGTCACTGACGTGGTTTATAAGAATGACGAGCCCCAAAAACAGGTGCCCGTAAAGAAAGGCAAGAAAGATGCTACTATCAAGACCAATGCCAATCAGGGCATACAGGTCATAGAAGTATCTGAGGCTTCCGACAAGGAAAAGACTTCTGAAACCACCGTGAAGCAAGAGATGCAACAGAACGTGGCAGTAATCGTCTACGACAGCAAACCAGAAGGAGAAAAGCCGATGCTTATTGTTGATGACAAGATTGCCACAATAGAGCAGGTGCGAGCTCTCTCCAGAGATTCTGTCGTGCGTATGGCTGTAATGAGACCAGATGCAGCCATTAAGTCCTATGGTTCGAATGCCAAGAATGGTGTGATCATAATAACGACTCAAAAGCGTCAAGAGGAAATAGACCGTGAGCCTGTTATGTCTGATGTCTTCGACAGGGCGGAGGAGATGCCACAATTCCCAGGAGGACACATGGGACTGATACAATATCTTAGCAGCAATATCCGTTATCCAGAAGACGCAAAAAAGACTGGCGCTCAGGGACGTGTCGTCGTCAGTTTTATTGTGGAGAAAGATGGCAGTATCAGCAACGCGAGAGTAACAAAGCCGACGTATTCTTCCCTCGATGAGGAAGCCCTTCGTGTGGTCAACGCTATGCCGAAATGGACACCAGGAAAAGTAAATGGCAAACCCGAGAAGATAAAATACTCCATACCCATCAACTTCAGGCAGGACGATGCTGCCTCGCCCAAAGCAGAAGTCAACAATCTTTCTATGCGGGTAGATGGCGACAACCCAAAGTCTACTTTAATTGGTACGGTTAAACAAGTTAAGATTGATAATCAGGATGCCCTTAACGCTGACATAGAAATTGATGGCAAGAAGGCTAGTGTAGAGGAACTATGGCGCATCCAGCACAGCGACATCGAGAGTATGCAGATTTTCGAGAAGGACGATCAGCACCCGAATGTTCGCCTCATTATCACGACCAAGAAGAATAAATGAAAACTATCATCACCCTACTCCTCTCCTGTGCCGCCCTTATTGGGCAGGCACAGGAATTAAAGACGATCGAGCCGACGCTCAACGACTATCTCCTGTTGCTGAAAGCGAAGGGCTATGTGGTTTATAGTTTCGACACGAAAGATTTCAAGGGCAAGCAGGTGGAACCAGTCATCATGGAATATGTGAAAGGAGAAGAGGCACGGGATTTTCTTGGCTTTAGTTTCTCCTTCCCGCTTGGAGAGAAGCTTGTCATTGGTTTTGCGCCGTCAAGCAATGATTCTACGTATGTCTATTCCTTCCAATCCGTCGGTGGTGGCGGCTTTAATGCTACACTCAAACTACAGCCGGTCTTTGCTCCGGAGATGCCAACGAAACAGAGTTACAGATATGAGTCGCGGCCCTTTGAGCTCGATACTGCTGTCGAGCTGGGAAAGTTTATTCCGCTTGTCTTGTTCGGCTCCTATTGGTACGAACCCGAGACTGGCGTCAGCCGCTTCTGCGGTGAGAAATTCATCAAGACAGACCTCACATCTGAGATTATCAAGAGTATTCCTCATTTCTATGTCATCGGTATAAAGATGAAATGATGGAATCGTTTGCATGTTACGTGTACTGCAGTGTCTGACGCTGGGCTACAGGGCCTTCAGGAACTCAACCTCGACGATGCGGAGCTCGCTCTTGGTGTTGCCGCCGTCCTTGGCCTTGAAGAGGTCGAGCGCAAGGACTGGACCATCGAGAAGAACGCCAAGTTCAGCACGCTGAAGTAACGCCGCAAAAGTTAAATTCCTATAATTTCTCGTGCTGTCGTGCAAGATTTCCGCATTTCTCAGTTATATAGTTAGAGCGTCACAACAATCACATATAATGATGAAACAAGCAAAAGAAATCATCCTTACCCTGCTGGCCGTGTGTCTGTTCATGGCTTGTAGCAGCGACGAAGAGTCCGATGCCTATCAGTACGAGGAAAGTCCTGTCTCGCTCGATGGCACATGGCATATGGCCGGGGCTTACTTTTCATTCGACGGCGTCAGCGAATTTAAAGTTCAGCCTGGTGACGTCACCGTCAGTTTCAATCCCGACCGTACCATGCAGGTGGTCAACAAGTCTGAGACCAGTCAGATGAAGCAATTCTATGCCTCTGGCCTCTATTCCTACGAGATCATCAGTTCCCAAACCAGCCCATCTGACGGCACCGTGTTTACCCTCATCAGTATCGAAGGCCAAAAGTGCACTTACTGGTTCAGGGACGGGCTGCTCACCCTCGATTTTGGAATGGCATACGATGCCCCGGGCTATTACTTCAAGAAACTGAAAAAGTAAAATGTAATTTGTAATATGTAATATTCTCCCCCCCCTCTCGCAGCAACCAGGCGCCACCTCTTTATGACGAGGCGGCGTCTGGCGAACGCGGTGAACTGACGACGACGGGCGGCCTGCCGTCGCGGGGCTACAGGGCCTTCAGGAACTCGACCTCGACGATGCGGAGCTCGCTCTTGGTGTTGCCGCCGTCCTTGGCCTTGAAGAGGTCGAGCTCGCCGGCGGCGGGCTCTGCCACCTCGACGATGCCGCCGAAAGCGTCCTTGTCCTTGCCGGCACCACGCAGGCGGATGGTGATCTGGTCGGTCTTGACGCGTCGGGTGGGGGTGATGTGTATGTAGCCGAGGCTGCGCTCGGTCTCGCCGCTCCAGATGAGCTGCCGGCCGGCGAAGATCTCGAGCGGGTAGCTGCGCAGGCGCCAGCCGGTGAGCTTCATGCAGATGTCGTCGACGACGGTTTTCTCTGCCAGCCGATAGGTGATCCAGGCAGTGGAGAGGCGGCCGTCGTTCTTCCATTCTGACAGTTCGTTGTCGTCGTAGCTGCGGTTGGCGTTGGCGGGGTCGTAGCCGGCGGTGGCGTCAACAATGTTGACGCCTCGCCGACTGTCACGGTAGGAACTGCCGGCGGGGGTCTCGCCGCGCTGCAGGCGGCCCTTTAGGGTGAGCTGCGGCATTAACTTTTCACTTTTCACTTCCTCACTCTTCACTTCCATATATGCTGGCTTGACGCCGTCGGCATAGGCTGAGAGGCTTATGGGGCCGGGGGTCGGCGTGGTGCGGACGAGCACGCGGCCCACGCCGCACTCCACGGGCAGCGACATGGCGCCGACGTAGTTGTCGGAGACGTTCTTCGTGGCGGCAGCGTCGAGCAGGCCTGCCGGACGGTTGTCGTCGGGGCGCTGCAGGTCGTGGTTGTTGCGGGCAGCGATGCCGCCTATCCAGCGGCCCTCGCCCCAGAGGCTGAAGTGAACCATGCGGTTGTCGAGCGGACAGCGGCGCCCCTGCTTGTCGACGACCTCTACCTCGACGAGCACCATGTCGGCGCCGTCGGCCTTCGTGCCCTCGGGGTTACTGATGGCGGTCAGCTTCAGCTCGTGAGGCTCGCCGGCGGTCTCCAGCTTGTAGCGGCTGCCGTCGGAGCCTACGGCTTCGAGCACGCCCGGCTCGTAGTGGACGTCGTCGAAGGTGAAGAGGTAGCGATAGCTCTGACGGCCACGGCCCAGCGAGCGGCCGTTAAGGAAGAGTTCGACGGAATCGGCAGTAGAAATAACATAGACGGGCTTAGCCTCACCCCCAGCCCCTCTCCCAAGGAGAGGGGAGTGATTACCTTTGCTGTCGGTTGAGCTGTCGGCAGAACTATATACTCCCCTCTCCTTGCGAGAGGGGTCGGGGGTGAGGCTCCAATGCCCGATGATATACGTCTGCGGCGTCTCAGGCTCCACCCAGCCGTTCCACATGACCTGATGGGCAAAGAAGGCATCCTTGGGAATGCGCATGGCATCGGTGACGCCGCTGGTGCGGTAGTTCGACTCGCCGCGGTGGTGGGTGTTGGTGTCGCTGAACACGATCTTCACGCCGCCCGACGAGACGCGGGTGCCGGTGCCGGGACGCTCGCGCCAGTAGTCGTACCAGCGGCGCACCATCTCAATGGCAAACTGATCCATGTTGTGGTTGTACTCGCGAGCTGGATTGCCGCGATAGAGCGGACCGTCGCCCTCGCGGTGGTAGGGGTAGCTCCACTCGTCCCAGTACTTGCGCAGGCCCTCGTCGCGGCAGTACTCCATGGCCCACATTGGGTGCTTCCGGGACTTGTTGATATAGAGCATCTCGCCGCCGTACTCCGCCTCGTCGATGTCGAGCATCTCGCGACTGCCGATGGCGCGGCCGCCGTGGGGGTCGTACTTGTCGCGAATGGCCTTCATCTCGAGCATGTGCTCGCGGCTGATGCTCTCGTTGCCGCACTCATAGAAGAGGATGGAGGGGTTGTTGCGGTTGTAGATGATGGCATCGCGCATCAGGGCGGTGCGCTGCTGCCAGCGGGCACCCTCAACGTCCTTCTCGGCATCGCCGGCGGGCATGGCCTGGGGCAGTCCCACGCGGTCGCACGACTCGACGTCCTGCTTCCACGGCGTGACGTGCATCCAGCGCACCATATTGCCGCCCGACTCCACCATGAGGCCGTTGCTGTAGTCGCTGAGCCAGGCGGGCACGGAGAGTCCCACGCCGGGCCACTCGTTGCTGGTGCGCTGGGCGTAGCCGTGGACCATCATGCAGCGGTCGTTGAGCCATATCTTGCCCTCGCCGAAGCGGGTCTTGCGGAAGCCCGTGCGGGTGATGACGAGGTCAGCCCCCTTCAGACCTCCCCCCGAAGGGGAGGCTTTTTCTCCTCCCCATCCCTCCTGACCTCCCCCCGAAGGGGAGGCTTTCAGCGAGGTCTTGACGGTGTAAAGGTAGCCATAGCCCCACGACCAGAAGTGGAGGCCGCCGACCTGCTGGCGGGCGCTGACGGTGCGCGTCTCGCCGGGCTGCATGGTGACGGGGGCGCTCTGGAACCGGGCCACCTCACGGCCGTCGGCATCAATCAGCTGGACGTGATAGGTGAAGCTGTGGGCACGGGTGTCGTCGTTTCTGACCTGGCTCTCGGCATGAATTACAGCTTTTCGTGCGGCCACATCTATGTCGGTGGCGTAGACATACGTCCCCGTCGTGCCGAGGTTCGAGTAGAGGGGCAGCGTCTGGTAGAGCTTGTCGGTGATGTGGAGCCACACGTTCTTGGGCAGGCCGCCGTAGTTGGCGTTGAAGTTGCGGTCGTTCCACTGGTAGCGGCTGTTGAGCGTGCGGTCGCGGTACTGCCAGGAGTTGTCGCAGCGCACGGCCAGCACATTCTCACCTTCTGTAATATAAGGTGTGAGGTCGAAGCCGAAGGCCATGACGCCATTGTCGGAGAATCCCACGTGATGGCCGTTGAGGTAGACGTCGGCTCCCTGACGGGCGCCCTCGAACTCGATGAAGTATTTAGCCCCCTCCTGACCTCCCCCCGAAGGGGAGGCTTTGAATACTTTGCGGTACCAGACGACGGTGTCGGTCAGGTCGGCGATGTCCTTGCGGAAGGCCTCGTCGCCGTTGAAGGCGTAGGGGAGGGTGACGCGTTTAGCCCCCTCCCATCCTCCCCCCGAAGGGGAGGCTTTCAGGTCGCCGATGTGCAGTTCCCAGCCGGCATTGAAGTTGATTTTCTGTCGCTCCACGGCCTGCGTACACACAGCGAGAAGCACCATGATGAAGAATGAAAGAATCCGTCTCATACCTTATTTTATATATACCTTTTGTCCGTTCTTAATATACAAGCCGTGCTTCGGTGTCTGAACACGACGACCTTGCAGGTCATAGACTTCTGAGGACTGGGGGATGGTGTAATTGGGCATCGTTCTGACAGAAGTCGTAATACCTCGGTTCTGCACCCGCTCGGCCTCGGCCCATGCGTCGGCGTCGCGCTTTACGTCGCTGCCAAGGTAGTAGCCGGTGTTGGTGGGCTGGTTGTAGCCGATGTTCTCGTTGAGCGCCGACATCCAGTAGCAGTGGTCGGTCATCAGCCACGGGAACTTGTGCGTCGTGGGGTACCAGGTGCTGAATATCTTGATGTCCTGCAGCCGGGTGGCGTCGGGCAGGATGACCTCCTCGCGCCAGTCGCCGAGGATGTCGCCATACCACGAGGGGTTCGACTTCGTGCCGTTGATGAACGTCTCAGAGTAGCGGTACATGGTGAACGTGCGGCCGTACTTCGGACTCTGGATGATGTTGTCCTCGATGAGCTGGCGCGAGAGGTTGCCGTCGAACCAGACGGCCATGCCGCAGCCGCCCTTCTGGCCCTTGGTGTTGATGGTGGTCTCGGTGCCGTCCTGCCTGATGTAGTTGCCCTGGTAGTAGAAGAACTCGCAGCCGGGATATTCGGGGAAGAAGTCGCCCACGAGGCAGCGGCCCATGTCGTTGTCGCTGGCAGCATCCTTCTTCCAGATGACGGAGCCGTCGCGGGCGTCGTGGAGCGCCACCATCGTCTTGCCCGTCTCCAAGCAGTGGAACATCTGCAGGCCCTCGCGCTCGGGCAGGAACTTGCCCACGTGGTTGGCATCGCCGTGGCCCAGGCGGGTGTTCCACAGGCCGATGCCGTCGTCGTCGACCGCCATCGAGCCGTACATCACCTCGTCGAGCCCGTCGCCGTCGAGGTCGGCCACGTTGAGCGAGTGGTTGCCCTGGGCGGCGTAGGTGCTGTGCTTCTTGCCGTCCTTGCCGGTGCCCTTGTCGTTGGTGTCGAAGCGCCAGCGCCGGGTGAGCTGTCCGCCGCGCCAGTCCCACGCCTCGATGACGGAGCGGGCATAGACGCCGCGCCCGATGACCACCGAGGGCAGCCCCGACTCGTCGAAGCAGCCCACGCCGACGCGGAACGAGCAGGCGCGCTTCCAGTAGTCGTCGCCCCAGGCGCTGCTGGTCTCGCGGGCTATGAAGTTGTCGCGGGCCAGCTCGCGGCCCGTCTTTCCGTCGATGATGCTGATGAACTCAGGCCCTGCCGAACTGTAGTGGTCGACCCACCCGGGACTGCTCGAATTGAGGTTGCCCCACGTGCGGTAGTCAATCTTGCCGTCGCCGTTGACGTCAGGGATCTCCGTGCCGTCGCCGAACACGGTGCCCTCGCAGGTGCGGATGGCCATCTCGGCACAGCCGTCGCCGTCGAAGTCGGCAATGGCGAATGAGGACGAGTTGCCGAGGATGATGCCCGGGCCGCCCTTGACGCGCCAAAGGAGCGTGCCGTCGAACTTATAGGCATCCCAGATGACCGCCCAGAGGCAGTCCTGCTGCGAGTAGCTGGCGCCGGAGCCGTCGCTGACGATGTTGCCCGAGGCGTCCTTCACGCTCTGCAGGCGCTTCACCACAATCTCGAACTCACCGTCGCCGTCGAGGTCGCCCACGCTCACGTCGTTGGCCGTATAGACAATCTTCTTGGTGTCGGCATACACGTCCTTCGTGTCGGCCAGGGGGATGCTGACGTAGGGCAGTCCGCCGCTGACCTGGGCCTTCGTCAGCGTGAACGTCGACAGCGTCTCGTCGCTGCCCGAGTAGGTCAGGCGGTAGTGGTTGTCGGCGGTCTTGCTGGCCGAGGCGTCCTGGAAGCACGTGCGGTTGCGTATGTTGGTGGCAATCTTCTTCTCAGCAGCCGTGCCGATGGCGCGGTAGAGGTCGAAGCCCGTCGTGGCATCGTCGCCGGGCAGCATGCGCCACGTGACGAGCACCTTGCCCGTGTGCTGCTGGTAGTCGCCGAGCGAGGCGTCCTTCTTGTCGTTGATACTGGCCCAGAGGGCGCGGCTGTTCAGGTTGTTAGTCTGGGCTTTCGCCGTCGATAAAGTCAGCCCGACGGCGAGGGCCAGGTAGAATAGTCTGTAGTTCATGCTTGTTTTTATAGTCAGTATTGTTTTGGCTGCAAAGATACGAAAAAAAACAGAAAGCCAAAAGAAAACTGCTGCAAAAGAATTCTCTTGCAGCAGTCTTTAGCGGATGGTAAGGCCTCGCGGGGCTTAACGCTTGATGAACTTCCGGCGTCAGCGACCTACGTGGCCACAGCCACCGACGCCCACGGCAACAAGACGACCTTCAAGTTCATCAAGCGGTAATCAAGCCTTTTCTTTTATAGCTTGACGACGAGGGCATCGTCCTTCTAGAAGTAAATGAAACATTTGTAGTCATCATTCGACCAACCCGAAGTTGTGCCGTTAGTCTTAATTTCATCGAATAGCACCATGCTCACTCTTTAAATAAAAGATTTTCAAGAAAGAACGGCTTGCAGAAGAGTTGGAAAAATACATCCTGTCGCTGACTTAACATCAAAAATCATCCATTTCATCGGAGGAACCCTGTTTTCTTTTCTTTTCTCCGTATTTACCATCGTTTACTTACTTAAATCATTTAAGTAGATATAATTTGCATGGCTTTACCTTTCGACGTATATTTGCGTCGATTAATGTTTAACAAAACGGTAACGCTATGATAAAATTGTTATTTTGTATTTCAATGCTCTTCTGCCTTAGCGGCATTCCATATATTCATTTGTAATCATCAAATAAAGAAACATTTAAAAATACACTATTATGAAAAAGATTCTTATTTCATGTCTGCTATTGGCCATGCCTTTCACAGTCTTTGCACAGTTGAAAGTCAACAGCGACGGAACCGCTTGTGTCGGTAGGACAACCTCTTTTGGAAGTTCTACCCTTTCCGTTGGGAATAACACTCCTGTGTTAGGAAGTGGCAATATGGGTATCAATTCTCAAATTCGAACTGTATCAGTGTCTAATGTGAGGAATATCGGAATTTTTGGTTTAGCACGTTCAACAACTACCCACCAAGCTCAAACCATCGGTATTATGGGATATGGATATAACGGCTATAGTGGTAAGCTCTATGGTGTTATAGGAGCAATACAGTCTGGTATGATGGGAGCAGGTGTCTATGGAACGACCGGGGCATACGGAACAATATATGGCAATACTCTTTCTGGCACTTACGCTGGCTATTTTGAAGGTGCAACATACGTTAACGGTAGTCTTACTGCCACCGAGGTCATTACCCCGTCTGACATCAACTTGAAAGAGAATATTGTCTCCGTCAGTGATGAAGAAAGTTCACTTGACAACCTGATGGAAATGAACGTCATCAAATATAATTATAAGCCAAAGGCATATACTCCTAAGACAGAAGATGAACAGAGCCTCTATGAAGACAAGGAAGCAGCTGCTAAAGCAGAGGAATTAGCCAAGCAGGAGATACAGCGCATGGCAGAGCAAAAGCACTATGGTCTTTCAGCCCAGGAACTTCAGAAGATTTACCCTGATCTTGTACGCGAATCACAAGATGGGACTCTCGGTGTCAACTATGTTGAGTTAGTGCCTATCCTCATCCGTAGCATCCAAGAGTTAAAACAGGAACTGGACGATGTGAAGGCTGGTGGCAATGCCCGTCAGACACGTTCCATTTCAGACGACGGTCAGGAGGATTATTCAGCAGCCATCAGCAAGAATGTTCTATATCAAAACACGCCCAATCCTTTCAAGGAACAGACCACCATCCGCTTCCGTCTAGCCGATGACGCCCGAGATGCCTCCATCTGCATATTCGATCTGAGCGGCAAGATGCTCCGCAAACTGCCTGTCTCACAGGGGATGTCGAGTGTCACCATTGGCGGTTATGAACTCGGCGAAGGCCTTTTCCTCTATTCACTCGTTGTCAACGGCCGCGAGATAGACACCAAAAGGATGATTATTACCAAATAACAAACACATGAATAATAATCTTTTGTATCGCTATGTTCTTGGGGCATTTCTTATTGTGTCAGCGAGTCCTGTTAAAGCAGTATTGCCCACTGATAGTGTGGATACATATTCCAATCATACTATAACTGACAGCGTATATGTCCAAGGACGTTCAACTTTGACGATAAGTGACGTTAATGTGTCCTCCGGCGGTCATCTTGTAGCTTCATCACCTAACGGTATTCTGGTAACAGACGACCTGCTTGTCGGGCTGGGCGGAAAGTTGAGCCTCTATGAGAATCGGGTGAAATGCGTCGCCTTCACCTATGACATCTCTGGGAATATCACCAGCCGGAAGGAAAAATGGCAGGCGAGGTAAAGAAATACTAATAATATTTGCATAATTGAATAATTAACAGTATTTTTGCATGGAAAAAGTAGTAAAGTCAACATTTGTGACACTGATTCTCTCGGTTATGTCATTATCCATAGAGGCAACACCCAATGACGTGCCAGTCGGCAAGATACAGGACGAATTCATGGTGACTCCCATGGGGCAGGCTAACTATGAGATTCCCATTCCTGCTTTGCCGGGAACAGGTGGAATGACGCCCAAGCTGTCTGTCTGCTATAACAGTTCCACAAAGTCTGCCCTCTTTGGATACGGCTTCGACCTGAAGGGCCTCTCGATCATAAGCAGAGTACCACGCAACAAATACAACGATGGTATTGCCGGGGTTGTCGACTTTACTACAAACGACCGATATGCTCTTGACGGAGCAAGACTGATCCAGACCGACAGCACAGCCACCACCCGTATTTTCTCAACAGAGAATGAATCCTACTCACGAATAGTATTATACGGCGCATACGAGAATCCAGACTCATTCACCGTGCAGACAAAGGACGGGCTGAAGTATCTTTATCTGCCCAACCTAAAGATATTGAACCCATCATCAAATGAAGTAAGCCTGTTTTGGATGCTTACCCGTGTTACTGATACTAACGGCAATTACTTTATGGTTAGCTATATTGGCGACAACCAACATCAGGAAATCTATCCGTTGCGGATAGACTATACAGGAAATGCCGCAGCCTCTCTCCAGCCCTATGCCTCAGTACGTTTCAACTATGAGCCCACGCCTGACTCTGCCCGTACCTATATACATGGAAAGATGGTCCGGCGAACCAAGTGCATAAATCGGATAAGCCTATATTCCGGCGAGTCATTGATGAAGAAGTTCGAGTTCAGCTACAGTTACACCAATAATAAAAAGCAGCTGACTCAAGTCAAGGAGACTGCGGCTGACGGAACCGCACTAAAACCAACAACCTTCCAGTGGAGCAACACAGAAAATCTGACCTTTCAGCAGGCATGCTATAACCAGACATCGCTCATCCACAAGGCTAAGCTGACGATTGGCGACTATAACGGCGACGGGAAAGCCGACATCTTTGCCACTCCTGAGGATGACGATGCCGGCTGGAACGGCTGGAGGCTTTTCCTCAGTACTGGCAGCAACATGACTTATCAGACTTCTGGCAATTTCGGGACAGTACTCGAAGCGGTCAGCGGTGACTACAACGGCGACGGTCTTGACGATATTGCCATGCTGCAAAAAATCGGCTATGAATACAATACTTATTATTGTCTTTCCACTGGAAACGACTTTCAGTCTGCACAGAATGTCTTTTCAAGCACTGCAAAGTATTCCATTCAGACTGTCGAGACTAACGGTGACGGTGCTGCCGATCTCTTCCTGTGGTTTGAAAACTCTTCATCATATTGGTTAATCTACTCATCTGCAGGGGCTCTTGTGTTCCCCTTGACGCCACGTACATCGGGCAACTCTCCTATAGACTGGGATGAGGTGGAGTTTGGCGACTTCAACGGTGACGGTCTGACGGATGTGTATAATGCTGGCGAAAATGGGGCTTACATTATGTGTAGTGATGGTACAGGCCAGCTTACTACAGCACAGGACATAGACTGCTACAGGTACGACCAGAAAGCATTCGGTGACTTCAATGGCGATGGAAAAACAGACTATCTTCGAACGTATGGTAATGGTATCCAATTGTGTAACTGGATTCTCTATGCCTCTAATGGTGTTGACATCAAATGGGATGATTATTGGGACAATATGGAAAATGTCGGTAACATGCACCTTTTTGTAACCGACATCAACGGTGACGGGTTCGACGATTGCATAGGCATAAAGAAGACAAATAACAATAATATGACATCGCCAACCATCTGGCTAAACGATGGAACGGGGCATAATTTCACATCATCCACTGGCGGAGTGGGTGTCTATGCTTTAGATAAATGGAATTTCTATATCGCCGACTTCAACGGTGACGGGAAGGGCGATATGCTCTGTACATCACGGTGGGCAAATAATAGCAACTGGAATGGTTTCCAGCTGTTTTTGATGCCAGAGACAAACCATCTTCTGCTGTCGAAGATTTTAGACGGCATGGGCAATGAGACGGAAATCATCTACAAGTATATGAGCGATTCCAGCATCCACACCCGGGGTACGAACAGCAGCTATCCGCTCTCATCGTTCAGCTCGTCGTGGCCTGTGGTATCGCAGGTAAAGACACCCAACGGCATAGGCGGAAAGGCAACCAAAAACTACCACTACGAGAATGCGCTTATCCACCGTAAGGGACGTGGGGTCATGGGCTTCGAGAAGGTCACGGTGACAGACGTGGCGACTAACACCACTACAACTACGGAATACACCGTGAACAACCTGAGGTATTTCTCAGCTCCTACCCGCTCCCAGACGAAGATTGAAAGCCGTCTCATCTCTGAAACAGAAACGGAGTACACCTTGTCTTCCTATTACTCTGAGGCTTATGCCGTCCTGCCTTCCTCCGTAGTGGAAAGGTCCTATGAATACACGTCGGGCGACCTGATTTCAGAGACCACCACGACTTACAGCTACGACAGCTATGGCAACGTAACTTATATGCAGTCCGTCATAGGCGACCTCACCACCACAACCATGAACACCTTCACCAACGACACCGGCAGATGGCTGTTGGGACGCCTTACTTCTACCTTAGTAAGCAAGTCAGGCTCTCCTTTTACAGAATACCGCCGTGCCCAATTCACATACCATCCGATAACCGGACTTCTGATGAGTGAGACGACAGAGCCATACAATCAGACGTTGGGCTTTACGAAAACTTATCAGCGCGATGTTTTCGGGAATATCACTCAAAGCACGACCACGCCTAACTCCTCACTCTATAGCAGCCGTACCGACTATACTAGTTACGATGCAAAAGGTCGATACATCACGAGCTATTCCAACAGTCTGAACCATACATGCTACAATACTATTGACGATGACCTGGGACTGCTCGCGGAGTCTGAGGATGCTAACGGAGTAATCACCACTTATGATTACGACAGCTTCGGGAGGCAGAAGTTGGTCTCTACTCCACTATCCCAAGACTCAATCTTTATGGGGTGGAGTACAGGGCAGACGGATGCACCTGCCAACTCCATCTATTATGTCAGGACTAAAAATACTGGCAGTCCTTACAAGAAAGAATTCTTCGACTGCCTGGGGCGTACAGTCCGCACGGTGACGGAGAATGCCTTTGACAGCAAGATCTACACTGATATAATCTATAATAATAAAGGGCAGGTAACAAAGGTATCTGAACCCTACTTCCCCGGCAGCACGATATACTGGACACAGAACGAATACGACGACGCCGGGCGAATCATCAGACAGACCACGCCAGCGGGTGCAATGACCACTACTGCCTATAATGGCTACTCTACCACGGTGACCGATGCCCTGGGGCATCAGACAGTCCGCACCATCGACCAGTACGGCAACCTTGTCCAAAGCACTGACCACGAGGGTGGAACCATCGACTACCAGTATGACCGTAACGGTCGCTGCATTCTCGTGACAGGCCCCCGCACTACAGTCCGCATGGAGTACGACCTCATGGGCAACCGCACCATGCTCGACGACCCGGATTTAGGACAGGTCACCTCTGCCTACAATGCCTTTGGCGAACTGACCTCACAGACCGACAGCCGTGGCACGACGACCTGGCAGTATGACCAGTTGGGGCGCGTCATCAGCGAACAACGCCCCGACGTGACCATCACCTCCGTCTACGATACCAATTACTTGGGATTACTGACAAGCACCAGCACCTCTGATGGCAATTCTGTCAGCTACCAGTACGACGCATACGGCAGAGTGACGCAGCAAACGGATGTCATTGGCAATTCGACCTTCACGACGCAGACCAGCTACAACTCGCTGAACAAGGTGGATGTACTCACCTACCCGTCCGGCTTGAGAGTCAAGCATCAATATGCAACAAACGGTTTACTGAAAGCTGTCAAGAATGCATCGACCAATGCCAATTTCTGGCAGCTGACACAACAGGACGCACGTGGCAACGTGACGAAGGAAACCTTCGGCAACGGGCTGGTAACGACAAACACCTACAACGCTGCAACAGGTTACCTGACGGGCATCTCCACGCCGGGCATCCAGAACTGGACATACCAGTACAACCTTGTCGGAAACCTGACACAGCGGAAGGACAATGCCAAGAACCTGACCGAAACCTTCGATTACGACACTCTCGACCGCCTTGTCAATGTCAGGAAGAACGGGCTGGTGACGCAGCAGCTCACTTACGATGCGGCTGGCAACATTCTTTCGAAGACGGGTGTCGGCACTAACTTCACTTATCAAGACGGAACGAACCGTCTCGTCTCTTACGACTCCGACGGCTACGACCCTGTATATTGGGACAGCATACACTACACTTCTTTCCATAAGATCAGCTATGTTAGTCAGGGGAATAAGATGCTCAGATTAACCTACGGTCCTTTAAAGACAAGGGTGAAAGCCAACCAAGGCGTAGGAATGATCGGTACAGAGAAGTACTATGTGGGCAATCTCTATGAGGAGACGTTTCAAATCAATGAACCGACACGTAAAGTCTGCTATATCTTCGCCGCAGGCAAGGCCGTGGCCATCTATGAGACATTGGGCAATGTGGCCTCCGTCCGCTATCTCCACCACGACCATCTCGGCTCCATACAGGCATACTCCAACGAACAGGGCAATCTCGTTCAGGAACTGAGTTACGACGCTTGGGGACGGCGACGCAATCCCACCACATGGGCATACTATACCGCCATCTCCGATGCCAACGCCTGGCAGGAGCGCGGCTTCGGCGGCCATGAGCACATCGACCTCTTCGAGATGATCAATATGGACGGACGTATGTACGACCCCGTACTTGGCCGTTTCCTCTCGGCTGACCCCTATGTGCAGGCTCCCGACTATACGCAGGGCTTGAACCGCTACACCTACTGTCTGAACAATCCGCTGTCACTCATCGATCCATCGGGATATAGCTGGCTTAGCGACAACTGGAAGTCGTTGGTGGCATCCGCAGTTGGCATTGCCGTGTCTGCTCTTACAATGGGTTCTGCAACTCCTCTTGCAGTCATCTTGGCCGGTGCAGCTGGGGGCGCAGCAGGTGCATTGACAGGAGCTCTACTCAATGGCTCAAATATAGGCCAGATAGCCAAATCGACATTTACAGGAGCTGTCATAGGCGGTATTTCGGCAATGCTTAATGCTGCTGCTGGCGATGGTACGTTCTTGGAACAACTCTTTAAGCATACATTTGCCCAAGGTTGGTTAGAAGGTGTACAAGGCGGTAATGTCATTCACGGATTTATGATGGGGGCCGTCTCAGGAACAGGAGGACATTACATTGACAAATATGCAAAATCGTTAGGTCAAGTTGGTGAAATCACTGCTAATGCAGTTCTAAGTGGAACCGTTTCTGAATTAGGAGGCGGAAAGTTCGCCAATGGAGCTGTCACGGGTGCTTTTACCGTCATGTTCAATGATTTAATGCATCCAAAAAATCTAACAGAGTATAGACAAATGCGTAAAAAAGAAATAGAAAAAGATGGAAAACTTTCTTTTCAAGAATCATTAGAATGGTGGTCAATCGGAAATGGAGAAACTCTAGAGGTGGATGTTAATTCTTTAAACTTAGATTTTATTGATGTAACAAACATAAAAATTGGTTCTGTTTGGCCTGTAAGTGTTGAACCTGGAGGAATACACCAGTGGGGCGTTTATGGCACTATAACAGTAGGTTATTTGGGTAATAAAGAATTAGTTGTATATCCAGACAAATATGACTTTGATATAAAACCAAATCCAACAAACAAGCCAGATGTGGCAAAACGCAATTTATGGACACGAATCGATAAAGTAATACATGGGGAAGGAACCCCATATACTATAGTTTTCAGAGGTAAATATAAATTAAAGTGATTTGCAATTATGAGAAAATTATCATTTTATATTATAGTCGTTTTATTTACAACAGTATTCCTATTTATTATTTTTGGTGGGTTATGGATTTGGCTTGACCCGCAAAATCGAGATTCTCCAATAATTTTAACAGGTAATTATGTGTATGTAGATGACGATATATGTATGACCGATGATGATGGTTCGTTGCGTTTAGTGATTCCGGATGATGTATGCAACTATATGTTTGATGAGAATTATATAATTGTCTATCAACGTCCTTCATTTATTAGAGCTGATTTTTTTTGGACGTTTGACAACATGGTAGATAAAGACAGCATAAAATCTTTAAAAAACCTGTGCTATAGACTTAAAGAGTGTTATTGGATAATTAATGTTCAGAGCAATAGTGTCATGGGGCCGATGGATAAGAATACGTTTAATTATAAATGTTCTTTCATGGGCGTGAAATTAAAATTTGACACAGAATGAATTATTTTTTCACTGAGAATCGCGGGGACGGTTCCTTGATCACTTTTAAAGACGAATGATATGGGTAGAACAAGGTTAGTACACAAACATCGTCGTGGCGGCGATCTTCCGAAAATAATCGGGGAACCGTCCCCGCGATTCGTTGGTTATTTCATAAAAATAGGTCATACCTAATAACGACAATAAAAACAATGAAGAAACTTGTAAAAACATACAGTGTTGCAGCAACGGTGGCGATGATCACCTTGCCGCTGCCATCGTGCGCCACGATTGTGGCAGGCGGGGCACCGAAGATTACCATCAACGGTGACGTGCAAGAGCCAGTAACGTAAAGAAAAAAAAGATGAGTCCATAAAGAAAGATTGCAAATCATTTTGCGTTGTGACAAATAATATGTAATTTTGCACCACCTGAGCAACCAGCTTTCTTGAAAATCTTCACGAATTAACCACTCAACAAGAAAAGCGCAAGAAAAGACGGCTGCCTGCTCACGCATCCAATACGGAGGCGTGGGCTTTGGCCGTATCAACGTCTTGCGTGAGGTTTGTGGTTAAACCTGTGAAGAATGTTGAGACATCCAAGTTAACCCCACATCTCCGTTTTTTTCAGAATCATCCATTTGTTTAATTTGATAAAAACGGAAATATGAATATAAACGACAGCGAGGAGCTCCTCGCGCTCATCAACCGCCTGCTGGAGCAGCTGCACCAGGCAGGCCCGAAGAACCTTGGTGTCAGAATCCAGATTGTGTTGGAGCCGGAGACTTACCCCGCCCCTCGCTCGGCCGAAGGACGCTTGCAAGGCAAGAACCCCGCCCCTCAGAGGGGTGGGGAACAAGAGGAGCGGATACGGCAGAGTATTACGCTTTTGATGGCAGAACGACTGGGCGACGGGCCGCTGTTCTGCCAGCAGAGTCACTGGCAGGCGGTGTACCGCATTCTGGTGGATAAGGGCTACTGCCGCGACTCCGATTTCGACGGCTTCGACACCTTCATCCGGCGGGTAATGCCTGACGAGGTGAACAAACCGTATAAGAAGGACTCGGTGAGGAACATCA
>JAEEGH010012510.1_pt1 | contig 19020 bp, 15 predicted proteins | sample 9134181 | NCBI WGS metagenome assembly JAEEGH01 (sample SAMN16246544, study PRJNA631951) | gut metagenome | biome: gut microbiome; feature: rumen; material: DP-attached | host: Bos | place: Iran: Karaj | collected 2018-10 | reverse complement strand
AAAACCACATAATCCGCGGCACGCATCTTGCTTGCATAATATTCCGTCATATTGCCCGAAAATCTTGGCCAATACAGGAAGTATTCCTCGCGATTTTCAGACAATCTGACGAAAATTCTGACTGCGCAATCTGCGCACCAGAATTATGCGGTATTGCCTTAAATGGTTTTATCGGCGAATAGTATGATATCCCTTTGCAGCGAAAAATATCGGGGAGGTATAATCCTATGCTGGAAGCTGACCGTTTGGTGATATATGCGGCCTCAGAGAAGGAAATGAATCAGGTCATCGAGGCGGAACGGGACGAGGAACTCAGGAAAGCCTACGGCGAGATGCTTCGCCTGAGCCTGGAAAACCCGGAAGACTGGGGCTGGTATGCGATGTGGCTGATCGTGCGCAAGGACGGGACGAACATCGGGAATCTGTCCTTCAAGGGGATCCCCGATGAGGGCATCGTGGAGATCGGCTACGGCATCGCGGAGGAATACCGGGGCTACGGCTACGCGACGGAAGCGCTGGAGACGATCCTGGAATGGGCCTTCGACCAGCCGGGCGTCAACTGCGTCGCCGCGGAAACGGCGCCGGAGAATCTGGCATCCCAGCGAGTATTGGAGAAATGCGGGTTCTCGCCTTCAGGGATCATGGGAAAGGAAGGGCCCCGGTTTTTCAAAAGGCAGACCGAGTATTCCGACACCTGAACCGGACGCGGCAGAAATGCCGCCTGGGACCGCGAATCACCCCAGCCAGAAAGCGAGGAAAAAGATGATCTACATAATCCGCCACGGGCAGACAGAACTGAATACCCGCAATGTCCTTCAGGGCAGAAGCGATCATCCACTGAATGAAACCGGGCTCCGCCAGGCAAAGGAAGCGGCCGAGCGGTTGAAGGGCGTCGCTTTTGCCGCGGTCTATTCCAGTCCGCTCATCCGGGCCATCCGGACGGCTGAGATCATCGCGCCGGCGCTGGAGCCGGTCATTGACGAGCGCCTGATCGAAATGGAATACGGTCCTTACGAGGGAAAGGGGCTCCGTGAGCTGGGTCCGGAGGTGATGACCTTTTTCCGGGATTTCGTCCACAACCCCGCGCCGGAGGGCATGGAGCCCCTGGACAGCGTGGTGCGGAGAGGCGGCGCCTTTATGGAGGACCGCTGCAGGACGAGGGAGAATATCCTCATATCCACCCACGCCATCGCCATGAAGGGCATCCTGGAATATCTGACGCCGGATTCGGGCGGCAGCTACTGGTCCAAAAACATCGGCAACTGCGCGGTGTATACCGCAGAGTATCTGCCGGACGGCAGTTGGACCGTGCCGGTGGAAATGCAGTGAGAGGATGCGCAGCATAGATTCCCGGACGGGCGATTTGGGAGGAATGGAAATGGAGCTGAACCACGGTTCGCCGCAAGACTTGACCGGCAGGAGCGAACGGGAGATACGGGCATACGCGTTTCTGGACAAGCTGGGCATCGACTTTGACCGGACGGATCACCCGGAACAGCCCGCCACGTCCATGGAGGTGTGTGCGGAGGTGGACGCCATCCTGGGCGTACATATCTGCAAGAACCTCTTTCTCTGCAACCGCCAGAAAACGAGCTTCTATCTGCTGGTCATGCCCGGCGACAAGCCCTTCAAAACGAAGGAGTTGTCCGGCCAGATGGGTGTGAGCCGCCTTTCCTTCGGGGATGAATCCTATATGGAGCAGTTCCTCGACCTCCATCCCGGCAGCGTCTCCGTGCTGGGGCTTATGAACGACAGGGATAAGCGGGTGCAGCTGGTGATCGATGAGGACGTGCTGAAGGAAGAACTCTTTGGCTGCCACCCCTGCGAGAACACGAGCTCTATCCGATTGGCAACGAAGGATCTGACGGACAAGATCCTGCCCGCCCTGGGGATCCGGCCGGTGATCGTACATCTCGTGGGAACGGAATGAGAGCTTCGCAGGAAACAGAAATGGCCGCAGGCGGGAACGGCAAAAGCTCCCTGGCTATGATCGTCGCCTCCATGCTGATCTTCGGGTCGATCGGGGTCTTCCGGCGCTTCATCCCCCTCTCCTCCCCCTTTCTCGCCTTTTCACGGGGCCTGATCGGGGGCCTGGTCATTCTGGCCTTCATGAAGCTGAAGGGGACGGGCGCCGGAGGAAAGCCGGGCCTGCGGCAGAGCCTGCGCCTCGCATTGACCGGTGCGGTCATCGGAGCCAACTGGATCCTTCTGTTCGAGGCCTATAACCACACGACCGTCGCCGTCGCCACGCTTTGCTACTATATGCAGCCCACCATCGTTGTGCTTCTGTCTCCCCTGTTTTTTAAAGAACGGCTGACGGCCAGGAAAGCGGCCTGCGCCGCCGTTGCGATCATCGGGATGGTTTTGGTTTCCGGGGTGATCGGGAGCCGCGATCTGCCAAGCGGCAATATGCGCGGCGTCCTGCTCGGCCTGGGCGCGGCGGTCCTCTACGCCGTCGTCGTCATGATGAATAAGGGTATCCGCGGCGTCGATGCTTATCGGAAGTCCGTGATCCAGCTTCTGGCTGCCTGGATGGTCATGATCCCCTACCTTCTCCTGACCGGCGGCTTCGCCCACATCGAGCTCCATGGGTCTGCACTGCCGCTGCTGCTCATTGTCGGCATCGTCCATACCGGCCTCGCCTACCTGCTGTATTTCGGAAGCATGGATGGTTTGCGCGTACAGTCCATCGCCATACTCAGCTATATCGACCCCGTTTCTGCGCTGTTCTTCTCCGCGCTTTTTCTCAAGGAACCGCTGGGGGGCCCCTGCATCATCGGCGCGGTCCTGATCATCGGCTCCGCCATCGCCAGTGAATTGCGGACGGACGCGTCGTAACCTATTAGGACAACACAATATGAAAGGAGCAATCATACATGAAAGCATTAGTTGCCTATTTCTCCGCCAGCGGCGTCACCGCGGCTGTCGCCAAGCGCCTTGCCGGCGCCGTCGGCGCGTCCCTGTATGAGATCAAGCCCGCCGTACCCTACACCACGGAGGACCTGGACTGGCGGAACCAGCAGTCCCGCTCCAGCGTGGAGATGAAGGACAAGGCCTGCCGCCCCGCGCTGGCGGATACCGACGCGCCCGTGGCGGAGGCCGAAGTCATTTTCCTGGGCTACCCCGTCTGGTGGTATCGGGAGCCCTCGGTCATCGACACTTTCCTGGACGCCTACAGCTTCAAGGGCAAGAAGATCGTCCTCTTCGCCACCTCCGGCACCAGCGGCATCGGCGAGGAAGCGCCTGCCCGCATCGCCGAGATCACCGGAGCAGAAGTGCTGCCCGGAAAGCGGTTCCCCGCGGACGTCTCCGAGGCGGAACTGAAGGCCTGGGCGGAAACCTGCTGATACCGGTACCCGGGAATCCGGACGCAAAACGAGCGTCCAACAAAGCTTCATGATTTAGGCGTTGGACGCCTATGGAAACACCGCATACTCCTGGCACGCAGAATGCGCAGTCAGACGTATGCGGTGTTTTGTTTACTGCATTTTCAGGTTATTTGCGATGCTCAGCATCAGCTGATTGAAAAACCCGGCTATGATCTCCGGCGGCTCCCGCTGTTCCTTGTTCAGCCAGACGCAGATCATGCGGTAAGCGCCATAGGTCAGAAAGCTGTAGATGTATTCCATCTCCGCCTCGCTTCGTTTGTTGCCGATGTTCTTCAAGGTGCTGGATTTTATGTTGTCCATGGCCAGGAGCTTATTCGCAAAATCCGGGTCCACGTTGTTGTTGACGATCAGCCGCGCGAAACTGAGGTTCTCTTCCAGATACCGGCAGGCCGCGGCAATGATCTCACCCGGATCCGATTCACTGCGTTCGATGAGTTTTGAGATGAAGTCGATCAGGTCCTTCTCCATATCGGCCAGAAGGTCGAACTGGCTGCTGTAATACTTGTAGAAGGTGGTGCGGTTCACGTCCGCCTTTTCGCAAAGCTCACGGATGGAGATATGGTAAATATCCTTTTCCTTCAGCATTTCGATCAAAGCGTCCTTCAGCATGCGCTTTGTCATCGCAACACGGCGGTCCTCTCTCTTTTCCATGACAGCCTCCCTCATGCAAACTTTCTGTGAAACCTCAACACTTGCCATTGGAATGTTGATAATCATTCCAATACAAAAAATCTGTCGGTTGATTAGACAACACATGTTGATTATAATCTGTTCCGAAATCACTGTCAAGAGAGGTTCCCATGAAGCGGCTTTCAGCTTTTCTCACAGATCATCGCTATATCATTTCAGCGGTCATGCTTGCGCTGGCTGTCCTTTGCGGCATCCTGGCGTTAAAGGTGCCTATCAACAGGGACCGCACAAAATACCTGGCAGACAAGTCCAACATGAAGCAGGGCCTTTCCATTATGGAATCCGCCTTCCCGGAAGCGGAGGAAAAAGCTTCCATTCGCGTGATGTTCGACGATATCCGCACCGAGGATATCCCCGGCATTAGGGTGAGGCTGGAAGCCATAGAGAATGTGAGCAGCGTGGAATACGAGCCCGGCAACGAGGATTATAACAGAGATGGCCACACGCTTTTTGTGGTGAACAGCAGGTTCGACTATACAGACGACGAGGAAAAGGCCATCGAAGACGCCATCGGCTCCGGTTTTTCCGAATACACGATAGCCTATCAGAATAACGACATCCCCTCTACGGACGTCCCTGCCCGGATCCTTCTCTTTGCCCTGGCGCTGGCCCTGGTGATCCTGCTTGTCATGTCCCACTCCTGGCTGGACCCGCTGCTGTTCCTGATCACCATCGGTTTCGCGGTGGTCATCAACTTCGGGACGAACATCGTTCTTCCCCACATCGACGCCATGACCGCAACGGTGGGGCCGGTCCTTCAGCTGGCGCTTTCCATGGATTATTCCATCATCCTGATGAACCGTTACCGCCTGGAAAAGGAAGGCGGCGGCAGCAAGGAGGAGGCCATGAAGGCCGCCCTGGCCGGGTCGATCTCTTCCATCGCCTCCAGCTCCCTCACCACGGTGGCCGGGCTCCTGGCGCTGGTGTTCCTGAGCTTCAAGCTCGGCCCGGAGCTGGGCATCGTGCTTGCCAAGGGCGTATTCATCAGCATGCTCTGCGTATTCACGATCCTGCCGGTGATGATCCTGGCACTGGACGGTGCGCTGGAAAAAACGAGGAAAAAAGCGCCCCGTATCCCCATGGGGCTGCTTTCCAAATTCAGTCACAAGGCAAGATTCGTCATGCCTGCCGTTTTCGCCGTTCTCCTGGCGGGGTCTTTCATCCTGCAGCGCTCCACCACCATCACCTTTGCGGACAACGGCGACGATCCCCTGGCGGATGTTTTTCCCAAGGAGAACACCGTCGTCGTGGTATATGCCAGCGAGGATGAGGGGAACATCCCCGGCATGATCGCGGAGCTGGAGAAGGACGAGCGCATTTCCGAGATCCTGGGTTATCCCAATACCCTGGGCAAGGAAATGGACGCCGGGGAGATGAGCGACGCTATCCGTGAACTGGGAAACGACAGGCGGATCGACGAGGATATCCTCCGCATGCTCTATTTCACGGAATCCGGCGGCGAGCTGCCGGTGCTGACCGTCTCCGAATTCCTGAGCTTCATCACCGGTACGGTCCTGCCCAACGAAACTCTCAGCGGATACATGGACGACCGCATCCGGGAGAACACGGCGTACTTTGAGAAATTCTCCCATAAGGAAGCCCTCGCCGCCCCGCTGACAGCGAAGGAAATGGCCGCTTTCTTCGGCATCGAGGAAGAGAAGGCCAGGCAGCTCTACCTCTATCGGGCCATTCGGGAGGGCGTCCCGGACAGCGGCGTTATGACGCTGCCGGAGTTTGTGGATTTCGTTCTGAACACCGTCACGGAGGACGAGACCTACGGTGCGCTGCTCGAGCCCTCCGCCCTCTCCTCTCTCCGGCAGATGCATACCTATACGGACAAGGACGCGATCTGCATGAAGCGCAGCGCCGCGGAGCTTTCCGCGCTGCTGGGCGTGGAGGAAAGCACCGTGAACACCGCATTTGTGCTCTATAGCGCCGGGGATATCAGCGGCAAGGGGATGACTCTTCCCGAATTCTCCGCCTTTCTCAGCGGGAACGTCCTCCCGGACCCCACGTTCAGCGCCTACTTCGACGAGGGCACGACGGCGCAGGTGCAGGCCCTGGATTCCCTGATCCGGCTCGCCCGCTCCGGGCAGGAGCTCACCGCCGGGCAGACAGCGCAGCTCCTGGGGATGGAGGAGGAAAGCGCCGCTGGGCTGTACGCCCTGTATTTTTCGTCGGACCCCGCCTTCCGAATGGAAACCGCCTCCATGACGATGCCCCTGACTGATTTTCTAACCCTGGTGAGGGCAAACGCATCCGGGGAACAGGCGGAACAGCTGGCCACTATGGAGCAGCTGACGGACCTGGCGGTTTCCGGACAGCAGCTGGACGCCTCCGCCATGGCAGGCGCCGTGGGGATATCCCCCATGGAAGCCGCGGGCGTCTATATGCTGAGTTCTTCGGAGGCCATGACCGTGCCGGAATTCCTCTCCGCGGCAGAGAAGCTGGCCCCGGACAACGCCCGACTGCGGCAGCTGGCAGCCATCGTAGAACTCGCGGTTTCCGGTGAAGCCCTGGATGCACCGTCCCTGGCCTCCGTCTTCGGCCTGGATGTGACGGAGGTCTACCAGCTGTTCGGCCTTTCCCTCGCTTCCGGGAAGACGGTCCCACTGACGGCGTTCACCGGCTTCCTTGTGAATTCCGTGCTGCCGGCGGAAGCCTATGCCGACAGCTTCTCCCCCGCCCAGGCGGCCCAGCTCCGGCAGATGGACGGCCTCCTGCAGCTCGCTTCTTCCGGCGAAACCCTGAATGCCCCGGCCCTGGCGCAGGCCTTCGGCATGGACGCACAGATGGCGGAGACCGTATTCCGCCTGTATTTCGGGGCGGATGCCGGGGCCGCGGCCATGTCTCTTCGGGAATTCACCGATTTTCTCCTGTCCGACTCCCTGATGAACGGCAGGATGGACCGCGATTCCCTGGCCTCCCTCCAATCCCTGCAGTCGATCATGGACGCTACCGAAAACGAAACGGCGTTCACCTCGGCAGAGCTCGCTGCCTTCCTGGGGATGGAGCCCTCCCAGATGGAACAGCTTTATATCCTCCGCTTGTTTGAGACGGGAGGCGGGGAAACCTGGACCCTCTCTCCCCGCGCCTTCGTGGACTTTGCCGTTACGGACGTGCTCGGCAGCGGGGAACTAGCCGGGGATCTGGATGCTGCCGCCGCCGAAGACCTGAAGCGGGGCCATACGCTGATCGAAGCGGTCGTCTCCGAAAAGGCGTATACCGCCGGGGAGATGTCCCGGCTCCTTTCCTCCCTGACGGAGGATATTTCCGAAAACGAAGTGGAAATCATATATCTCTATTACGGCGGCATGCACGACGACGGTCCGGAAAAGAAGATGACGATCCCCCGGCTGTTCAGCTTCCTCAGCGACGAGCTCATCACCGACAAGCGCTTTGCCGGCCTGATCGACGGGGAAACCAAAGCCGAAATCGAGGACAGCCGCTCGGAGCTGAGGGACGCCATTGAGCAGATGAAGGGAGAAAGGTATTCCAGACTCGTCCTCACCTCCGATTACCCGGACGAATCCCCGGAGACGGAGGGATATATCGCTAGGCTGCGGCAATTGTGCACCAGCAGCCTTGGGGAATACTACCTGATCGGGAATTCCGTCATGGCTGAAGAGCTGGACGAAACCTTCGACAGGGAGTATCTCCTCATCACGCTGATCACCGCCATTGCCGTATTCCTGGTGGTGCTGATCGCTTTCCGCAATCCCACGCTGCCCCTCATCCTGACCCTCATCGTCCAATGCGGCGTTTTCATCACGGTGACGGTCATCGGGGCATACAGCGGCTCGATCTACTACCTGGCCCTGCTTATCGTCCAGAGCATCCTGATGGGGGCGACCATCGATTACGGGATCGTATTCTGCAATTTCTACCGGGAGAGCAGGAAGACCCAGCCTGTGACCGGGGCGCTGAGGGATGCCTACGAAGGCTCGATCCACACCATCATGACCTCCGGCTCCATTATCGTGCTGGTGCTCGCCATCCTGGGCAGCTCCGTCTCCTCCAGGATGATTTCGGAGGTGAGCATCACCCTGTCCATCGGCGCCTTGATCGCCATCCTGCTGATTCTGTTCGTACTGCCGGGCCTGGTCGCCTGCTGCGACAAGCTCATAAGCAGGCCGAGAAAATGAAGTTGTGGACAGCAAGGCCCACGGCTCGCAATGAGCCGTGGGCCTTGTCGTTTATTTCGTCTTTACGGCAGAAGATAGCCGTCTTCCCCGAAGGTATAAGCAGCGCCGTCGATCTCCCTGGTCTCTCCCATAAGGAAACTGCCGTCGGCGCAGCGGTAGCGCCAGCCCCGGTCGTCCTTCCTCCATCCCTCCGGCGTAATGCCGCTGCTGCGGTAAGGCGGATCCAGGCTGTCGAGGGTCTCCATGTCCTGAAAATGCCACCATTCGCTGAACAGGGTACCGAACCCGGCGGCGCGCATATAGTCGGCGAGCATTTTTGCATTGGCGTCATTGTTCGCCGTGGAGGCATGCCAGCTCAGGTCGTGGATCTCGCTCTGCATCTTCAGCGCCGTCCTGTCTTCGATATGAAGGAGCTCCACATCCACGGCGATGCCCCGATTGTGCTTGGAGACGCCCGCTGCCAGGAAATCCCAGAGGCTGTAGCGGTCCCCGGTCATCAGCTCCCGGTAGGTCAGGGCCCCCTCCTCGTCGGAAACCGGCTCGTCCATGATCTCCAGGGCCAGGTCATAGACGGTCCTGGTGGCGATATGGGGCCGGAAGGCATCGTAAATGCGCAGCTTGTAGCCATCTTCCTCCAGGGCCAGGGCCGCGTCGATGAGTTTCCGGGCCGTGGGATACAGGAGCGGGACCAGATAGCTCCCATCCGGCAGGGCGACGGCCTCATAGCCGGTGATGACCTTGCCCGTCATGCTCTCGATGGGCACGCCGTGGACCGTATAGATAGAGCTGGCGCTGTTGGTGATGCGGTATTCGCAGAGGTCGCCGATACAGTCCGGCAGGTCGATCATGCATCTGTTCGCATCCACGAAACCGCAGAGGGCCGGGGTGCCGATCTTCAGGTAGCCGTTTTCCTCCCCCAGGACGCAGGCGGCCCGGTCCAGGGGCAGGGTGCCGATCTTCTCCCGTCTCTCCGGGTCCCCGAAAATATCCAGCTCCTCCAGGCCCCAGGCGGCGGCATAAGCCAGGGTGGCTCCGGTGCTGACCGCCGCTTCCTCCGGCTCTACGGTGTTGGGCCCCTCAGCCTGGCCGCCCCTGGCCTCCAACCGGAAGCGGTATTCGCTGAAGGGAGGCAGGTGGCCGGTGTGATAGGCCCGCTCCTCCCCCGCCGGGATCTCCGCCAGGGTCGTCCACTCCCCGCCGGGTTCCGCTTGACCGAGGACGACGTAAGCTTCCCCCTTCGTCTCCTCCCAGCGCAGCAGGAAGGAACTGTCGTCCTCCGAAACGCAGCTGAGGCCCAGATCCACTCCCAGCAGGTCTTCCCGAATGACCGAAACGGACTCAGACTTTTTACCTGGATAATGGAGCCCCGGTGCCTCCCGAAAGGCTTCCAGCCAGAAATGATAGGTTTCCCCCCGTTCGGGCACGGGTAGGTCGCCCCCTTCGCCGAAGGAAAGGGAAATCCGCTCCCCCGTCAGGGTCTCCAGGAGCCGCGGCTCCTCCCCGTCCAGGCCGGTATAGAGCAGGTAGCCGTCCCCGTCCAGGCCGGACCAGGTGAGGACGGCTTCCTGCTTATCAGCGTCCGCTGAGACGGAAAGCCCCTCGGCAGCAGGGCAGGCCAGGCAGGTCTTCAGGAGGATGGGGTCCTCACAAAGGCGCACTTCCTCATGGCCCAGCATCTCCCATCGGCTGCGGGCAAACACCCGCAGCTCCACGGGCTGCGTTTGGGGCAGCGCTGCCGGAAGAACGCAGTCGGGCGCAGAGCAAAGGGCGCTGAAGAGCGGTCCCCCCGCCTCCGGCGCCCCGGCAGCCCATACCTCCACATAATAGCGGTCCTCCCCGCTCTCCCCCGGCCAGCGCAGGCTGACGCTCCCATCCTCCAGACGGGCCAGAGAGAGGTCCTTCTCCGAGCCCATGGTCAGCTCGGAGGCCAGGAAATCCCGGCGCTGCTTCAAAAACATGCCACCCAGTGCCAGGGCGGCAGCCAGCAGAAGGACAAGGACCGCCAGGAGCCATTTTCCGGTTTTGCTCATTTTCGCTTATTTCTCATAGGGCCAGAGGGTCGCTTCTATATCATAGGAGAGCATATAGAAGTGATGATCCCCGTATTTCCCCTTGGATGCCATCTCCATCTCCGGGTCGAAGATATAGGGGACGCCGTCGAATTCGATCTCCACCCAGGCGTGGGGCCGGGGCGTCCAGTTGGTCGTGCCGGAAATAGCCTTGGCGTCATAGCCGATCTGCCGGGCAATCAGGCACATGATCCCTGCATAGCAATAACAGTTGCCCCGTCCGGTGCGGAGGATGGTAAGTGCCTCCTCCACCTCCCAGCCCGTGGTGCCGGGGTCATAGGCGTCGCTGCGGCGCAGATAGCTGTAACTCTCTACCACATAGTCAAAAGCGGCCAGGAGCTTTTCCTCCCGGGTCATATCCGCCGTGGTGATCTCCGCCAGGATGCCCTGCACATAGGCGTCGGCCTCTGCGTCACCGCTGGTATAGCGCCCGTCGGCGCCGAAGGTCAGCTGGCCCACCGTCCGATCCCGTACGACGACGCCTTCCTCGTCGGCATAATACAGCTCCGTTCCCACGGAGATCGGGCCCGGCGCATAGCGCGGCGCATCCGTCTCGACCCACAGCTCGCTGCCCATGCTGCGGTCCGCCTTGTGGCCGATGCTGGCCTCCAGGATCTCATAATAAGCCCAGTGGGCACTCGTCAGGTCGGAATACAGAGGGATCATCAGCTCGCTCTCCACCTTGTCCCGGTCAGCGCTTCGGCGCAGGGCGCGGTTGATGATGGCCGCTGCTTCCGCCCTGGTGACCCGCTCGGAGGCATGGAAGCTGCCGTCCTCATAGCCGTTGACCCAGCCGGCGGCGGTCGCCTTGGCGATGGCGCCGTACCACGGCGCGGACTCCGACAGATCGGTATAATTGCACTCACCCTCCGGCAGGTCGGGGAAAAGGTTCACCAGCATGATGATGAATTGGGCGCGGGTGAGCTGGGCATTGGGCTGGACGCAGCCGGAGGCATCCGGCACGATCACGCCTGCCGCCGCCAGCAGCCCCAGGGCATCGTAATACCAGTCGCTCTTCTGCACGTCGGTCAGAGCCGCCCGGTCCGCAGGCTTGGTTTCCAGCAGATTATAGAGCATCTGGGCTTCTTCAGCACGGGTGATGAAGCCGTTGGGCCTGAAGCTGCCGTCGTCATAGCCGTGAAGATAGGCTTCATGCCTGGAAGAGGTGCTCCGCAGGCTGAGCTGCACTCCGCCCTCCCCCGCCGCAAGGCAGGGCAGGGCCAGAATCAGCGCCAGAATCAAAACCAGCGCGGCTGTTTTCCGAATCCATTTACTCCACATAGACCACCGTCTCCATCCCGTCTTCACGATACGTGTAGACAATAAAACCGTCATAATAGAGGTTGCCGTCGTCCCCCTCGCCCAGGCAGCTGGGTGCATAGTCCGAATAGTCGGGCTCGCCGATGGCGGCGTAAAGCTCCTCCACGTCCCGGTCGATGTACCCCTCCGCCAGGTCCTTTTTCTCCTCGGCGCTCATGGCGGGCGCTTCGGTGGGTTCCGGGGTGGGCTGGGGTGTCGGCGCAGGCGTCGGCTCCGGGGTAGGTCCCGGCGTCGGTTCCGGCGTGGATGTCGGGGTAGGCTCCGGCGTGGGGTCCGGCGTCGTCGGCGCTTCCGTGGGCACCGGGGTCGCCGTGGCGGGAGCCTCCGTCGCGGGGGCTGCCGTAGGCGCAGGGGTCGGCTGCGCAGGGGTCTTCGTGCAGGCGCAGAGCAGGAGCACGAGTGCGGTCAAGGTTAATAATGCTGTTCTTTTCATGTCGTTCATTCTCTCGATTCTGTTATTCTCAGGAAACGGCACTCACGGAAAAAGCCGTGGTCGTCTGTTTCCCCTGTACCCACAGCATATCCGGGAGCGCATCCGCAGGAAGATAAGCGGCGAAGCCGCCCTCCTCCAGACAGAAGGCCTCCCAGCATCGGCTGCCGGCGGAAAGGTATATCGGTTGTCCAACCATGCTTTCACCCAGGGTCCCCCGCCATAGGACGCAGCCTTCCGGCGCCCTTCCCCCCTCCGAGCGCTCCAGGTCCACTTCCCCCACGATCATCACTGGTTCAGGGAGGGGGCGTTCCGGTGCGGGCATCACAGGCACGTTCTGAAGGATATAGACGAGATTTCGCTCCACAAGTTCCACCAAAACGCAGTCCGCGCCCATGTCCTCCGCTAGCAGCAGGTCATAAGCGGTGAGGCGGGAGAAGCGGGCTTCGGCAAAGCTGTCGGCCAGATAGGGATAGAGGGAATTACCGAAGGAATCCCGGAAAGCCAGCAAAGTGCTGCTCCCTTCGCCGGTGGTCTGAATGGTGATGCTGTCGGGCCGGGTATCGCTGCCCTTGCGGGTGTAGCGGAGGTTCTGGGAGCTGACCGGATCTGTCTCCGGGTCGGCCGCAGCGGGATAGAGCATTTCGTAAAGGTCGCCCCGGTGGGCTTCCTCCCCGTCGAAGGGCCGGGAGAAGTAGTCGCTGCCGCGCCCGAAGGCTGCATTGATTACGTCCGCCGCCAGGGCCGCGCCCCGGCTGTTCCAGTGGGAATCGTGGGCGAAATACAAGGTCTCCGGCTGCTGCGCAAAGGCGGAATAGAGGTCGGCGTAAGGGATGCCCGCCGCCTCCAGCAGTGGGATAAGGCGATGGATATCGTGAGTCAAGGCGGCGCGATAGCCGGGCATAAAGTCGGGATAGAGGGTATTCTTATTGGGGGCGGAGACAAAGAGGAAGCGGCAGCCCAGGCTTTCACAGTATTCCTGCATCAGGGCCAGATTATTGACAACGGCGGCCAGTTCCCCGTCGCTGAGGCTGTCCGTGCCGCAGTAATCCCCCAGGGTGGGGGCATAGTACAGCCAGCCCTTTTTCCCCAGGACCACGTCCTTCACGGTGCTGCTGCCCAGGAGGGCGGAAGCCCGGCTCCGGCCGGTGATGAGCTCCTGCCGGAGGAAAAAGCGATCCCCCACATACTTTGCCAGGTCGGTGAGATAATCCGGGTTCCACTTCTCCTTCTGGATGAGCTTCGGCTTGGAGGCCAGGCGCTCGTTGGCCGCGGCCTCGGCAGGGCCGAAGACCAGCATCCCCAGGCTCAGGGACGCGCAGAGGATAAGACAGAGGAGGGCGAATATGATCTCAGGCCATTTCTTCATTTCTTCCCCTCCTAAAACTGCGCGTAGATGAACGGGGCAAAGCCGCCGGCGGCCAGCTGCGCCAGGCATACGATCAGCAGGCAGAAGCAGAAGACATAGCCCAGGGGACGCAGCCTCCCTTCCGAAAGGGCAGCTGCCGTCTCGGGAAAAAGGTTCTTCCAGGGCAGGCAAAGGATGAAGCACAGCAGCAGGAGCAGCACATTCACCGGACTGAGGACCGTCCGCAGCGCGGCTGCGGCTGCAGCGCCGCCGGGGAAAGCGCCGAACATGGCGCCCAGCACCCGCCAGCCGCCGGATACGCTGTCCGCCCGGAACATGACGAAGCCCAGGCAGACCGCCAGGACGGCGTAGACATGGCAGAGGATGCTGCCGGGCAGGCTTTTGGACCAGCGCCGGGTATTGATCACGCCCAGGCTTTCCAGGGCGGAGAGCAGGCCGTGCCACGCGCCCCACAGGAGGAAGGTCCAGTCGGCGCCGTGCCAGAAGCCGCAGAGAACAAAGACGATGAACTTGTTCAGCGCCGTCCTGCCCTTCCCCTTCCGGTTGCCTCCCAGGGGGATATAGAGGTAATCCCGGAACCAGAGGGACAGGGAGATATGCCAGCGGCGCCAGAAATCCGTGATGGAATCGGCGGTATAGGGATCACGGAAATTCTCCGGCGTACGGAAGCCGAAGATGCGCCCAAGGCCGATGGCCATATCGCTGTAGCCGGAAAAGTCGAAATAGATCTGCATCAGGTAGGCCATAGCGCCCAGCCAGGCCAGAGGGGCGATCAGCGGCGCGCCTTGGGCAAAGACCGGATCTGCGATCCGCGCAGCTCCGGCGGCCAAAATCAGCTTTTTCCCCAAGCCCAGAACAAAGCGGCGAAGCCCCTGCCCCAGGTCGTCCGCCCTCCTGGTCCTTGCGCCCAGCTGGGCGTTGAACTCCGGGAAGCGGGTGATGGGCCCGGCGGTGAGTTGGGGGAAAAAGGAGATATACAGGAGCAAACGGAAGAAGCTGCGGGTGCCGCAGGCGGGGTCCCGCAGGGTATCCACGATATAAGAGATGCACTTAAAGGTGAAAAAGGAGATGCCCAAAGGCGCTGCGACGCCCAGGCCGCTCCACCCCGCTGCCGGCAGGGGCAGGACCAGGGAAAGAAGGAACGCCAAATACTTGAAGGCGCCCAGGAAAGCCAGGTCCAGCACCACGGCGAGGGCGGCCAGCGCCTTTCCTGCCTTTGGAAAGCGCAGGATCAGCAGCCCGAAAACGTAGTTCACCAGCGCGGCGGCCAGCAGGAGGCACAGGGAGCTGAGGCTTCCGAAGGCGCAAAACAGGAGGCTCAGGATCAGCAGAAGGATGTTCCCGCTCCGCTCCCCACGCAGGAGATAATACAGGATGGCAGCCAAAGGCAGGAAGCAAAGGAGGAAAAAGGCGCTGTCCAGGCTCACGGTAAGCTCCCTCCTTCCTTCCAGGCTGATCGTTCCGGCATATCCCGTCATCGGCATACTGCCCCAATATACGAATACGTATTATACTCATTTTCCCCCCGTTCCGCAAGTTTTTTTCACCGAATGCAAAATGGGGCAGCGAAAATCACCGGGCGGCGATTGCATTTCCCACGGAGCTGTGGTATGATTCCAGCATCTAAAAAACCGTAAAGGAGAGAGTGCCATGGAAAAACTGCTTGCTTTTCTGAAGGACGCCGGTACGTTCTTCTACGCTTCCTGCGACGGGGATAAGCCCCGCGTGCGCCCCTTCGGTTTCTTTATGGAACTGAACGGCAAATTCTACGTTGGCATGGGCCAGCAGAAGGAATCCTATAAGCAGACCATCGCCAACCCCAACGTGGAGCTCTGCGCCATGAACAAGAAGATGCAGTGGATCCGCGTCCGCGGTATCGCCGTTCCCGACGAAACGGAGGAGACCTACGCCAAGGCTTTCGAGCACAGCCCCATGCTGAAGGGTCTGTACAACGAGCAGACCGGCAACCGTCTGGGCCTGTTCTGGCTGAAGGACGGGTACGCTGAGATCGCCGATATGCAGGGCAATTTCGAGAAGTTCGACTTCTGAGGCAAACGTGTCGGCTCCCGCCGAAGCTTCGGCGGGAGTCGGCAGGCGGCCGCATGCTTGACCGCAGCGGCGAGCGTGGTATAATGGCAACAAATTTCGTATTTCCGGGTGTAGCCCAGTTGGTAGGGCGCCAGCTTTGGGAGCATGTACGCAGCGGGCGCGGCGGCGATGGCGCAAAGCTCGGAAAGCCCTTATTTTGCTGGGGTCGCGGGGGGTTCCCCTTCCCTGCTTTTCTCTGAAAAAAACGGCTTATGACCACATGCTTGACCACAACGGCAGGCGTGGTATAATAACAGCGCAAACGCAAAACTTCATATTTCCGGGTGTAGCCCAGTCGGTAGGGCGCCAGCTTTGGGAGCTGGAAGCCGCGCGTTCGAATCGCGCCACTCGGACCAAAGAGACTTGTAGCCACAACTGATTAGTTGTGGCTACGTTTGCTTATTTTCCCAACATCATTCCTATTCGTTCTTTACACCAAGGTTATTATGCACAGAACTTGACACCAATAAAGGAAAACACTCCTTGCTGATCTTCCCAATCGAAGTTACCTTTTAGCATTCTTATTCCTAAAAGCCCGGTGTTTACTTCCTTGATGTTTCTTAACTTGGGATGACCATTGATGTTGTTTATTGCATTATCCCAGAATTCACCAAACCTTTTATTCTTTGAAAACTCAATTACGAATACTTCTTCACACCCCGATTGATTGTATTTCCTGATTGCTTTATCAATGTGGTCATAAAGGCGCTTCTTATCTCTATGTATCAAACCCTCATAAATTGCTACTGGAAGCCCATTCTTACTAATCCTAATATCCAGTTCTCCTGCGCTTCTTTCAGACTCTCCATATCCTTGTTGTGTCTGATCGGCAATCAAATAGCCAAATCGTGTGATTGCGGAGTCCAACAAGTTTCGTACTTCTCTATTCAGTTTGTCCTCATCAAAACCGGCGTACGATGCCGGATTATCAGCAATCTTAGCACATGCGGATACAAATTCGTGTGATAAACCTATAGTTGCCGGACCTTCACATATCATCTTTTCGTATTCTTCAATATACTCCAGCCCTTTTACTGTGATGTACGCTTCATCCAGCCACATATAAAGGGGGAAGTTCCCCAAACCACCTTCGGCAAATCTGACACCAGCAATATAGCTTTCTTCTTGCAATTGCCGAATTCTAACGCGAAGTTCCGTTTCCCCGTAGCCAAAATTATCATCTGGCAACTTCATGTCATCATTAATCGCCTTGAGTATTCCGTAGGTTCTCTCTTTCATCAATGATGGCGTTCTTTCTGTCCTGTCAAAATAGTATCTGCCATTCTTCGTTAATGTGATCTCTGCCCCATTGCCATAAAACCTCGGTTTGGTAATAAAACCTTCTTCATACAAAGTAATCAGTTGCCCGCTCCTCTCGCTATACCACGGAAAATCAGATATTGGTATAAAAACGCTGCCTTGAGTGCGGCTACCATATCTATCTATGATTAGTCTTAGTGTTTTTATAAGTTCAGCGTCCATATGCGATCATCCTCATACCATCCGTTCATTGCTGTACTGAACAATGTGTCATTACCTAAAGCCCATGGTTATCGAAAACAATATCCAACTCTCTGCAGATTTCTTCGTCTGTTTTTGTACAGAAGGCGTTTCTCAGTTTTGAAAACGATATCGCTGATTTCTGGTAACTTTCTATTGATGTTACGATTTGTTTATAAGCTATTGTTTTGCATTTTGTGTTCGTAATTAGGAAGCGATCATCAAACATACCGTCTTCAAACCTCTTATACCATTGACAAAACTGCTCCAGCTCATCAATAATCCGATTTGAAACAGATGGAGTATCGTACTGAGTCGGGTTATAGAGCTCATATGGCGGAATACCGTGGATATACAATTTATACATATCTTGATTTGCAACTGTATGAGCGATAAAGGAGCATTCTATATAGTCTTCTGCACTGTTCTGTGGCTTAAGCTGCGATGTTACAAATGCCGTTCCCCTTTTAAAGCCGATGCATTTAAAAGCCGAGTACAAGTTGGCAGCGAAAAAACTACGATTTGAAATGTTCGATTCTTCGTGTCGAATATTACCTAAAGTATTATTAGAACTATCATCTCCACCTCGTACCACATAAGGCCAGAACTCCTCGCGTTCTGAAAACATACAGTATTTGGTTCCACAGCATATTAGCAACTCTACTGCTTGTGAAATTTCCCCAGACATCAAAAGAAGATTAGATGTCAAAAGGTCACACATCGTTCTTTCGATGCTCTTTGATTTTCCTTTATAGCAGCGATTCTTCCAGGCTTGAATAAGTGATAACGTCTCTTTGAACAAGCTACTGCCGCACCGTCCATATTCTTCCTCAACTAGAGAAAGACAAATATAGTCATATAGGAAACAATATAAATCTCGATAGTGAGACTCTTCTTTCGGTTCTTCTTCAATTTTCTTTTTGAGGTACTCAAATCTATTGAAATTGAAGTTATCCCTACTAGCAAAAGGAGGTTCGTTGCCAACGGCTTCAGTACGGGGTAAATCTGATAAGATTCCTTTAAGAGTATTTCCATTAATCAATTCCAACTGCTTACCACGGGCAAAATCGTAGGCCTGTTCTGTAAAGTCAGACGGTGTGATTATAATTCCTTTGTTAGCTGATTCAGCCATAACAACACCGAATAGATCCCGAATCTCCGGTTGACCAACTAACCCAGTATAATTCTTGCACTGGACAATATACTTGCCAGAAAAAAGAGGTTTATCAAACATGGCGATCATATCTACCCCGCCGTCACCGGAATAGCTTGTTTGTGTTACACTGAATCCTTTTTGCCGAAGCATTTTTGCAATGTAGTCTTCGAACTCATAGCCTGACATTTTTGAGAAATCCATGAATTCCACCTCTTTTATTGAAATCCAGATCAGTGTATTGTCATCTTCAAGCAATAACACTTTACCATGAGCATAGGCATTTCGCAAGGCACCTGTTCCGTATGTTAGAGCGAATCTGGCATGTCTATGCCTACCTGCTATAGAACCTTAATGCTACATTCGTACCGCTACATACATCTCTAATCTTGTGCTTATGCCTATTCCATCGGTCTTTCCAACAAATCCTCCATCTCACAGCCGATCACACGTGAGAGCTTATACACCGTCTGGGCTTGTGCTTTGTCAATGTCGTTGACGCGCTGCTCGCCTACTATTTACCTGAATAGTCGCACCCATCCCGTGGCAATTCAGGCTATATCATTGCAATGATATAGTGCCATCATCTTGAACCGCAGTTCGCTGCTGTCAAGCGTTTATTCTTTGTTTACAGCATCGCAAATACTGTCTTGCCGGATATAACTCGTCTAGTCCCGAAGGAACAATGCAGATTTGCATTGTTCCTTCGTCGTTTTATATTGTTCTCTCAATGTTGACATTGTTCCGATAACCGGGTATACTACTGACAAATACTCCAGCATTGGAGGTCGTTCCATGGCTGACATGATAAGCACGACGGAAGCCGCGGCGCTTTGGAATCTGTCCCCGCGGCGGGTGGCCATTCTG
>JAEEGH010012509.1_pt1 | contig 19020 bp, 16 predicted proteins | sample 9134181 | NCBI WGS metagenome assembly JAEEGH01 (sample SAMN16246544, study PRJNA631951) | gut metagenome | biome: gut microbiome; feature: rumen; material: DP-attached | host: Bos | place: Iran: Karaj | collected 2018-10 | reverse complement strand
ACGTTACACGAAGGTAAGGGCAGATGCCAATCCCTTCGACCCACAATATGACGAGTACTTCGCGAAAAGGCGGTCAATGAACCGTCAGACGCGCCCCCTCAAACGCAGTGCCTAAAGAGGCACGGAGCCGATTAATTAGAACAAGAATTAATTCAGAATTACGCGAGCCGTGTGCGGTGAAAGTCGCATGCACGGTTCTTAAAGGGGAAAGCGGGGGTAACCCCGCAGCCCTACTTAGAAATACAATTTATATCGCTTATGAGTGAAGACAAAACCAAGAAGAGACCCAAGAAAACAGGCGTTGCCAAGGAAGATGGCGGCGGGAAGGAGCACAAGAAGACGTGGCAGGAGACATATGCCACGCCGCAGGAAATCAAGTCCATGCTCGACAACCGCGTGCTGCTCCGCTACAATGAGGTGCGGGGGCGCACAGAGATTCACTGGCTGTCGCAGGGAATGACCATCGGCGAGGACGAGCAGGGCCTGCTGACCATCTTCGGTGGTGAGAACGGCGTGACCGACGGCTACCAGAACCTTGGCGACCGTGACATCAACACACTATGGGAGCAACTCTATCAGGAGAAGCCCCTTCTCAAACAACACCTGCTGAACGTCATCGAGCCGGACTATGTGCCGGCGTATCATCCCTTCCGCTACTACCTAGATCACCTGCCGCTATGGACGCCGGACAAGGGCGACGCCATCATGGGACTGTCGCTGACGGTGAACGTGCGGGGCGACGCCGACGAGCAGATTCTGTTCTACCAGTACCTGAGGAAGTGGCTGGTGGGTATGGTGGCATCGTGGGTCAACCCGAAGGTGGTAAACAACGTGATGCTAATCCTGATTGGAGAACAGGGCACGTACAAGACCACGTGGTTTGCCAACCTGCTGCCGCCTCAGCTGCGCGACTACTTCTACACGAAGACAGATTCGGCCATGCTGTCGAAAGATGACCGTATCGTACTGGCACAGTACGGTCTGATGTGCTGGGAGGAACTGGACTCGATGTCGCCGAAAGAGCTCAACAAGATGAAGGGAACAATGACGATGCCCTTCATCAATGAGCGCAAGGCCTACGGCCGCTATCACGAGAACATGCCGCACCTGGCTTCGTTCTGTGGCACAGGCAACAACGTGCAGTTCTTGTCGGACGTAACGGGAACGCGCCGTTGGCTGCCCTTCGAGGTCGAGAGTATCGAGAGTCCGCTGACGACGCCCTTCGACTACGATGCCATCTATGCACAGGCCTACACGCTCTACAAGGAGGGTTTCCAGTATTGGTTCGAGAAGGCGGAGATACAGCGACTGGCACACCATAATGAACAGTTCGAGACAGAGCATTCGGAGCTGCAGCTCATCGACCTGCACTTCCGCAAGCCTGTTGGCAAGGAACCCCGACAACTGGTGTCGGCTACGATGGCCCTGCAACTCATTGGCGGCAACATCGTCCAGACGCTGAGCAAGGAGAAAATCGGGCATGCCTTCGCCAGACTGGGTTTCGAATACAAGCGCACGGCTTCGCAAAGAGGTTACATCGCCATTCACCGCACTGGTACTGAGATGGAGCTGTATCGCCGCCAGCTGGCCGGAAGCGAAAACGAAGCGATGACGGATGACAGTATGACAGCAGTTTCGTGATACTCTTCGCGTACCGCGCACGCCTACACGGTACGCGAGAACTTTATGATTTATACCGTCATACCGTCATAGTGTCATCAGAACGCCTTAAGAATGTGTCTCTTACTTCACGTTGTCAAGCTGTCCCCATCCCCACGTGTTGTACTGCACGTCGAGACCAGCCGTCAGGAACCATGTGGCCAGTATCTGCTCGTAGTGGCGGAGCAGATAGAGCGGCACCTCCGTATTGCCGATGACATTTTGACTTGTTGCCTCTGCCGTATCACTCGTCAGATAGTTGTAGGCTTCCATAAGGTCCAGCAGACTGATGCCTGAATCTTCCATCATCTCGAATAGCGAAACAAGGTCGAGCCCCAGAGGTTCCAGCTTTTTCGATATCTCATTCATAACATCGAAGATGCTATTCTCGTCGGTGGTGTCATTCTTGTCACCCTTGATGAGCTGGCGCAGGTCGATGCCCAGACTCTCCAGCAGCTTGATGGACTTCAGCAGGTTCAGGTCTTTCACCACGTCGTTATAGTAGCGGTTCTGCTCGCCTTCGTAGTACAGTACCGGCCACGCCTGTATGGCAACAGCTGTCTGGATGAGCCATACAACGGCCGACTTCTGATGGTCGAGTTTAAATACGGCGGTATTGGTCTGCAGATTGGTCTTCCCTGGTACGATACTGTTGGTGAAGCCATGGTCTCTCATCCATGGGAAGATGACGCGCGATGACTGTATGGGGACATAGTCGTCGTGGCGGCTGTGCTCTATGTAGTAGTGCTGCGTGACGTCAGGTTCCCAACCGGTGGTCAGCGATGTCTCCTTCAGTTTCTTGAGCAGAGCCTTGGCAGGCTCGCTTTCCATATCCATGTAGGCAGGCTGGAGAAAGTGTTTCAGGCTGTCGCTGCCTATCATCTTCCTCAGCTCGCCTTCCGAGTAGGCTTTTGACAGTATCCAGTCATCGATATGCGATGCTATAGGATCTTGGAAAACCTCCTTGTAGTTCAATCCCATGTGGTAGTTCTCGTTTAGGCTGACCACCATCAGCACTACTGCAGAGGGGATGGAAGTACGCCCAATCCTTACCATTTCGGTATAGACCTTTTCAAAGTCGAGTGGACCTCCGCCAGAGAAGGTCTTGTCGAAGGTAATGCCTTTGTCCTTATATTCCTCGTCGCACAATCTGGCGGCAAACATCGATTCCGTTCCACCCTGCGAGTAACCCATGTTGAAAAGGTATTTGCCCTGCGGGATGTTGTAGTCGTTCATCAGTTTCCGTGCTGCCAGCAGACCGTCTAGCGAGTTGCGGGCATTGGTCTTGCCACAGAGGTAGGCCTGCGGACGGTTTTCGGTCAGGCCGAAACCCAGATAGTCGTTGATGACAAAGACGTAGTTGGGCTTCAGCGGACTTGCCAGCATGGCGTTACACAGCTCCTCGCCTCCGACGGATATGCGCTCGGTGGCCTTCAGGTGGGTGAAGTGGTTGTAGAGCACTACACCATCACAAGGTGCAGTACCATTGTATATTTCTGAGGGAACCCACACGGCAGCACTGACGGTGACAGGTTGGCCTTCGGCATCTACCGATGGGAATGAAAACATATATCGGTGGATGTCGCGGCTGCCCAGCTTGATACCGTTGACAGTAATACTGACGGTGGTGTCCTTCTCAGAAATAACATTGTAGTTGACATCCTGGGCAATGGCTGTCGCAGCTATCATCACGGACAGCAATAGGGATGGAATCTTTTTCATCTTCGTCAACTGTGCACACGGCAAAATTACGAAACATTTTGCAAAGCACAAAACAAATCACACAATTTTTTAAAAAAAACACGGATTGAACGGATGTCGAAAGTTCTTTTGCCTAACGGCGAAAAGTGTGGCGTTGCAATGGCGGCATTTCGGAAATAAAAACAAAAAAACGCTTTTTTGTTTTGTATTTCGCTCAATTTGCACTACCTTTGCAGGCGATTTAGCAAAGTGCTTGTCAAGGGGTGCTCACGGGTGTGGGCTGAGATGATACCCTTCTGAACCTGATGCGGGTAATGCCGACGTAGGGATGATTGAGTATGACAACCCCTTATTTAAATGTATTAATAAATAAGGTAAAAAGAGAAATGAGAAAAGAAATTGTGATGATGGCCGCCCTGATGGGGTGGAGCTTAGGAACAGTGGCTCAAAAGACAGCAACAGAGAACCATCGCCATGCCGCGCTGTACGACTCGACACAGGTGGAGCAGTTGCAGGAGGTGGTGGTGCAAGGCGTGCGAGCACAGAAGAATGCGCCGTTTGCCACCAATAACATCAAGAAGAAGGATTTGGGCGATTTTTCGAGGACAGGTAAGGAACTGCCTTTCCTTTTCTCGCAGACGCCAGGTGTGTTGGCGTGGAGCGAGAATGGTCTGGGTACAGGAACAACCTATATGCGTATTCGCGGTGCCGGTGACTCACGTATCAACGTAACGCTGGACGGTGTGCCCCTGAACTCACCCGAGGACCAGTGTGTGTTTTGGGCGAACATGAACTCATACGGTTCGCTGTTGGGCTCGGTACAGATACAGCGTGGCGTGGGAACGTCGACGAACGGCGACGGTGCCTTTGGCGGTACGGTGGCCATGTCGTCGGCAACGCCTATGCAGACAATGGGCGGTGAGGTGAATTTCTCGTACGGCTCATACAACACCTACAACTTCGGTGGTAAGTTCTCGACGGGCCTGCTGGGCAAACACTGGATATTGGATGGTGCCTACCACGAGACGCATACCGACGGATTCCTGCATGGCACCAGCGGCAGAAGCGGTTCGTACTACGGCGGTCTCAGTTATGTGTCTGAGGGCATAACCGTCAGATACAAGAACTTCGGCAACTTCGAGCGTACCGGCCAGGCCTGGAACGGCGTGACGGCGGGCAACGGCGACTACTCGCTGATGGACGGCTGCTACGACGACGGTTCGTGGACCTACACAACCAAGACGGGCATCAAGGACTACGGGGATATGTGGAACGTGGGGCTGGGCAAGTTCAACTCGCTCTACGAATACATGGTGACAGGCGACGACGGTCTGTTTGTGAAGGATGCCAACGGCAACTACCAGACGGCGCGCTACCAGATGGCCGACGGCAGCTACTGGGACAAGACAACAGACAATTTCTGGCAGAACCATAATATTCTGTCGGCAGCATGGAACATCAACGCACACTGGTCGACGACTGCCTCGCTGCACTATACTTACGGATACGGCTATTACGAGGAGTTCCGCCAGAACAACAAGTTGGCAAAGTATGGTCTGACCTTCAAGGACAGCGAGGGCAACAAGGTGAAGAAAACCGATTTTGTGCGCAAAAAAGGTTTGGAGCAACACACCTACGGACTGGTGTGGAACGCCAACTATAAGGACGACGCGTGGGATATCATCGGTGGACTGTCGCTACAGAATTACGATGGTTATCACTTCGGATACCTGACCTATGTGAAGCATGCCGAGTTGAGTAAAACACTGCTGGCCAACGGCGACTATCGCTACTACGACTCACCTGGCCATAAGTTGGACGGTAACGTGTTCCTAAAGGCAGCCTACCACATCAACGAGCAGTGGGACGTATTTGCAGACTTACAATATCGCCACGTGAATTTCAAAACGGATGGATATAACGACAAATACTATACCGACGAGAATGGTAATATCCAGAAGCACTACCTGGACATCAACGAGAAGTACAACTTCCTGAATCCGAAGGCCGGTTTCTCGTGGAATTTGGGTGGGCACCGTGTATATGGTTCGTTGGCTATGAGCCATCGTGAACCGGAACGCAACAACTTTACCGACAACGGAACTGACAGAGAAAAATACCCTTATCCCAAGGCCGAACAGCTGATGGACTATGAGCTGGGATACACCTATAATGGCGGTCTGTGGCGCGTGGGTGTGAACGGCTATTACATGGACTACAAAGACCAGTTTGTACAGACTGGCGAGGTCAGCGACATTGGTGAGAACCTGACGACGAACATCAAAAAGTCGTACCGCCTGGGTGTCGAGCTGCAGGCCGGTGTAGACCCCACCTCGTGGCTCACCATCGAGGGTAATGCCGCTCTGAGCAAGAACAAGATCAAGGACTTCGATGAAAAGGTTCAGGTTGACTGGGGCGACTATACCACTATCCATTACGATAACTCGACGCTGGCTTTCTCGCCATCGACGATTCTGAATGGTTTCATCAACTTCCACTATAAGGGTATTCAGGCCGTATGGCACACCAACTTTGTGTCGCGCCAGTATCTGGACAATACGGAGTGCAAGGACCGCTCGCTGCCCGCGTATAGCGTGTCGAATGCCTCCGTCAGCTACACGATAAAGCCTAAGAAGGTGATGAAGGAGGTGGTTATCGGCCTGAACGCCAATAACATATTCAACCGCCGCTATGCTGCCAGCGGATGGGTATACTCTGCCATCCTCAGCGACAGCCATCCCAACGAGAACCGATACTACCAAATTGGTTTCATCCCCATGTCGGGATTCACGATGATGGGAAACATTACGCTGCGCTTTTAGTTTAGAGTTTAGAGATTAGAGATTAGAGATATGATCGAATTCTTGGCGGAGCATTGGCTTGACATATTCACCACGATACTCGGCCTGATTTATATCTGGCTGGAGTATCGTGCACATATTGCCCTCTGGGTGATAGGTATCATCATGCCCGCACTCGACATCTACCTCTATTGGAGTCACGGATTGTATGGGGATGCAGGTATGGCCTGCTACTATACCCTTGCTGCCTTCTACGGATTCTATGTATGGAAATTCAAGAAGACCAGGAAGAAAAAAGAGTCGTTGCCTATTATCTTTATGCCTCGCGACAAGTATCTGCCTTCCTTGCTGTTTTTTCTGATTTCATGGGGGACCATCTACTATATTCTCGTGACATGGACCAATTCCACTGTTCCCCTGCTCGACTCGTTTACCAATGCCCTGTCGTTTGTGGCGCTATGGGCATTGGCACGTAAGTATGTAGAGCAATGGATATTCTGGATTGTCGTCGACGCTGTCTGTACATTTCTCTATATACAAAAAGGTATTCCCTTCAAGGCCCTGCTCTATGGTCTTTATGTTGCCATAGCCATAGCCGGCTATCGGAAATGGAAGAGCGTAGCAAAAACTGTAAAGAGAGACCAGAAATGAGTTAGCCTACATCCAAGAATTTGAGTTCTGCTTCGAGCATAGCCAGTTTTGGCATGTCGAAGCCGGCCTCACGGGCAATCTCAATGGGGCGTGTATAAAGATAGTGGATTTCCATGCGGCGATGGAAGTCGTAGTCCAAGCGCATAGACGGCGAATAAGGCGTCATGGCATCCGTCATCTCCAGCATCTTTTGTGCAAACGCCTCGTCAATGTTTTTGACACCAAGGTGCTGAGCAGCGCCGATGACCTCCATCATCTGCTCGTAGATGAGCTGTCGCGTGGCAGGATGCTGCAGCAACAGGTTCGTCTGTGTCTTCAGCGCCACCGTCATACCATTGAACGGCATGTTCCAAACGGCTTTCTTCCATCGTGCCTCGTGGTATTCGACAAGTCCAGCCTTCACACCAGCCGCATTGAAATCGTCGACCACCTGCTGTAGCAAAGCCTCATCGCGACAGGAATAGTTGCCCAGATTAATCTGGCCATAGCACTGGTGATTGACGTGTCCCGGTTCCGTCTTGGCAGAGCAGATGAATGCTAAACCAGCGACGAGTTGAACATCGGGAAACATCTGCTGAACGTCTTGTTCGACGCCGATACCATTTTGAATGAGTATGACCAGCGTCTTAGGTCCCAACAATGGGGGCAACATGTCACGTAACTTATAGTTGTTAATGGACTTGAGGCACACCAGTACGACGTCGCACTGAAGCATATCGTCCGTAGAATTGTAAACGTGGGGAGCATCGAGATGGAACGAGCCGTCGCACGAATCAATCTGTAGTCCGTGCTGTCGCACATATTCATAATCACTACGCAGCAGGAAGTGCAGTTCCTGTCCGCTCTGAGCCAGTCGTGCGCCATAATAACCACCGATGGCTCCAGTACCTATTACTCCGTATTTCATTTTGCAAAGTCAGATTTTAGGGTGCAAAATTACAAAAATAAAAATAAAATTAGTACCTTTGCACCCAAAATTTGAACAAAATGAAGATTGAGCAACAAATAATGGCCGCCGCGCAAGCAGCAGTAAAGGCATTGTACGGGCAGGACGTGCCCGAGAAGATGGTACAAACTCAGAAGACCCGCAGCGAGTTTGAGGGTAACCTGACGCTGGTGGTATTCCCATTCGTAAAGATGGCTAAGAAGTCGCCTGAGCAGACTGGTCAGGAGCTGGGAGAATATCTGGTAGCCAACTGCGACGCCGTCAGCAAATTCAATGTCGTAAAGGGCTTTTTGAATCTCAGCATCAGCAATGAGGCTTGGCTTAACCTGCTGACAGATATCGATAAGGATGAGCACTACGGTGAACGCCTCGCTGACGAGAGTTCTCCTCTCGTCATGATTGAATACAGCAGCCCCAACACCAACAAACCCCTGCATTTGGGTCATGTGCGCAACAACCTGCTGGGTTGGTCGCTGGCTCAGATTATGGAGGCCAATGGCAACAAGGTGGTAAAGACCAATATTGTGAACGACCGCGGCATCCACATCTGTAAGTCAATGCTGGCCTGGCAGAAGTGGGGCAACGGTGAGACTCCCGAGTCGTCGGGCAAGAAGGGCGACCATCTGATTGGCGACTACTACGTGCTGTTTGACAAGCACTACCGCGAGGAGATCAAGGAACTCGTCGCTCAGGGCATGGACGAAGAGCAGGCCAAGCAGGAAGCTCCGCTGATTAAGGAAGCCCACGAGATGCTGGTGAAATGGGAGAAGAACGATCCCGAGGTTCGTGCTTTGTGGGAGAAGATGAATAACTGGGTCTATGCCGGTTTCGACGAGACCTACCAGAAAATGGGTGTAAAGTTCGACAAGATATATTATGAGAGCCAGACCTACCTGAAGGGTAAGGCTAAGGTAGAGGAAGGTTTGGCAAAGGGTCTCTTCGAGCGCCATGAGGACAATTCCGTATGGGCCGATCTGACCAATGAGGGGTTGGACCAGAAACTGTTGTTGCGTAGCGATGGAACCAGCGTTTATATGACACAGGACATCGGTACAGCCGAAATGCGTTTCCTGGACTACCCTATCGACAAGATGATTTATGTGGTAGGCAATGAGCAGAACTACCACTTCCAAGTGCTCTCCATTCTGCTCGACCGCCTCGGTTTCAAGTGGGGTAAGGAGTTGGTACACTTCTCTTACGGCATGGTGGAGTTGCCTAACGGTAAGATGAAGTCGCGTGAGGGAACGGTGGTAGATGCTGACGACCTGATGGCGCTGATGGTAGAGGATGCCTATAAGACATCGATGGAACTCGGTAAGTTCGACGACATGACCGAGGAGGAGCGCCGCGTAATTGCCCGCATTGTAGGTATGGGTGCACTGAAGTACTTCATCCTGAAGGTCGATGCCCGCAAGAACATGCTGTTCAACCCCGAGGAGAGTATCGATTTCAATGGTAATACCGGTCCCTTCATCCAGTATACCTATGCACGTATCCGCTCGATTCTGCGCAAAGCAGCTAGTTTAACTAGTACAACTAGTCTGACTAGTACGACTAGCCTGAGCGAGAAGGAAGTTGAACTCATTCAGAAGATGTCAGAGTATGGTGCCGCCGTGGAGCAGGCCGGTAAGGACTATAGTCCCTCGGGCATTGCCAACTACTGCTATGAGTTGACGAAGGTGTTCAACCAGTTCTATCACGACTTTTCAATCCTCAACGAGCCCGATGAGCAGAAGAAGGCCGTTCGCCTGATGTTAGCCAAGAACGTGGCAAAGATTCTGAAGAACGGCATGGCCTTGTTGGGTATTGAGGTTCCAGAAAGAATGTAAGGTATGTTGCGACTTAGTCGCAACAAACAGTAAAAAAGATGCAGAACCCTCCTGACTACAGACACGACACGGTGCTGCCTCTGCCCATGGAGGTAAGGGCAGACGCATGGGCTGTAGATGCTGCCTGCAGTGGAAATCCAGGACCAATGGAATACCAAGCGATAGACCTGCAGACGGGCTATCGCGTGTTCCATTTCGGTCCGGTAAAAGGTACGAATAATATTGGTGAGTTTCTGGCCATTGTCCATGCGCTGGCCCTTTGTTGGCAACAAGGTTTGCACAACAAAACAATCTATAGCGACTCGTATAATGCCATTCTCTGGGTGAACAAGCGCAAATGCAAGACCAAATTGGAGCGCACCCCAGAGACTGAGCAGCTTTTCCAAATTATTGTCCGTGCTGAGAACTGGTTACAAACCCATCAGTGGCGTAACCCCATCATCAAATGGGAGACGAAGCAATGGGGCGAGGTTCCTGCCGACTTCGGTAGGAAGTAAGGCCGTCATCTGCGATAATAGCACAACGTATTATCGCCACATTCCACCTTATTATATATAATAGCCCCTACAGGCAACTGGGGTGCATGCGTGCCACCACTCACCGTAATCGGTGCCGTCTCGACGCGTATCTCATCCCAGAGACCTGCCTCGATGAACGAATCATGCGTCTGGCGTCCTCCCTCGACGATGAGCGACTGAATACCATGCTGGTAGAGGTCATCCATCAGCTGTGGCAAGGGACGATGATGCGTCAGTACGATACGTTGGGGATTCGGACCGTGCCAATGACGGACAGTCAGCTGGGGACGTTCGCGAATGTCGGTAGTATGTCCTACCAGAATAGCATCCTCCTCAGCACGCAGTTGGTGAGAGAGCATCTGTGTCTGGTCATTGGAAATCAGTAAGGCCCTGCCGTTGTCATCAATAAAACCATTAGCGGTCTGTGCCCACTTCAGGATGATGTAGGGACGGTGTTCGCGGTGAAAAGTAAAGAAACGGCGGTTCAGCCACTGGCACTCCTTTTCCAGTACGCCGACCACGACCTCGATGCCAGCCTCACGGAGTTTCCTGATGCCCCGTCCCTGCACCTCAGTGAAAGGGTCGATGGTACCAACGACAACACGTTTTACCCCCTTTTTGATTATCAGATCGGCACAAGGAGGAGTCTTGCCAAAGTGTGAGCAAGGTTCCAACGAAACGTAGATGGTGGCGTCTTTCAACAGCACCTCGTCCTCGGGAAGCACGCTGGCAAAGGCATTCACCTCCGCATGCCCCTCACCACAACGCACATGATAGCCTTCGCCGATGATTCGCCCTTTCACAACTATAACGGCACCAACCATCGGATTAGGGCGAGCCCCTTGAATACCATTGGCTGCTAGCTGAATGCAACGCTGCATGTATTTTTCGTCAACGATTCTTTGGTCGTTTTCCATATTTTTCGTAATTTTGCAGTATGACTTACAATGAACTGTGGCATTTGCTGGCACAAAGATACGGTGAGGGCGAGGCGAAAGCCATTGCCCGAATGACGTATGAGGTGCGCTTTGGCCTGACCTTCTCAGACCTTTGCCTCGGCAAAGATACGCAATTATCTGCAGACGACCAAACAGAATTGGAAGAAATCGCCCAAAGACTATCGCAAGGAGAGCCCATACAGTATGTCTTAGGACAAGTGGAATTCTGCGGAAGGACGTTTGTTGTCAATGAAACCGTGTTGATTCCCCGTCCTGAGACGGAAGAACTGTGTCGGTGGATTGTCGAATCCACAGGGGGACAGTCCCCAGAGATTCTCGATATTGGTACAGGTTCGGGGTGTATTGCCATTACGCTGGCAGCAGAGATGTCTGGAACAGAGGTGACGGCATGGGACATTTCCACAGAAGCGTTGGAAGTGGCCCGCGAGAACGCCAAACGTACCGATGTTCATGTGTCGTTTGAGCAAGTAGACGTTTTGAACATTCCTCATTCCTCATTCCTCATTTCTCATTTCTCATTGATAGTCAGCAATCCCCCCTATATATGTAATAAGGAACGCGAGGCTATGGAGGCCAATGTGTTGGAGCACGAGCCTCATACAGCACTGTTTGTTCCCGACGACGACCCGCTGCTATTCTATCGTGCCGTCGCCCACTACGGACAGACGGCACTGAAGGATAGTGGTTGGTTGTATTTCGAAATCAACCCGCTCTATGCAGGGCCACTTGCAGAGATGTTAAGTATGATGTCGTACCACGACATCGAAACCAAGGAAGATCAATACGGCAAACAACGAATGATCAGAGCGAGAAAAAGGTAAAAGGTAAAAAAGTAAAAAGGGTAAAAAGAAATGAAGACTGAGCAAGAAGCTTACTTGACACTGGCAGCACTCTGTGCGCAAGCCGAGCACTGCCAATACGAAATGCTGGAGAAGATGCGTCGTTGGGAAGTTCCCGAGACCGTCCAAGCCCGTGTGATGGCAAAACTCATTAAGGAGCGCTATGTCGACGACGAGCGCTATGCCCAAGCTTTCGTCAAGGACAAGATCCGCTACAACAAATGGGGCCGTCGCAAGGTGGAGCAGGGTCTTTGGCAAAAACGTATCGATGAAGATATTCGCAAGCGGGTGCTCGACGAAGTGGATGATAACGAGTACCTTGATGTGTTACGCCCCCTGCTGAAACAAAAACGTAAGACCATCAAGGCCAAGAACGACTATGAGCTGAACCAAAAGCTGATGCGTTTTGCCATGGGACGCGGTTTTACGTTTAACCTTATTCGTCAATGCCTGGACGTGGAAGAGCCAGAAGACTTAGAAGAATTTGAAGGTTAGTATTTCTTGTAGAATAAAAGAAAAGGCCATGAATTGGTGGACCAGAATACTCGACTTCATTTCGCCCCGTCTGTGTGTGGTGTGTGGTGAACGGCTGTCGCCTACCGAGCGAAGCCTTTGCTCGGTTTGTATGCTACATTTGCCCCGTACCACATATCAGTTTTCGCCTGACGACAATCCGATGGCCCAGATGTTCTGGCATCTGACACCCGTTGAGCGTGCCGCCGCCCTACTCTACTACGAGCCGCACTCAGAGTTGGCTCGTCTCATCTACGACTTGAAATACCACGACCGTCCGGATATTGGTGAAGATATGGGCAGGTTGATGGCCAACGAGATGCAGCTGGCTCACTTTTTTGACGATATTGACGCTTTGTTGCCCGTTCCCTTGTCTCGTAAGCGACTCCGTCAGCGCGGCTATAACCAGAGCGAACAACTGGCTATCGGCATCAGCGACATTACCCATCTTCCCGTAGTTACCAAAGCCTTGCGAAGGAAGCATTTCATGAAAAGCCAGACCCAGCTTAGCCGTCACGAACGCCAAGAGAATGTCGACGACATGTTCGAGCTGCGCAACGGCAACCTGTTGGAAGGCAAACATGTGCTGCTGATAGATGACATCTGCACCACTGGAGCCACCCTGACGGCCTGTGCCGATGTACTGAAAAGCATTCCCGGCATCCGGCTCAGCGTGCTCACTTTAGGATTCACCAAGACATAGTCGGCGTGCAATCGGTTGCATACTCCATATAATAATAAATGCAAAAGAAGAACCGATAATTGATGATTAGTTCTTAAATTTGCAATCAGAAACTAATAACCCGATGATTATGAAACGTTTATTTACTTCCATCATTACATTCTTGGCCACACTGCCCATGCTGTCGCAGGGTTGGCCTGAGAAATACGACGGCGTGATGCTGCAAGGCTTCTACTGGAACGGCTATGCAGACACACAGTGGCTCACCCTTGAGCAGCAGGCAGACGACCTGGCGAAAGTTTTTGACCTTGTATGGATTCCGCAGAGTGGCAACTGTGGAGGCCAGTCTATGGGCTACGACGATCTCTACTGGTTTCCCGGCGAAGGTCACTACACCAGTTCGTTCGGTATAGAAGAGGAACTCCGCTCACTGATTAACACCTTCAAAGCAAAAGGTATCGGCACCATCGCAGATGTTGTCATCAACCACCGCAGGAATGTCAGTAGCTGGGTTGACTTCCCCAAAGAAACTTACCAAGACATCACCTATGAACTCTTATCGACAGATATCTGTGCCAACGACGATGGCGGCAAAGCTGCAACAGAAGCCAAGAAACTGGGGTTGACCGTCAGTGCCAATAATGATACCGGTGAAGGTTGGGATGGCATGCGTGACCTGGATCACAAGAGTGAGAACGTGCAGAAAAGCGTCAAGGCCTACCTGAAGATGCTCTTGGAAGACCTGGGCTATGTTGGTTTCCGCTACGATATGGTGAAAGGTTATGCTGGAGAGTACACGAAACTGTATAATGAGGACAGCAAACCAACGTTCTCAGTGGGCGAATACTGGGATGGCAATGCTGCAACTGTGAAAAAATGGATTGATGCTACTGGCAAGACCAGTGCCGCTTTCGATTTTCCGTTCCGCTATACGGTGCGTAATGCCCTTAGAGGCAGTGACAATGACAATAACAGCAATAACTGGAAACAGGCTGCTAACATGAAACTTCTCAGCGCCAATAGCATCATGTCGGATACCAACTACCGCCGCTATGCTGTTACCTTTGTAGAGAACCACGATACCGAATACCGTGATGCAAAAAACCAGCAGGACCCCATCCGCAAGGACACGCTGGCAGCCAATGCCTATTTGTTGGCCATGCCGGGCACTCCCTGCGTGTTTTTTAAACATTGGTTAGCTTACAAGCAAGAAATTGCCAATATGATTGCAGTACGCAAAGCTATCGGCATTACCAATACGAGCACTTCGACAGCCATGGCAAGCATTGAGGGCTATTATGCCGTACAAGTGACAGGCAGTGACAATAAAAAGCTGCTTTGTGTTGTCGGAAAGGATGCCGCTACTTACACGCCGAATAGCGATGCCTGGAAAAAGGTCCTCAGTGGCTATCATTACGTTTACTACGTGCAGGGCATTGAGCCCAATGCCATCAGCCTGCCAGAGATAGCTGATGCCCCGACGCCCCCAGAAGCACCCTATGGTGGTGTGCCCTCATTCTGCAAAGCCAATGAAGGCGAGATCTGTGCATTCTTCGAAGCACCCGTTGCTTGGGGCGCTATCGGCCAAGTATGGGCATGGATGAAAGGTCACGACGGTAAGGAATACCTCGGAGTAGGATGGCCTGGTGTCACTGCCACCTTGCTAGGCAAGGCCGACAACGGCAACAAGGTGTTTAAGTGGGTCAGTAATCAGGCGACAGCCCCCGACAATATCATTTTCAGTGGTGCTGGTGCGCAAACGGAAGACTTGGCATTTGTCAACGGCGGCTATTACACCACAGACGGCCAGAAGGCCATCGTGACCACAGGCATCCATACCATCCATGCTGACAGCCAAGGACCTGTCCGTATTTACTCCATTGACGGCCATCTGCTCCGCGAGATGCCTTCAGGCACCAGCAGTGCTGAAGTCCTCAACCCATTAAAGCATGGCATCTATATTGTCAATGGAAAGAAATACGTGAAATAACGGCACGTACCACGAACCAACAGTGCAGCACGACAGTCTGCACCCAGCCATAGTGATGAGCCATCACGCGGAAACGTTCCCAGAGCGACGCGTGATGGTTTTTCGTGGTAGCGCCCTCCTCGGTATAGTTGGCAATGACCATATTGGTATTACACAGGCGGAGTCCCATTCGTTCCGTCTCCTTCATCACACGGATGCACCAGTCGACATCGGCGGAAAAACGATAGCGGGTGTCGTACTGTTGATTTTTGGCAATGTCCGTACGGGCATAGAATGCCTGGTGGCACACCAGCATACCTTGGCGGAACGAGCGCCACGACAGTTGCTGGGGAGGCTGGTGTTTACGGGGATGCAGAAAATGGCCCTCGTCGTCCACGATATCCGTATTGCCATAGAGCACGCCAGGCAGTTCGTCGGTAGGCAGTTCACTCAGCTGACAGTGCTGTACGATTTTCTCCAACGTGTCTTCATGAGGGAAGAAATCGCCCGCATTCATATAGACGATATAGTCGCCCGAGGCCTGCGTCAGACCTTTGTTCATCGCATCGTAGATGCCGTGATCCGGTTCAGAGAGGATGATTACCTTATGCCCACTGTCTGAGGCATCACTCTTTGCCTTATATTGTTCAGCCAACTGCGAGGTGCCATCTTTCGACGCGCCGTCGACTATCAGGTGTTCCACACCGGCATATGTCTGAGCGAGCACACTGTCGAGCGTCCGCTGCAACACCTTCTCGGCATTATAGGTTATCGTAACGATAGAAAAGCGTATCATATTCGTCGTTATTTACTTTTTTATATATATCTTCTTTCCGTTGACAATATATATACCACTACTGCTGATGGTCTTAATCTTCTGACCTTGTAACGTATAAATACCCGTCTTTTGTTCATAGTTGTCGTTGTCTATAGTAGAGATACTAGTGGGAGGTGGCAGTAATCCAAGTTCCAGAAGTTTCTGATAGACAAGCTTTGCCTTAATGGTATACCCGTAAGCGTTTTCATGATGGTCGTCTAAAAAAAGAGATTGCGGAGGTCTGCCTAATTGGATGTCGTTAAGGTCATTTTGGGTCGGCGTAATTCCAGCATCTTCAAGTCCATGTTCAACATAATACTGGCTAAGACTGATATATCTGTTGCCAAAAGCCTCCGAGAAAGCATTCTCTGTAGTAGTTGAAGTGATATAATAATGACTTGCCCTTCCAATCACGACATACTCTTTACTATCAGAATAGTCGACCATCTCCTTGTATTGGCTTATCCAGTCACTAACAGACGAAAAACCTCCATTGTAACCGATGTCCATTATCAGGATGTCGTTGCGATGATGCAGCATGGCATCGGTAATGATTCTTGTCGGCTTGTCGACGACTACGGTGTAGCCATCAGTAAACCTACTAAAATAGAACGTTTTCTGACTTGAGTCACTCCAGTCGTGCCGGATAGCCCCTTCGATGCCATTAATCACGCATGGATTGCAGCCGGCCTCAGGAACTCTGAGATGACTGTTAATCGCTATTTTAACCTCTTCCCCTGAGGATTCAGGTATCGTGAAAGGCTGGACAATCAGTTCACGAGCACCTTGACGTTGCATGATTTCTGTTGATTTCTCGCCATTTGCGCCAAAGTTATAGACTGTAATATCATAATTATTCTCTTTAAGGAGGTTTTGTAGCATGGAAGGGTAAGAGACTCCTGGTTCCTGGTTACCTTGAGTCTTGGAGTCACCCCAGCAACAGATACCTTCAAAAGTCATTTGTGCATAAACCGTGAATGGTAAGAATGACAATAAGAGAAGGATTTTTCTCATAGCATTTTTACAATTTTCGCGGGATTTCCTGCCACGATGCAATTGTCGGGCACGTCATGGAACACCACAGAACCAGCGGCAATCTTCACGTTATTGCCGATGCGGATACCGCCATAGATGGTAGCTCCTGTGAAAATAGACACATTGTCGCCAATGGTGGGACGCCCACCCTTACCATTACCCAACGTCACCAGTTGCAGACAATAGAAATTGCTGCCAATGCTTTCGGCATTCAAGTATGTAGCGTAATTGTGTTCAAAATGGGCGCCTGGGCCAATGGACGGGCACCAGATAGTCAGCGTTCGTTCTGGGGGTAACAGCCACTGAATAGGCGCAGACAGGTATTCTCCAATCCTATAATAGAAGAGGTTGCGGAAAGTACGTTCACGTGTGCACGCCTTGATGAAATTAAGCACCGTAGGGCGGCAGTCCTGCACTTGTTGAAGGTCGGCAGCTATCGCCTTTCTCTTCATTAGGAACAGGACGATATGGGGCAACATGCGTACCGTGGACGCTGAGAGCAGCAAGGTTTGTGTCAATGGATTCATCGTTTCTGCATTTGAGGGGTCATACGATTCTGGTATTCTTCTATATAACGGTTGGCCACACTCTGTTGAGAATACTTCTGAGCCACCTGATGCAGGCACTCTCTACTCAGTGTCTCATAGTCAGCATCAGCCAACACGTAGTGGATGCCCTCAGCCAAGTCAGCAGCAGCACGCTCTTGAGCCACATAACCGTTCACCTGATGACGGATCATCTCCGGTATGCCTCCTACGCAGAATCCCACACAGGGAACGCCACAGGCCATCGCCTCCATGATAGTGTTGGGCAGATTGTCTTCCAAGGAGGGTAGTACAAAAACATCTGCTGCATTATAGACATTCACTATTTGCGTGGGATTGCTCACATATCCCAACGGATAAGAAGGCAGTGCCAACTGCGAAGCCACCTCCTCGGCATGTCCTCCAAGAATCGCCACGCCCGTATTTTCCTTCATCTCAGGATATTGCCCAGTCAAACGACTAATGGCTTCTACAAAATAGCTGATGCCCTTGCGAGGATCAGTAACACGCTGGGAAACAAAAAGGATGATACGACGGTCAACTGGCAAATCCAAGGTCCGACGAGCCTGTTGTTTGTCCAGCGGATGGAACAGACGGGTGTCAATGGCATTTGGAATACTGACAATGCGCTGTCCGCTGAGCAGGGCACTCTTCTTAGCCTCGCCTGCCAGCCATTCGCTGCAACACACATAGGTGATGCGCTGTCCACTAAGCATCTGCTGCTTACGGTTCCACACCCGGCGGGCTAAACTGTCACTTGGCAACAACGGGCACTGGACACATTGCGACAGATACTGTTCACAGCCTCGCGTATAGTGACAAACCGCTGTTGCCGGCCAGATGTCGTGCATGGTCCAAACGACCGGTTTCCCTGATGCCAGGATCTTTCGAATACCTTTCAGTGACAACATACCCTGATTTACCCAATGCAGGTGTATCACGTCGGCTTCCTGGAATTCAGGCAACGAGGTGATATCTGTGCCGGCATTCGCCATATCCACTTCAAAGAGATGCTCACGTCTGAAATGCAGATGCAGCCAAATCACAAAACGTTCCCATAAAAAGTTCCAGTGATGGCGCCATGATGCTGGCAAGCCTGCAACTGTCAAATGGTCTGTTTCTTTATCGCGAACCAACATTTTGGCCTTCACCCCATTGTTGTTGAGGGCTTCCATCAGACGATTCGCAGCGACTGCCGCTCCACCCGTCCGCTCGCTTGTATTTACTATCAGTACTCGCATACCTATTAATAATTGGCGCAAAGGTAGTAAAATATGAGCAAAGCACAAAGGAAAAAGCACAAAAATTGAAGTGTTTTCGCGCACAACACTTGATTTAAATCAAGAATAGTGCATTTTACACTAAAAAATCCGAAAAAAGTATTTGAACGTATCAAAAAAGTTCGTACCTTTGCATCGTCAAACAAAAATGACGCTTGACTAAGTGAAGTCAAGAATTGGTTAATAGATTGTTTTAGGTTAGTAGTAATATTTATAGTTTTAGGTTTTTAGTTATTGGTAAGAAGAAAGTTTTAAATGTGTTAGGATAACAGTGGT
>JAEEGH010012508.1_pt1 | contig 19023 bp, 14 predicted proteins | sample 9134181 | NCBI WGS metagenome assembly JAEEGH01 (sample SAMN16246544, study PRJNA631951) | gut metagenome | biome: gut microbiome; feature: rumen; material: DP-attached | host: Bos | place: Iran: Karaj | collected 2018-10 | reverse complement strand
TGCGTAGAGGAATGTGACGAGATGTTCCTCTGGTTTGGTGACGGCAGATATGTGATGAAAGCGCTTGAGCTGAAGGCGCTCCACACGCGCCTTTCACCGGAGCAGCAGGACCGCTACGTAAGATACCAGCAGAGTCACGGCGGAGTTCTCGATCCTTCGATCGTCGCAGAGAAAGACGAGGTGGGCAAGGACGAGACCAGAACAATAGAGATCAAGCAGCCGACAAAAGAAATCCTGCCGGTAACCGAAGCAGACGTCGAAGAATACGAGAAAAAGAGAGCGGAGGCTCAGGCAGAAGGCGAAGAAGAGGAACTTCAGCAGACCAGGGAGTTTGTGCCCGGCCAGCTTACTTTCGGCCCCAATATGCAGATCACAGAGGAGATAGAGCCTGCTGAGGAATTTATTCCTGAGGAGGCCGCTTCTGATGCGCTTTATTCCGGCGAGACAGAGGATGCAGTGACAGAGGGCGAGACAGAGGAGGCAGCGCTGGACGACGGAGTAGCTGACGAGGAAATATCTGATGAGATTCCCGAGGACATTGCGGAAGATATAGAGGAAGATGTTCAGGAGGAAACTCCCGTAGAGAGAGACCCCGACGAGATCGTCTACCCCCATATAAGTGAGATCAAGGAGCCCACATATGATGTGAGCAACTTCAATACCATAAATCTTCAGGAGGCCCTGGCTGAGGGTCTCAGGGAAGTCATCTGGGACGACACCAAAGAGGAGTCCACAGAGGAACCCGAGGAAGAGACAAAGGTTATAGCCGAACCTGTGCATGACACAGAGGAGATCTTCGAAGACATCGAGGACGAGGAGCCTGAAGAGGAAAAAGAGCCTGAGGCTGAATCCCAGGGTGTCCGGGAGGTCTTTTACGATACCGAGCCCAAGATGGGCATTGAGATAAAGTACGGTGGAATGGGACCGATCCTGGGCGAGGAGAAAAAAGAGCCTGTCTATGAAGAGAGGCCTTTGGAGGATGAGGTTCCGGGCGCTGTCATTCATCCCAATCCAACTTACCGGATGCACAGCCACTTTGAGAGCATGCTGTCCCAGGAATCCGATGGACAGATCAGTATGGCTGTTGAGCCTGAGCCACAGGTGGAGAAGCAGATCACCGGACAGATCAGTATCGCTGAGTACCTGAGCAACTGGGAGCAGTACAAGAGACAGCAGAAGATCAAACAGCTTGAAAAGGTCAAGCAGAAAGTCGCTGATGTTACAGGCGATATGTTTGCTGACTTTGATGAAAAGACAAAGATCGGTCTTCAGGAGAAGATCGAGAAGGCCATCAGCGATGCCATCAAGAAGGAGAGCTATGAGAAGGCATCGGGCAGAGGCAACTGGAGCGTAAGACGCGAGGATGTCATTAATGCCGCTGTCGATGAGGTCATAGAAGAGGAAGGCGTTCAGCCCGGAGAGTATGAACCTGAATACGAAGATGAAGAGCAGGGCTATGAGCCTGTAGAAACCGCGGTTTCCGGACAGGACGAGCTCCAGGACGTCGACGTTGAGGAATTCTTTGGCGAAGGTGATGAAGAGAATCCCCGTGAGGAAGACGAACAGGATGATTCTCGTGTAGAAGAAGAGGCTGAAGTAGAAGAAGAGCAAGTATCTGAAGATGCTGAGGAGGAAACTCCTGCCATAGAGGAAGGAATTCCGGAACCGGTTGCCTCCGAAGAAGAATCTTCCGCGGCAGAGGAAACCTCTGACAAAGGCAGTGACGACAGCGATGAGTCCGAAGAGGCAAAAGCGCCGTCAGATGAACCCGCTGAGCCTGTAGCAGAACCTGCTGAACCCGCAGAGCCCACTGAGCCCACCGGGCCTTCAACCGAGCCTGCACAGCCCACTGAGTCGGAAGAGACTGCGCAGAAAGATAATGAAGAGGAAGATGAGGACGATGAGGCAGAAGAAGAGCCTGAGAAAAAAGCTCCTGCCGCAGCCGCAGCAACTGATGAGCAGCAAAAGAAAGCAGCCGCTCCGTCCCAGAAGAAACACATCGGAAACAGAGAGCTTGATGAGCGCATAAGGACCATGACTCCCGAAGAAAAAGAGCTCTTTGGACCATATATCCACCACAAGAAATCAAGGCGCCAGATCATCAACGCCATTGACAATCTCAGCATGGATCCTTTCTCGGGTAATGCTATTGTCACCGGCGAGGAAGGCGCAGGTACTGTGAATCTGGCAAGGGGTCTCCTTAAGTCCATGCAGGTGCAGGATGCCAACTTCAGCGGCAAGGTGGCAAAGATTACTGCAACAATGCTCAACAGGAAGAGCCCTGTAGGAATCTTTGACAAGCTGGCCAACGGAGCACTTATCATCCAGAGGGCAGCAGACATGGAATCGGATACGGTAAGCGCGCTGCTTAAGATCCTTCAGGAAGAGAACAAGGGTCTTGTGATCGTCCTCGAAGACACCAAGGAGGACATGAACAGATTCCTTGACAGAAATCCTTCATTGAAGCCCAGCTTCAACGTAAGGGTTGATATCGAGGCTTTGGATGACGACGCACTGGTTGCCTATGCCTGCCAGTATGCCCTTGAAAAGGGATATGTAATAGATAATCTCGGCATTCTCGCCCTTCATACAAGAATCTCTGAGAGACAGACACTAGATCATGATGTTACAGTGGCTGAAGTTAAAGATATTGTGGATGACGCAATATATTATGCAGAGAGAAGAACGATCCGTCACTTTTTTGACATTTTGTTGCACAAAAGGTACGATGATAATGATATGATTATTTTAAGAGAAAGTGACTTTATGCACGACTAATTTTTTCTTAAAAGGGGGCAAGAATGAGTCAAAAGGTTTTTATTTCCGAAGACGATGAGTATCTCTTCGGTCAGGGAACCCACTACGACATTTACGATAAGCTTGGAGCACATCCCTCTGAGGAGAACGGCAAGAAGGGATTCTTCTTTGCTGTCTGGGCACCGAATGCAGCCGACGTACACGTAGTTGGTGATTTCAACGGATGGGACGAGAATGCCCATCAGATGACAAGAACAAAGACCGGAAGTATCTGGACAATTTTCATTCCCGGAGTGGGAATCGGAGCGCTTTACAAATATCTCATTACTACAGGTGACGGCAGGAAGATCTACAAGGCAGATCCGTACGCAAGCTATGCTGAGCTTCGTCCTGGAAATGCCTCAAGGACAGCAGATCTTTCCGGCTTTAAGTGGTCCGATGAGAAGTGGTACGACAGCATAAGGGGCAAGGATCCCAACAAGCTCCCCATCGCTATCTACGAGTGCCACATCGGATCCTGGATGAAACATCCCGACGGAACAGAGGACGGTTTCTACACCTACAGGCAGTTTGCCGACAGGATCGTTGAATATTTAAAAGAGATGAAGTACACCCATATCGAGCTGATCGGCATCGCGGAGCATCCCTTCGACGGCTCCTGGGGTTATCAGGTAACGGGCTACTATGCACCTACATCAAGGTATGGCGAGCCCAAGGACTTCATGTATCTTGTGAACAAGCTTCACAAGGCGGGCGTGGGCGTGATCCTCGACTGGGTTCCCGCACACTTCTGTCCCGATGAGTTCGGCCTTGCCTGCTTTGACGGAACCTGCATCTATGAGCATCCGGACCCAAGAAAGGGCGAGCATCCCGACTGGGGAACCAAGATCTTTAACTTGGAAAAGCCCGAGGTAAAGAACTTCCTCATTGCCAATGCACTTTACTGGATCCGCAAGTTCCACATCGACGGACTCAGGGTAGACGCGGTTGCATCAATGCTCTATCTTGACTACGGCAAGAAGGATGGACAGTGGGTTCCAAATAAATACGGCGACAACAAGAATCTTGAGGCTATTGAGTTCTTCAAGCACTTCAACAGTGTTGTAAGGGGCTCCTATCCTGAGATCCTCACAATAGCAGAGGAATCAACAGCATGGCCTAAGGTAACAGCAAGACCTGAAGATGACGGTCTTGGATTTGCCTTCAAGTGGAACATGGGCTGGATGCACGACTTCTGTGAGTACATGAAGCTGGATCCTTATTTCAGACAGGGCGCACACTACATGATGACCTTCGCCATGAGTTACAACGACTCGGAGAACTACATTCTTCCGCTGTCCCACGACGAAGTGGTTCATCTCAAGTGCTCCATGGTTGAGAAGATGCCGGGCTATAAGGTTGACAAGTACGCCAATCTCCGCGCCGGCTACACATATATGTTCGGCCACTCCGGCAAGAAGCTTCTGTTCATGGGACAGGACTTCGGACAGGAGAGGGAGTGGAGCGAGAAGCGTGAGCTCGACTGGTTCCTTCTTGAAAATGACCTCAACAGGGGCATGAAGGAATATGTGGGCAAGCTCCTGGAGCTCTACAGAAAGTATCCTGCCTTCTACGAGGTGGACAACGACTGGGGCGGCTTTGAGTGGATCAACGCCGACGACAAGGGCCGAAGCACCTACAGCTTCTACAGAAGAGCTGCTAACGGAAAAGACAATATCCTCTTTGTTCTCAATATGACACCGGTGGAGAGAAAGGGCTTCATGGTAGGAGTTCCCTATGAGGGAACCTACACCCACCTTCTCGACAGCGCAGAGAAACAGTTTGGCGGAATGGGAAGCAACATCCCTGCCAAGATCAAGTCCATCAAGGGACTGTGCGACTACAAGGACTACAGCCTGACCTTTGACCTGCCGCCTTACGGAGCAGAGATATTCCTCTTCCAGACGCCAAAACTAAAGAAAAAGAAATCATAAACCGAAATAGAAGGTGACGGGACATTCCGTCACCTTCTTTTGTTGTATTTTCATATTTCAGAGGCGCAGAATGAACATAAACTTTCAGACTATCACCGGTCAGAAGACCAGCCAGGACAAGATTCTTTCAGGCATGGAGGCTAAAGAGAGGACGATTCCTGTGCCATCGGGAAATACCCCTGTTTCAAATTCAGGTTATGCACTTGACATAGATGCGACGGGCTTTACGGATAACGCCTACGCAGCCCATGAAAGAAGCGCAAAGGATATAAGTGCCATGGCTCAGAACTCCGACATCGGAACTGAGCATGATTTCATGATCCTTTTGTCAAATACCCTCTCGGAAGAGGATTATGCAAAGGCAGTGAAGGATGGTTATGACCTCAAGGACATAAACAGCAGTGAGGCAGTCACCATCGTTGATAAGATAAAGAGCGTTCTGCTTGAGTCCGGTCAGGTAATTGCAGGTTACAACGACGATCTGAGTCTTGAGCAGTTAAAGAAGATCACCGGATCAGAGTCTTTTGCCAGAGCCCTGCAGGGAAGCTTCCATGAGAACGACATTCCTCTTACGCAGGAAAACGTGAAGGAAGCCAGATCCGCTTATGAGCAGGTCTCCGGGATAAAAGAGCTTGATGACGCAGCTGTCGGTTTCATGGTGCAGAACGACATGGAGCCAACCATAGAGAATGTGTACTGTGCAGCCCACAGCACCAACGGAACAGCTGCTTCAAGAAGAGGATTCTATGCCCAGGATGCAGCAGGGTATTACGCTCAGAAGGCTGACAGTTCTAATCTTCAGGGACTGGATTCACAGATAGAAAGGATCATCGAAGAGGCAGGGCTTAATCCTAAGGACGAGAGCCTGAAGATGGATTCCAGGTGGCTGATCACCAAGGGTATCCCGTTAACGGGCGAAAACCTTGAGAAGATGAGGAACATAAAGAGCGCACAGATCCCGCTCACTGAAGAATTCGGGGCAAAGGCCGTGGCAGCAGCCATCGCGGACGGAAAGAAAGCGGTTGAAGCAAACCTCACAGATCCCAGATCAAACCTTCAGAAGGCAAAAGACATCGCGGCAGAAGTTCAGACTATCAGCGATGAAAACATAAAGGACACCATAGCAGCCGGAAAGATGATAAACATCAGAAACCTGACTGCAGATTTTGGTGCAGACACAAAAGCAGTTGCCGAGAATGACAGAACCCTCGTGGCTGCAAGACTTCAGCTTGAGGAAGTCAGACTGCGCATGACAACAGAGGCCAACAAGCAGCTTCTGGACAGAGGATTTTCAATCGATACCGCTCCAATGGAGGAGCTGATCGAGAGATTAAAGAACACTTTATCAATGGTGGGCGATGAGGCAGCGGGCATGGCTGTGGATGAGGCTACAGACATCACGCCACAGAACGCAGGCTTTGTTGCAAAGTTCACTATAACCAGGATACAGGTCATTGCAAATGGCCCGGCTGACGTCGTGGGAGCACTTTTCGGAGAAGCAGGATCAGCCAGCCTCCTTAAAATAAGCGCCACAGCAGAGACCATGACAGCACGGTTCAGGCAGGCCGGCGAGGGCTACGAAAAGCTCATGACCGCTCCCAGAGCCGATTTTGGCGACAGTATCAAAAAGGCCTTCAGAAATGTGGACGACATTTTAGAGGACCTGGGTGAAGAGATAACCGAAGAGAGCCGCAGAGCTGTAAGAATCCTCGGCTACAACAGGATGGATATAAATAAAGAAAACCTTGAGAAGGTAAGGGCCTTTGATTCGCAGCTGCAGTCCACTGTTTCCAGGCTCAAGCCCGGCGCAGTCCTGGATCTCATCAGGCAGGGAAAGAACCCCCTTGGCATGACCATGGAGGAGCTGTCCTCAGCCCTTGACGACAACTCACAGTCAGGCGAGGGACACAAGGGAAAGAGCGAAGAGAGATATGCGAAGTTCCTCTTCAAACTTGAGCACAAGGGAGAGATAACTCCTGAGGAGAGGACTTCCTTCATAGGTATATACAGACTGTTCCACACCCTGAAGACGACAGATTATCAGGCGATAGGATCCCTTTTGAAAACAGACAGAAAGATGACGCTGGAGAACCTCCTGGACGCCACAAGAAACCAGAAGGCTTCAAGACGGGGCATGGACTATGTGGTGGACGATGAGTTCGGCGGTCTTTCCGTAAAAGAAAACCAGGCCGGCATAAGGATCGACCAGCAGATAGACGAGGCTTTCAGGTACTACAGATCCAAGGCGCAGGTTGTCTACGAAAATCTGGAGCCGGAGAAACTCCTGCAGGCAAAACCTCAGCCCGATACCCTTCTTCCCGAACTGGCAGATGCCCTGAAGCAGGCGGAAACAGATGAGGAGCTGGAGAGAGCTTTCGTTAAGGCCGACCTCGACAATATCAGGAGGACAGCTCTTTTAAAGGCAGCAGAACCTGCGGCAGAGGAGATGAAGGCGGTCGACATCGAGCTGACCTTCAACAACCTTGAGGCATATATCTCGGAAAAGAGAGACAGAAAGAGCGGAAACACCATCTGGGAGAGGATGTGGGACTTCAAGGACACAGATCTTTTGTCAGATGCATTAGACGGCGACGATTACAAGGACACCTATGTTAAGGTTTTGGACGATATGTCCGATAAATTATCCAGAGAGCTGATGGATGAGAAGGACAGCTACATTGATGTCAGAGCCATCTCTCTTTTACAGAAACAGATCTCTGTGATGTCAATGAGCGCAGAGAGAGAAAGCTTTGAGGTGCCCGTGAACATCGATGGAGACAGGATCTCCATGAACGTGACACTAAAGAGCGACGACAGGGAAGTTTCAAGGATGGACGCCAGTGTTCAGACTTTTGAATACGGACTTCTGACCCTAAGTCTATACATTGAGGACGGAAGCGCCAAAGGAATGCTGAAAACAACAAACGGCAGCGGACCCGACGAGTCGGAATATCTGGAAAAGGTAAGAACAAAACTGTGCGAGAAGATTGAAGAAAAGCTCTCCGGAATCTCAGCGATAAGGGAGAACATCGCAATCATCTACCGCGCACAGAGCGGGCCTGCCCCTGCAGGCGCCGGTGATTACAAAGCCAGGGAAGGCACACCACAGGTTAAAACTGAAACCAGAACACTTTTAACAATGGCGAAGGCCTTTATTGAGGCGCTGTAATAAGGCGCAGTAAGGAAAGAGGTAGGCATGAAAGTCAATTATAACGTATCCGCAATGATAGCAAACAACGCCCTTCAGAAGAACGACACTCTTCTGTCGGAGTCCTTAAAAAGACTCTCCAGCGGTCTTAAGATCGCAAACGCCAAGGACAATCCTTCGGGCCTTGCGATGTCAAGAAGAATGAACTCCCAGATCGAGGGCCTCGGAGTTGCCAACGACACTTCAAAAGATGCAATCTCAATCGTGCAGGTGGCTGACGGAAGCCTTGCAGAGATCCAGGAGATCCTTCAGAGAATGAACGAACTGGCTGTCAAGGCCAGCAACGGAACCCTGGTAGACAGCGACAGAGAAGCTGTCCAGCAGGAGGCAGAGCTCCTTAAACAGGAGATAGAGAGGATGGCGCAGACCACCCAGTTCAACGGACAGAATATTCTCGACGGCTCTTTTGACTTAAGAGGATACGCTACAGTCGGAGACGGCGCGGGAGCTGTCACAAATCCCAATGTAAAAGTTCTTTCCTACTCAGATGAAGTCGAGGCAGGCAATTACAAGATCAGCGGTATAAATGTGAGCTACATGCACCTTGAAGGAACCACAGGCGTGGACAAGAAGGCGATCTTCTTTGAAGAGGGAAGCGAAGCCCAGATCAAAGTGGAGAAGGTCCTTGAGGACGGCACCACCGAGGAGTACATGGCCAACGGTATGCAGGCAACCATTCAGGAGGATGTACTCACATTAACTGACAGCACAGGAAGAAAGATGCAGCTCCAGATCGACGAGAGTTTCAGCGGTACTGTAAACCTGGAACTCACCGGATCAGGCGCAATGACAATGCAGGTTGGAGCCAATGAGGGACAGACCATGGACATCAGGATCCAGAAGGTATCTCTTTCAACTCTTGGCATTTACAACCTGGACCTTGCCAATGTAAAAGGTGCACAGGAAGGCATCGAGAGCATCAAATATGCACTCAGCGAGATCAGCAGCATAAGATCAAGGCTCGGTGCTTATCAGAACAGACTTGAGCACACAGTCAGCAACCTCGACGTTACTGAGGAAAACATGACGGCAGCATATTCAAGGATCATGGACGTAGATATGGCTGAGGAGATGACAACTTACTCAACACAGCAGGTTCTCTCCCAGGCAGGAATCTCAATGATGGCCCAGGCCAACGAGAGACCTTCACAGGTACTGCAGCTGCTTCAGTGATAGACGCCGGGAGGATGACAAATGACCCTTGAAAAGAAACAGGAGCTTACCCTTAAGATAACACAGGCCAATAAGACGCAGATGATCACGATACTGTATGAGATGGTGACCATTTATCTGTCGGAGGCTATTGACCATATAGAAGCGGGCGAGACTGCGGAGGCTGACAGAAGCCTTATGTCGGCCCAGAACTGCATCGATGAGCTGATCCACTCACTTAACCTGGACTACGAGCTGGGAAGAAATCTCCATGAGATCTATATCTTCTCGAAAAAAGAGCTGGTGGCAGCAGGCGCTACCGGGGCCATAGACAGGATAAAGAGAGTTCTGAAAAACTTTGATAAGCTCCATGAGGCATATCTGGAGCTGGAGAAGCAGGATACTTCCGAGGGACTTATGGGCAACACCCAGAAGGTATATGCGGGTCTCACCTATGGAAAACATGCTCTTAATGAGGATATGACTGCATCTTCAACGAACAGGGGCTTCATGGCATGACCTGTCTTAAGAAAATCTTAAGATATTAATTTTCATGGACAAAAACCACAGGATTTCTTAATAAGTTAACGGATTTTCATAGAGCGGAGAGAATTTCTCTTCGCTCTTTTTTGTGTGCCGGCGCGGGGAAAAGAGTTCCCGGAAGGCCTTTTTGTAAATTATGAAGAATGAACGGAAAACCGCGCATCCACGGGCTTTACAAAGGCTTTAGCTTTTGATATTTTCTTTTTGCGAGCTCGACAATCAAAATGAAAGGGGTAGGTTTTATAATTGCATTTCTAATATTGTTTTTGACGGTGGCGGTCTTCACTGACCTGGTCAAGGACAGAATATATAATGCCTGGGTGATCCCGGGGCTATTGGGCGGGCTTACGACATCCCTTATCCAGGGACCCGCAAGACTCTTTGAGTCCGTGTCGTCTGTGGGAGCGGTACTTCTTATTCTGCTTCCGGTCTATTTTCTAAAGGGCATCGCCGCCGGCGATGTGAAGCTGTTCATGGGAGCGGCATCTTTCCTTTCTGTTCAGGATACCATTTCCTGTATAGTGGTATCTTTCCTGATCGCAGGTTTAATATCGATCGCGGTCATTATCCTAAAGAGGAACAAACAAAAGACAATCCACTTCGCAGTGCCTGTTCTGGCCAGCGTTTTGATCTTGGTGGGAGGAGTTCTATGAACAATATGGTTTTAGCAGTTTTTGACAATAGCAGTTTTTACTGCATGAGGCTGGCAGAGTATTTGAGGAACAACATTAAGCTGACCTTCGACATCCGGGCCTTTACGGACAGGCAGGAGTTTCTTAAGCTCCTTGGCAGAGAAGAGGTTCCGCTTCTGATCATTTCCTCCGGGTGCCTGTCGGAGATGAAAAGAGATATCCCTCCTGAGAAGGTAAAGAATATCATAATCCTCGAAGAGGAAATGGAGACCGGGGAGGAAGGCGGTATCATGGGTGACGGCGCGGTCCACATAAGCAAGTATCTGCCGGCCATGAGGATAGTGGAGACTGTGCTTGAGCTCTGCGTTGAGAGGGCAGATGACTTTACAAATCTCGGCATCCGGCACCTTGAGAGTGAGTGCAGAGTCATTGGTCTTTACACGCCGCTATCCGGGAGCGGACAGACTTCCCTGGCGGTTCAGATGGGTGAACAGCTCGCCCGGGAGGGAAAGAGCATCCTTCTTAGTTTTGAGAGTTTCTCATCACTGACCAGCAGTTTTGACAGCGATGCAGGCGAGGACATAACGGACCTTCTCTACTTCGCGGAGTGCGAGCGGGACAAGTTTGGTATATACCTTGAGAGAATCCGGATAACGAAGGAAGGCCTGGATTATATTGCTCCTGCCAGATGCGCAATGCAGATTAAGGAGCTCTCCTATGAGAAGATAAGGAATCTGATCGATCTGCTGCATCGGGAGGCAGGCTACGAATATATTATCCTTGATCTCAAAGATTATCCTGAGGGATTTTTCGAGATCCTTTCTCTTTGCGATGTGATCTACACAATAGGCAGGAACAATTCCGGTGACCAGTACCGGATGGGAAAATATAACCAGGTCCTGTGCGAGAACGGCTACGAAGCGGTGATAGGAAAGACCATCAGGTGCTTTTTTCCGGAGGGCAGGAGCAGCCTGACCTACAGAAGGTATGTAAAAGAACTGATAAACGAAGGCCGGGAGGTGCTTAGCCTTGGAGCATAAGCTGGATGCCTTGCGGGTGAGCATCAGGGAAAAGGTGATGGAGAGCCTGGACTTCTCCCGGGAGATATCCGACGATGAGATGTATGAGATTATCGACAGGGAGATCTCTTTTGCCCTGCGTGGCAGGACGCTTTCCCTTGAGGACAAGAAACGCCTGCGCAGCCAGGTCTTTCACGCCATAAGAAAGCTGGACGTGCTTCAGGGGCTTCTGGATGATCAGGGCATTACCGAGATAATGGTGAACGGCACGGACAATATCTTTATTGAGCAGAAGGGAGTTATAAGGGACTCCGGGATTTCTTTTGACTCAAGACAAAAACTTGAGGACGTGGTCCAGCAGATCGTGGCATCCTGCAACAGGGTTGTGAATGAGTCGTCCCCGATTGTGGACGCGAGACTCGAGAATGGTGCCAGGGTTAACATCGTTCTGCCGCCGGTCAGTCTTAACAGCGGGCCTGTCATCACCATAAGGCGGTTTCCCGATGAGCCCATCACCATGAAGAAACTCATTGAGCTTGGTTCTATATCTGAATATCTGAAAAGTTATATCGAAGTGCTGATAAAAGCAGGGTATAACATCTTTATTTCCGGGGGCACGGGGTCAGGCAAGACCACCTTCTTAAATGCCCTGTCGGACTTTATTCCAAAGGATCAGAGAGTGATCACAATTGAGGACAACGCGGAGCTTCAGATAAAGGGGGTTCCCAACCTGGTGCGAATGGAGGCCAGGAATGCAAATGTGGAGGGCTGCAGGCCGATCACCATCAGGGATCTCATAAAGGCCTCTCTCCGAATGAGGCCGGACTGGCTGGTTGTGGGGGAAGTCAGGGGTGATGAATGCGTCGATATGCTGCAGGCAATGAACACCGGGCACATGGCAATGTCCACTGGTCACGCCAACAGTGCAGAGGATATGCTCTCGAGGATCGAGACCATGGTTCTCATGGGAATGGAGATCCCGCTGGCTGCAGTCAGGGGGCAGATTGCCTCGGGTATCGACATCGTCATTCACCTTGGAAGGCTAAGGGACAGGACGAGAAAGCTTCTGGAGATCTGTGAGATAGAACGGGAGGTGGACGAAGTAACGGGGAAGATTCGGACCAACAGACTCTTTGTTTTTGAAGAGGAGGGATCCGGAAGTGAAAAAGTTTTGGGGAAATGGAGGAAAACCGGTGAGCTTAAAGCGACTGAAAAACTTCTGGCAGCAGGTCTTAGACTGCCGACCGAGCCTTGGTGACTGGCCTGTGTTCATGCAGGGAATACTCATAAGCGCGCTGTTTGGGATGCTTTTCTATGATTCTGTTCTTGCGGTCCTCATAATCTCGCCGGTCACACTGCCGTGGTTTGTCTATCAGAAGAGGCGCCAGAACGAGAGGAATCGAAGGATCGTCGGTATACAGTTTAAGGACCTCATCGCGTCGGTGCTCACCAGCCTGAAGGCCGGGTATTCTCCGGAGAATGCCTTTGCGGAAGCTGAGCACGACATGGAGCTCTTATATGGGAAAAGAAGTCTCATCTGTACTCACCTGAGGCGCCTTAAGAAGGGCATCTCAAACAACGTGACTTTGGAAATGCTTCTTCTGAAGATGGGGAGAGATACGGGGAATCAGGACATCCTTGACTTTGCGGAGGTATTTGCGGTGGCAAAAAAGAGCGGTGGAAATATGACGGAGATTATCGGAAGGACTATCAATGTAATTTCCCAGAAGATGGAGGTGGAGAAAGAGATAGATGTGCTGATAAGCGCCAAAAGGATGGAGGCCAGGATCATGAATATGGTTCCCTTTTTTATCATCTTCTATATCGGTCTCACCAGCGCGGGATTTTTTGATCCCCTTTACCACAACCTGTTCGGGATCATCTTCATGACAGTGTGTGCAGGGCTCTATGTGACCGCATATCTGATGTCGGAAAGGATAGTGAATATCGATGTCTAGAATGGCAATAGTTTATATTATCCTGCTCGTTATTGTTCTGGTACTCCTTGTTTTGTCAAGGAATATCGAGCTGCCTCCGGGCATTCAGGATACGGGTGTGAGCAGGGCTTTTCTCAGGGTATCCCTCTTTATCTATCAGCAGTTTGGCGGTGGAAGAAGCTCTTTTTCCAGAGAAAGGATAAGGATATATCTTGGTACGCTGCAACAAAAGAAAGATATGGAGAGTGTTGAGATAGAGTACTTCATACGTAAGATCAGCATTGTCCTGATGATGGCAACGGCAGGAAGTTTTTTGTCCCTTATGATGTGCCTGAGTTCTATCGGGAGCACTAGCCGCATTGATGAGGGAACAGTTGTCAGAAACCCCTTCGGGGAGAAGGCGTATGATCTGGACCTTGTGGCATCTGATGCAGTGGGTGAGGAGATCGGAGAGTATGAGCTTTCCGTAAATACCAGGAGATTTACATGCAGCGAGGCGCAGGCTCTTTTCACGGAAGCTTCAGAGCTGCTGGAGAAGGCGATCCTGAAGGAAAACGAAAGTCTTGACCATGTCACTTCAGACCTTGACCTGGTGGAGAAACTTGACGGATATCCCTTTGATATCAGGTGGAGAGTGGATGATTTTGACGTTATGCATTTCGACGGAAAGCTCAATGAGGAGAATATCCCCGACGAGGGCGTGAATGTAATGCTGACGGCTACCTTCAGTTATGGGGAGAACAGGTGGCAGCAGATCATGTATGCTTCAGTTTACCCAAAGGAGCTGACTGTTGCCCAGAGGACAGTGAGGGACATCGGAAGAATGCTGAAGACTGCAGATGAAGAGTCTTCGGAAAAAGAGATGATAGTGCTGCCGGAAAGCTACAAAGGCCGTGATGTTGTCTGGACGGAGAAAAAGAGCGACAACAGTATGCTCATTCTTATCCTGACTCTGATAGGAGGTGCTGCGTCCTTTGTGCTTAAGGACAAGGAGCTAAAGAAGTCCATTGAGGAGAGGGAGCTTGAGCTTTTATCGGACTACCCGAAGCTGGTGTCAAAGCTGGTCTTATACATGGGAGCAGGGATGACGGTGAGGAACATTTTCTGGAAACTGTCTGCATCTTATCTGAAAGAGCTTGAGGCCGGAGGTAAGAGGAGATATCTCAGCGAGGAGATGCTTCGCGCCACCAGAGAGCTCATGGCAGGAGCGTCCGAATCAGAGGTATACGAGCGCTTCGGAGAACGGTGCGGCGTCAGGGAATATACGAGACTCACGACCCTTCTTGTCCAGAACCTTAAAAAGGGAAACAGCGAGCTACTAAGCCTCCTTCAGGAGGAGTCAAAGAGAGCCTTTGAAGAGAGGATGGACAGGGTGCGAAAGATCGGCGAGGAAGCCGGGACAAAACTTTTGATGCCAATGATAATCATGCTGGTGATCGTGATGGCAATGATCATGATTCCCGCATACATGGCGTTTTGACAAAAACTAATAAATGATTGGAGGAAAAGAATATGAATACGTTAAAGAATATCGGAAAAAAGATGCTTGGAGGAATCAGGAAGTTCTGGACAGATGAGTCCGGTATGGGCACGGTGGAGGTGATTCTGATTATCGTGGTGCTGATCGGACTTGTAATCGTGTTCAAGGAGCAGATATCGGGAATCGTAGAAGATGTGTTTAAGACAATAAGAGAGGAAACCCGTGCGGTCACTAACTAAGGGATATCTGACAGTTTACCTGTCCATGACGATAACAATCATTCTGTCTCTCATCCTGGTCCTCTTTCAGGGGGCCAGGATCGGGGCTGTCCGGATGAAGACAGAGTGTGTTGCCGACATAGCCATGAACTCGGTACTGGCGGAATACAGCAGAGCTCTCTATGAGCAGTATGGGCTTCTGATGGTGGATACTTCTTATGGGACAGGGACGCATTCTGTGGTGAATACCGAGGAGCACCTTGGATATTATGTCAAAAAGAACTTTGAGCGGCCGGCAGCAGGAGCGCTTCTTGGGGCGAACACAGTCTTTTAGGCTTACTTGAAGGAACTGCATATTACGGGGAGCTCTTTTGCCGCGGACAATAAGTGCGCGGTACTAAAGAGACAGATTCTGTCCTACATGGGAGCCGAGCCACTGGGAGATCTGATGACAGATGTGGAAAGGAACGCCGCACTGATAGAGGAGAGCGACCTTGAGTCCATTGACGTGGAGGCCATGGCCAGGGCGAACCAGGAACAGATCGATGACATTGAGATTCCGTCCATCATCAACGAGGATGGGGAGGAAGAGGAAGTGTCTCTGGGAAATCCGGCGGATGCGGTCAACTCGCAGAAAGGGATTCCGATACTGAGTCTTGCCATAAAAGACAGATCGCGGATATCCAATGCGACGACGGACATCAGTCAGTATGCTTCCCACAGGACGCTGAACAGGGGCACGGGGCTTAGGGATAATGAGGAGATTTCTTTTTCAGAAAGGCTTCTTATTGAGCAGTACATGTATGAGAAATGCTCAAGATATCTGGGAGAGATGGATAAGTCGCTGCTAAAGTACCAACTGGAATATCTGATCTATGGTAAAGGCAGTGATTATCAGAATCTTGAGAGTTTTGCTAAGTATCTGCTGTTTATCAGGGAGGCGTCAAATATGCTGTATCTGTTCAGCTGCACCTCTAAGGTGAACGAGGCTGAACTTGTAGCCAGTGTGCTGACGGCTGTGCTTCTCGTACCGGAGCTGATGGAGCTTGTGAAGTACTCGATCCTGTTTGCCTGGACTTTTGCGGAGAGCGTGTCGGATCTGAACATTCTCTTTTCCGGAGGGCGGGTCCCGCTCTTTAAAACTGACAGCACATGGAGGCTCAGCCTTGTTAATATGCTTCATTTCAGGAGTTTTCTTGGGGGAGGCGATCTGGGAGAGGGGCTCTACTATGAGGATTACTTAAGGGCAAGGCTCTTTATGTCTGACTTTGACACAAGGGTATTGCGCCTGGCGGATGTAATGGAGATGGATATCAGAAGAACTGCGGGAAACAGCAGGTTCATGATTGACCACTGCCTGGACGTGTTCTGTGCTGAGATCAGCGTGGGAACAGGCTTTGGATACGAGGCAAAGATAGAAAGGATTTATGGATATGAGGAATAGAAGGCGTGGGCTTTCGGGCTCCATGACTGTGGAGGCGGCGTTTGTCCTTCCGCTGTTCATCTTCTTTTTTGTGAACATCATGACTCTTTTCAATATCACAGAGATTCAGTCTGAGATCGAGGGGGCTCTTCACCAGGCGGGTAACGAGCTGTCACTGTTGGCTTTTGACCTTAGGATTGGTGAAAGTACTGTCCTGGGGGATGCAGATGGCGGCCTCGATGCGATAGCCGGCGCTGGTGGGATTCTTCTTGCGAGGCAGGAGATTAAGAGGGCTGTGGGAGATGAGATTGACAGAAGCGTTGTCAGCGGCGGCTTTGATGGCATAAGTTTTCTCCAGTCCAGGGTAATGCTAAGCGGCGATGTTATCGACCTTGTGCTGGATTACCGGGTACACCCGATGATTCCTGTGGTGGGATTCAGGGAGATTCCGATTGAAGCCAGGTACTACGGTCATGCCTGGACGGGCTACGACATATCTGAAGGCCTTGTGGTTGAGGAAGACGAAGAGGAGATGGTCTATGTCACGGAGCACGGGGAGGTGTACCACAGAGACATAGACTGCGTGCATCTTCGGATCAAGGTGGATAGTGTGGATTTCAGCGACCTCAGCCATATAAGAAATAAAGACGGAAAAAAGTATTATGCATGTGAATACTGCGGCGGACATATCGGCGCGGGAAATGTGTTTGTCACGGAATACGGCGACAGATACCACTCGAGTCTGGGGTGCAGGGCGTTAAAAAGAAAGATTTACACGATACCCATCTCTGAAGTGGGAGGGAGACGTCCCTGCAGTGCCTGTGGATAAGGGGGCGGAGGAGAACAATGATATTTAAAGTATGCATTTTGGTGATAATGATCATCTCATCAATAGAAGATGTCAGGAAAAAAGAGATTCCACTGTGGGTGATACTATCCTGCGGCCTTGTGTCGTGTGTGTCCGTGATATACAGTACGTTTTGCGGAAACACGGATTTTCTGGAGGTGTTTCTTTCGATCCTTCCGGGAGCATTTCTGCTTTTTGCATCGCTCCTGTCGAGCAGGGGAGTTGGATTTGGCGACGGCTTTCTGCTTTTTGCGGCGGGGCCGGCACTGGGAGTTGGCGTTTCGATATTGGGGCTGATTATAGCTCTTTTCGCCAGCAGCATTTTCTCGGGGATTCTGATAATTATGCGTAAGGCCGGCAGAGGCACCAGGATTCCTTTTGTGCCCTTTATGGCGCTGGGAATGGGGGCGATGATACTTGAAACGATTTAAGGGTTACATGACTCTGGAGGCGACGCTACTCATGCCCATGGTAATCTGTGTCATGGCGCTCATCATATATTTCTCCTTCTACCTTTATGGCAGGTGTGTCATATCACAGGACTCGTACATACTGGCTTTCAGGGCATCGCTTGCCTGGGATGATGACACGACGCCTGGCCTCTATGTCGAGGAGCACAGCGGGGCAGTAGCCGGAAGAAAATACTTCGGTAGTTCTTTTCCTGGCTTTGACACAGCAGTTTCGGGAAAAGAGATCACGGTTGAGGGTAAAGATGAAGCAAAGCACAGCGCAATGGGAAGGTATTTTTTGAAACCGGTGGAAGGCTGGGGATTTGCGGGCGAAGGACAGGCCAAAAAGCGTAGATACGCTGAACATATAAGAACACTGACAAGACTTAAAGACATTGGGAAAGAGATCATAGATTTGGGAGATTGATAATGGAATACAAGTATTACAGAGAGTTGAGACACAATTATCTTATTGTTAAGAAGGAGGGAGAAGAGGCAGACGGAGACAGATATAGGTACAGGATAGCTGAGAGCGGAAGGATACATGGTCTGCTCCCGTGTTCGGAGCGAAATGTCAACGGCGAGTGTTATTACTACTATGAGATAGGCTCTATGCAGACTGTCCGTGACAGATTTGCGGTGAGCAAGATGAGTTTCGAGCAGCTAAGCAGGCTACTGCAGGATATTAAGAATGTACTTCTTGAGTTGTCAGATTTTCTTCTGGGACAGGAGGGAATCGTCTTCAACACGGGAAATATCTACACTGATTATAACACCGGTGAGTTTAAGCTTATGTACTGTCCTTTCTTCGACGAGGAAAAGCGATTCGAGGAGTTTGCAATGGATCTGCTGAACCTGGTAGATGAGCAGGATCAGAGAACGGCGGATCTGGTCTACCGGCTCTGCGAGGAGAGCTCCTACAAAGGTGATTTTGTGTACGAGCTTTTGGAGGAGTGTCTTCAGACGGCCTCTGAGGAGGATGATATCGAAGGCGGGGAAGCATCGGCGCAGATGCCTGCAGTTGATGAAGCTCTGTGGGAGGATGATGCATCCGCTGAGAGCTTGCAAGAGTCAAAGAAAACACTGAGTAATTCAGGTCTGAAGAGGGCAGGTAAAAGGCTTTCCGGGAAAGTTCAGCTTCTTTTTTCACTGATGTTCTTTGCTCTTCTTGGTGCAATGGTCTATATCAGGATGAATTACATCCTTTCTTCGGAAGAAAACATGCTCTCAATTCTGGTGATGCTTGTTTCGGCTGTGACAGGAGTCATAGCCATGGTCGGTGGTTTCAGGGAGATGAAGGCTGCGCGGAACAATGTGGATGATAATGCCGGGTACGGAACAGGAGGCGGAATTTCGGGAAATGAAAAGGGCTTGAAGCATAATAT
>JAEEGH010012506.1_pt1 | contig 19027 bp, 11 predicted proteins | sample 9134181 | NCBI WGS metagenome assembly JAEEGH01 (sample SAMN16246544, study PRJNA631951) | gut metagenome | biome: gut microbiome; feature: rumen; material: DP-attached | host: Bos | place: Iran: Karaj | collected 2018-10 | reverse complement strand
TATCAAGCAAGGCGACAAAGCAGCATTGGAGAAGCTTACCAAAGCCAACCTGCGTTTCGTCGTCTCCGTATCAAAACAGTATCAGAACCAGGGCCTTAGTCTTCCCGACTTAATCAACGAAGGTAACCTCGGTCTGATAAAAGCCGCACAACGTTTCGACGAAACCAGAGGTTTCAAATTCATCTCCTACGCCGTGTGGTGGATTCGTCAATCCATCCTTCAGGCACTGGCCGAACAGTCACGTATTGTTCGTCTCCCTCTGAACAAAATCGGTTCCATCAACAAAATCAACAAAGCTTACGCTAAGCTAGAGCAAGAGTATGAGCGTGAACCCAATGCAGAGGAGATCGCCGAGGTCCTCGAGATCACGGAAGCAGAGGTGAAAGAGTCGATGAAGAATGCCGGACGTCACATCTCAATGGACGCCCCGCTGATTCAGGACGAGGACAACACCATGTACGACGTCTTGAAGAGCGAAGAGGCACCTACACCAGAGACAGAGCTTCTGTACGAGTCGTTACGAAAAGAAATTGACCGCGCCATCTCCACGCTGACACCGCGTGAGGCCTATGTCGTGCGACTTTACTTCGGACTCAACGGCAGCCACCCGATGACTTTAGAAGAGATTGGTGAGAAGTTTGACTTGACGCGTGAACGTGTGCGTCAGATTAAGGAAAAGGCTATTCGTAGGTTGAAACATACGAGCAGAAGCAAGATCCTTAAGAGTTATCTCGGTTAAGATCTTTAAATTAAAAAAGCCCTCCGGTAACGGGGGGCTTTTTTAGTAAGTTGTATTAGTGAGCCACTTGAACCAAGCGTACCGAGAATCCGTTCTGAATAAAGTCGATGGCCTGAGGATACAAGCCGGAATCGAAGATGGAAACGCAGTTGGCACGGTCTTCATTGTATTTCGATGATGACCAATAATGGCCACTACTTTCTGTGTTGTTCACCTCAGTTCCCAAACGGTATCCAGCAGTTGGCAAAAAGACCACGCCATACTGCTCAATCATTTCCCACTGTTCCATTGAGATCGGATTGTTTTCATAATACACATTCGTTGTATTAGGGAAATTTAAGTTGAAGTAACTGCCACTCCAGTCATCGGGTAGTATAATCACGCCATTCACGTTACCCACTCGAGCCTTGGCAAATCGGATGCCCGAAGGTGTGGCACGCGATTCAAAGATGTAGGCCCATTCTTCCGTAGTCAATGTGCGCCATAGATTCTCCGTGTTGCCGCCATTGGCAATGGCATTGTAGCCCCAGTCGGCCTGGCCGGTCTGATCATAAAGATTCATTTGATAATTGCAGTAAGCCTCGTAGTAGTAGTAATAAGTATCGGTACTCCAGGGTTGATAGCATGGAGCCCCGTGATCGTAGCCACTTGTGCCCCAGCCGAATAGACTGACAATATTTTGGTTGGCATAGTTCTCTCCCACATCTTGATTAAGGTACTCCACCATGTCATATTGATGTTCCATAAACGACCATGTGCCCGTGTTCATGTGGTACTGAAGGTTTCCCTTGGAGAAATACACTTTCGCACCTTCATCATTGATGGTGAACAGACCGTCGATGGCACCCACGGGGGCCTCCACTGGGAAGACAAGGGTCACCGTTTCATTATTATATTGCTTTTGTTCCACCACTGTGCTATGGACCGTTGTTCCATTGGCCGTTAGAAATGCCTCGTAGCGCATAAGATCGCCCAGTTCGAACACACCAGGATTCCCGCCGCGTCCTACGGCAACGTCTTTGGGAACCACACTCATTTCATCGGCACCGGCATGGCCTGTGCACACCAGTCGAGCCACCGAACTACCATGAGGCGTTGCTACACGCAAGAACGCCATGCCAGGAGTGGACAGACAAACGGTCACATCGTGGGCACCGCGAGCAAGACACATGTCTCGAGTAGCGACCACCTTACCATCCACTCGAATCACTTGCAGGCTCACCTCAGAAGCCTCCTCAAGTTCCAAAGGCACACAAGTCTTCCCAGCAAAAGGATTCGGGAAAGCTGCCCCTAAACGGCAATCCTGTCCCTGCCACTCTCCCACGCCCACTTGAGTCGAGGTTAGCACCAAGACGGTATCAGGATAATTTAAAGTCATCATCCAGCCCTGAGTAAGGTCTGTAACCATCACTGAGGTGAACGGGCTGTAGCCCCCTGCCGCCGTCGCCGCGGTAAACTTCACTGTCACCGTCTCTTGCGCTTGGATTGACAATGCTATAAGCAACATTGAAAAAAGTAATGTCTTTCTCATTTCGATTCACATTTAATGAACTACAAAGATAAGAAAAGTTTTCAGTTAGCAGTTTTCAGTTATAGTTGGAATTATCCCAAAAATCAAAATTCCGAATAACATCATTGATTTTTGATTATTTTTGTCCAAATAAAGCAACACGCACCATGAAAAAGTTCATCTTCCTCATTATGGCTTTCGCCATTGCCTCCACATTGAAAGGCCAGACCCCCATCCTGTCCGAAGGATTCGAAGGATCGCAATTCCCTCCTCAAGGTTGGGCCAGAGAGTCCATCTACATGTCATTCAATAAAGGTTCTCTGGTTCCCGATTCTGGAAACTTACAGATTCTTTCAATCCTGGCGTCAGTACTCTTAATAAAATCCGATGCCGTTGGTTCTCCAAAAGTCCGGGCACAATACTCCAACTGCTCAATCCAATGCTGTTGAGCCTTTTCACGCCAATCAACAACCATACTTCTTAAGCAATTCCCAAGCCCGCCTCATTACTTCTTCGTGCGGCACCACTTTTCCCTCAGCAATATCGCGCTCCGCCTCCTCGATACGACGATGAGCCTCTTCCCTAGTTGTCGGAGCATAAAAATTTTTATCCATCGGAATTGCTTGATTGATGTTGCGAAGATAACTCCTTTTTTTGGTTCTTACAGTATTCATAGATCATTTTTTTAGTTTTTCACTTTCTTTTTCATCCGCAAAGATAATACAAATATTTTTAATTTTACCTTATTTCTAATTAATAATTATCATATATTAATAATATTCTAAACTTCAATAATATAGATCTATAATTTAATCAAAAAATAATTCAATTATTCATCACACCTTATGTCAAGAATGATTATATTTGCAGAACTAACAACTGAACAACTACCAACTTCAAACTCCCAACTATGAAAATGCTCGCCCCTTCCCTGCTTTCAGCAGATTTCCTCAACTTAGGAAAGGATATTGAGATGATCAACCGCAGCGAGGCCGACTGGTTCCACTGCGATGTGATGGACGGCCGCTTCGTTCCCAACATCTCGTTCGGCATCCCAGTGGTACATGCCATCAGCCAACTGGCTGAGAAGCCTCTCGACGTACATCTGATGATCGTAGAGCCTGAAAAATACTTCGAGGCTTTCGTCAAGGCTGGCGCCGACATCATCACCTTCCACTACGAGGCCAGCACCCACATCCACCGTGCCGTACAGCAGCTGAAAGCCCTCGGCGTGAAGGCTGGCGTAGTGTTGAACCCACACACTCCTGTCTCCGTACTGGAAGACATCCTCTGCGACCTTGACCTGGTGCTGCTGATGAGCGTCAACCCTGGCTTCGGCGGACAGAAGTTCATCGAACGCACCTTCGAGAAGATCCGTAGGCTCCGCGCCATGATCAATGAACAAGGCCTCGACACCATGATCGAAGTCGACGGCGGTGTGAACACCGAGAATGCAGCAGCCCTCTTCGAGGCTGGAGCCAACATCCTTGTGGCGGGTAATGCGGTGTTCAAGTCCGAAGATCCCGAATACACCATTCATCTTTTGAAATCATAAATCTTTAAATCTATAAATAACATGAATGAATCCATCTTAAAACTCGCCCCTGCTGGCATGTGGAAGGAATTCCAAGGCATCCTCAGCGTGCCGCGTCCTTCAAAAAAAGAAGCAAAAATGGTCCAATACCTTGAAAAATGGGCTAAGGATCATAAGGTAAAATATGTGAAAGAAAAATGCGGTAACATCATCATGACCGTGCCAGCCACCAAAGGCATGGAAGACCGCAAGATGATCGCCCTCCAGGCCCACATGGACATGGTGTGCGAGAAGAATAGCGACAAGGTCCACGACTTTGAGAAAGACCCCATCGAGGCCGTCATCAAAGGCGAATGGCTGCATGCTAACGGCACCACCCTCGGTGCTGACGACGGCATCGGCGTCGCTGCCGCTTTGGCTATCATCGCCGACCCGAAGGTAAAACACGGTCCACTGGAGTGCATCTTCACCGTTGATGAAGAGACCGGTCTCACCGGCGCCATGGCCCTCGACCCTAAGCACATGAAATCACGCATCCTTCTCAACCTCGACTCTGAGGACGAAGGCGAGATCTTCATCGGCTGCGCTGGCGGCATGGACACCATCGTGAAGATGTGGTATGAACTGGAACCCGCTCCGGAAGAAGCCACCGCTTACCGCGTCACTGTGAAAGGCCTTAAAGGCGGCCACTCAGGCGACGACATCAACAAGAACCTGGCCAACGCCAACAAGCTGCTGACCCGCATCCTCTGGGAAGCCACTGGCCGTTATGACCTCGCTCTCTATGACTTCCAAGGCGGCAACCTGCGCAACGCCATCGCTCGTGAAGCTACTGCCGTAGCCTATATCCCCAACGATTGCTGCGAAGGCTTCGAGAACTTCTGCAAGGAGATGGAAGGTAACTTTAGGAAAGAATATCAGGTGGCTGATCCAGGCATCACCGTGGTGGTCGAAAAGGCTGAAATCCAACCCGACGTCGTTATCGACGAGATTTCACAATTCGAACTGCTCAACGCACTCTTAGCCTGCCCTCATGGCGTCATTGAATGGTCACAGACGATCCCGAATTTCGTTGAGACCTCAACCAACCTGGCTTCATGCAAAAAGAGAGAAGGCTATTTCTTCATCCAAACCTCACAGCGTAGCTCCATCGAGTCAGCTAAGGAGAGCGTCGCCAACATGGTGGAAAGTGTCTTCAATCTCGCTGGTGCCGATGTAGAACACACCGACGGCTATCCGGGCTGGACTCCCAACCCCAAGTCGAAGATCTGCGACATTGCCGTGAAACTCTACAAGAAACGCTTCGGCAAGGACCCGAAAGTCCGCGCCATCCACGCTGGACTGGAATGCGGCCTCATCGGCGACAAGATCAAAGGCATGGACATGATCAGCTTCGGTCCTACCCTCCGCGGCGTACACTCACCTGACGAGCGCCTCGAGATCAAGACCGCTCAGATGTTCTGGGACTTCCTCTGCGACATCCTGAAGAACGCTCCGAAATAAGTTTTTAAGCTATAATTAGCAAACGAAGTACCTCAAAAGGCGCCTTGCCGTATCTCCGCAAGGAGATATGCAGCGCCGTTGAGGTACTTCTTTCGCTTTATAAGAATACAGGTTATTTCTCGCAATGGCGAGCATTCCGAGTGCCTCTCAAAGGGCAATCCGCCTTACAGGATGAGCATTTGTTTTTTCCTCTCCTCAATCCTCGAATAGCCAGCACACTAAGGCCTAACACGATTACGAGCACTATGATGGTAGCCCAATTCATCCGATAACGGCATTAGCAATGAGATAGGCAACCCAAGCCACGACCCAGGCTACCACACATTGGAAAACGATGATGAAAAGCATCCATTTGGAGCCGAGTTCACGACGGATGGCAGCTATTGCAGCCACGCATGGCGTGTAGAGCAGGCAGAACACAAGCATCGAGATTGAGGACACCGTGGTGAACAACGGCATGGCATTCAGCACTTCAAGTGTAGCCACCACGCTTTCCTTAGCCATAAATCCACTGATCAGGGCAGTGACCACCTGCCAGTGGCCAAGTCCTATCGGACGGAACACAGGCGCAATCCAGCCAGCCACAGTGGCCAGCATGCTGCCCTCGCCGTTCTCCACCATCTGGAAATGGAAATCAAAAGTCTGCAGGAACCAGATCACCAAGGTTGCCAGGAAGATCACCGTGAAAGCACGTTGCACAAAGTCCTTGGTCTTGTCCCATAGCAGATGCGCCACGTTTTTGCCACTGGGCATACGGTAGTTGGGCAACTCCATCACAAAAGGTGCCACGTCGCGGTGTTTCCCAAGCCATTTCGTCACCAAGGCAGTGACGATTCCTATGACAATTCCAAGTAAATACAGGCATATCAGCACCAGACCTCCATGTCCGGGGAAGAACATGCTGGTGAAGAAACCGTAAATCGGGATCTTGGCTGAGCAGCTCATAAATGGAGTGAGCAAGATGGTACGCCAACGGTCATGGGTGGAATGTAAGGTACGAGAAGCCATCACCGCAGGCACAGTACATCCAAAGCCAATGAGCATAGGAACGATACTGTGTCCCGTAAGACCAAGCTTACGCAGGAAGCTGTCGCTGACAAATGCCACACGCGCCATATAGCCGCTATCTTCAAGTAAACTCAGGAAGAAGAACAGCAGGATGATGATCGGGACGAAACTGATCACGCTGCCTACGCCGCCAAAGATGCCGTCAACCACCAACGACTGCACGGCGGGATTGACGTCCCAACGAGCCAAAGCAGCTCCACAGACATCCGCAAGCCATGTAATACCCTGATCGAGCCAGTCTTGCAAAGGAGCGCCCAACAGGTCGATGGAAAGATAGATCACGGAAACCATCACTAACACAAAGATCGGGATGGCCGTCCATTTGCCAGTAAGGATCCTGTCCATACGGCGACTGCGTTGGTATTCCTTGCTTTCCCGAGGTTTTACCACGGTCTTGTCGCATAGACGCTTGATAAAGGCGAAACGCATCTCAGCCATGGCAGCGGCACGGTCCAAGCCTCGCTCCTCCTCCATCTGCACAATCAGGTGTTCCAAGGTCTCCTTTTCATTCTGCGAGAGCTTCAGCGCTTCAAGCACCGTTTGGTCACCTTCGATGAGCTTCGATGCAGCAAAACGAACAGGGATTTCAGCACGTTGCGCATGATCTTCAATGAGGTGCATGATGCTATGCAAGCAACGGTGCACCGCCCCGCCATGATCGTCCTTGTCGCAGAAATCCTGACGAATAGGAGCTTCCTGGTATTGAGCAATATGCAATGCGTGATCAATCAACTCAGAGATACCTTCATTCTTTGAAGCTGAAATGGCCACCACAGGAAGGCCTAAGATGCGCTCCATTTCGTTCATCAAAATGGTGCCTCCGTTGTTGCGAATCTCATCCATCATATTGAGTGCCAGCACCATGGGAACACCAAGCTCCATCAACTGCATGGTCAGGTAAAGATTACGCTCAATATTGTTGGCATCCACGATGTTGATGATGGCTTTGGGCTTCTCCTCCATGATAAATTGGCGGGAGACAATCTCTTCAGCCGTATATGGCGACAGCGAATAGATTCCCGGTAGGTCGGTAACGGAAGTCTCCGGATGACCTTTGATGACGCCGTCCTTGCGATCAACAGTAACACCAGGGAAGTTGCCTACATGCTGGTTGGCACCTGTCAGTTGGTTGAACAAGGTGGTCTTACCGCAGTTCTGCTGTCCAGCAAGGGCAAACGTCAGCTTGGTGCCTTTCGGTAGCGGGCTTTCATGCGTCTTGTCGTGATAGATGCCTTCCTCACCCAAGCCTGGGTGGGCGTTATGGTCGTGAAGTGCACTGATGTATAGTCTATCGGGATCGATGGTACTTTCGGGTTCCTGCTCTTTTCCTGGTTCCACTTCAATCAAAGTGGCATCAGCCTTACGCAATGTCAGGGAATAGCCATGAATCATGACTTCCATAGGGTCGCCCAGAGGCGCATATTTCACCAGTTTAATAACGGCGTCAGGAATCACGCCCATGTCCAGAAAATGCTGGCGGCGCGAGCCTTCGCCATTCACCGCCTTAATGACGGCTGACTGACCAATTTCGAGTTTATCAAGTGTCTTCATACAAACTTCTTTTTATTATGATCGCAAAATTACCTTGTTTTCTCACTTCATCTCATCATCATTAATAGGTAATATCTTTGAGGTCATCATCATTTGTGAGGATGGATCACAAAAGACTGCTCACGGATGACGTAGCGCAGCTTCACCACAGGATGCTGTTCGGCAGAGGGATCCACCTCACAAAAAAAAGTAACCTCATTATCCCCCTGAGTCAGCTCAGAAAGGCCTTCCACAGAAACAGTCTTCAGTTTATTGTAATTGGCATCCATCACATAAGCGTAGTCGCCAAAGTCATACACCAACTGTTGGCCCGGTTCCAGCGTACACGGGAACATCACCAAGCCTTTGGTTGTGTTAATCATCGGATTGGTAACATTCACCTTGCCTTCTACGTTCATACGCAGTCCGAAACGGCCCTCCTCCTCTACATTCCATACCCATTGCTCACTCTTTAGAAATCCCGTGTCAACCTCTTGAAAAGCGCACTGGTAGCGACGTGAGAAATTCATTGAATATAGCATGAATAGACTGTCGCCCTGTTGTTCGAGATGCCAATCTAAATAAGGATCCTTCATCATCGCCTTCTGCGATGCCGTAAACGCCTCTGAGCGAGTCAGCTGATTCCATTGTTTCATCAGGGTAAGCATATCAGGTATTGTGCCGAGGTTTTTCAAGGCATTGGGATCAAGCAACATGCCGTATGAGGCGTTATAAGCTGAGGCTTTCGAAAGCATCCATTCCAGATCCTCAATTGAAGTGGCCGTTCTCTTTTTGTCGGAGGCATGGATCATAAACCAACCTAAGTTATGATTGGCGACTCCCTCTTCAGTCCAACGCTCCACCTGTCTGACACGAATCGATTTGTCGAGTATCTCCTGTCCGGGAGCGCCTTTAAGCAGCACCAACGAAACATTGCCTGCTTCCAGCCGTTCAGCCAACTGTTGACGTACAGCCTCACGCAGTTCTCCGTCAGGAATCACGAAACGGTCAGGGCTGTCCCAGATGCGATATACCTTGGCATTGACGCCATGATGAGTCCTTTGGGTGCCATACAGTCCGCGGGTACAACGATGCAACAACACCAGATCGCCTGCAAATTCCATGGTACCGATGGAGACTATCTCATCGTCAATCTGTAACAGGTTCAATGATGTCAGGCTTTTCAGCGCTTCGTTGCGATAAAGTGCAATGTCAACGTCTTCAGCATTCATCTCATCGAACAGCTTCAACTGCTCGGAGCGCTGATATAGGTTGAAGTTTTTAGGCGTAAAATAGGTATCATTAAGACTGATGGCATCTTCCTGAATCATTAGTCCCAACGTCACTTCCTGGTCTTTGGCAGCTTGTACCATCCGCCTCACCGAAAGGTCGCCATCGGGAGCGAAACTCTCGTTCCATTCATAATGGCCGTAGGTAGAGAACGGCGTCTTCACCACGAGCCACTCAAACCCTCCTTGATGGCATAGGTCGAGCATCGTCTGTAGGTCTTGTTCCGAAAAATCAGCAACGAGATAAGGCTGAGGGGATTGGGCTCTTAAAATACAGGCGAAAGCCAAAAACAAGATCAGAAAACCAATTCGTTTCATTTTTGAACTTTAATGCTGCAAAATTATTACTTTTGCATCAATAATACAAGACTGATCATGAACTGGAACGACCTCCTTTCAACCCATCGTTACGCTTCGCCGCACAAGAGTGCCGACATCCGCAGCTCCTTTCAGCGCGACTATGACCGCATCATCTTTTCCAGTGCGTTTCGTAGGCTGCAAAACAAGACTCAGGTGTTTCCTCTGCCGGGAAGCCAGATGGTTCACAACCGACTGACACACAGCTTGGAAGTAGCCAGTGTGGGCCGATCCATCGCTTGCCGCACCGTGCAGAAGCTTATGGAGAAGCACCCCGAATTAAAAGAGCGTCAATCCGACATTGAGACCATCGTATCCACCGTATGTCTCGCCCATGATCTCGGCAACCCACCATTCGGTCATTCTGGCGAAGACACCATCGGCAGCTTTTTCAAGGACGGCAAAGGCAAGGAGCTTCAAAGCGCCATGCTGCCCGAGCAATGGAGCGATCTGATTTCGTTTGAAGGCAACGCCAACGCTTTCCACCTGCTCACCTGTCAGTTCTATGGCCGTCGTCCTGGCGGAATGTCGCTAACTGCCGCCACGTTGGCATCTTTGATCAAATACCCCTACCCTTCACACAACAAGGGAAATCGCAAGAAATATAACGTGTTTTATTCTGATCTCGAGGTGTTTGAGGAAGTCATGCTGGAATGTGGCATCCCCAAGATTGACGAAGAGCACATGGTGTACGCCCGTCACCCCTTATCGTACATGATGGAAGCCTCTGACGATATCTGCTATCTCATCCTCGACATGGAAGACGCTCACAAGCGCGGCATTATCAGCACTGAAGCCGCCGAGCAGGCTTTTCTCACGTTTTTCGATACGAAAGCCGACGCTACTTTCTTCAAACATAAAGAAGAGGTGTATCGCGAGGTGACTGACCAAAACGAGCGCATGGCCTTCCTGAGAGCCACCTTGATCAACAAACTGGTCAACCATGCCAGCGACATCTTTGTGGCTCATTATGACGAAATCATGGATGGCAGCTTCAAGGATAGTTTGATCTCTTATCTTCCCGAGCATGAAGAGAATGCCCTGAAACAATGCCGTAAACAATCCGTAAAGGACATCTACCGTCATCCTTCAGTCGTAAAGATCGAGTTGACTGGTTTCAACGTCATTGGAACCTTGCTCGAAGAGTTTGTCGGTGCCGTGCTGGAACCCGAAAAAGCCTACAACAAAAAGCTGCTGAGTCTGATGCCTGAACAGTTCACGCCCTTGCATGAAGGCATGTATTACAAGGTTCAGTCCGTATTGGATTTCATCTCCAACATGACTGACCTCTATGCTGTTCAGTTATACAAAGATCTGAGGGGAATTGACTAACCCTCTCTAAGGCTCTGCCTTGCGTAAGGTGTGAGGTCTTGCGAAGCAAACTCACCTCTCAAGAACTTGAAATATCCCGCTACTGCAACCATAGCGGCGTTGTCGGTGCTATAGCTGAGACGCGGAATGAACACTTTCCAATGATACTTCTCCCCTAAAGCCAACATGGCGTCATGCAAACCGCTATTGGCGCTCACGCCACCGGCGATGGCCACCGTCTTGATGCCTGTTTGCTTGCTGGCTTTCACCAACTTGTTCATCAAAATGTCGATGATGGTCTTCTGCACCGAAGCGCAAAGATTCTCTTTGTTCTCTTCAATGAAATTGGGATTCAGTTTGAGGTTGTCACGAACAGTATATAAAATACTGGTTTTCAATCCACTGAAGCTATAATCCAAACCAGGAATATTAGGCTTTGCAAAGCTAAATGCATTAGGATCGCCGATCTTGGCCAACTTATCTATGACAGGACCACCCGGATAAGGCAAGCCAAGGATCTTGGCCGTTTTGTCAAAGGCCTCCCCTGCCGCATCGTCGATGGTCTTACCGATGACCTCCATGTCGAAATAGTCCTTCACCACCACAATCTGGGTATGTCCACCCGACACCGTCAAGCAAAGGAATGGGAAATCAGGTACTTCGGTATGCGTAGCATCGGTAGCGAAATGCACCAAGATATGCGCATTCATGTGGTCGATCTCCACCATCGGGATGTTCAGAGTCTGGGCAAAAGCCTTCGCAAACGAAGTTCCGACTAAAAGTGAGCCTAAAAGACCAGGTCCACGTGTAAAAGCAATTGCGGATAATTGTTTTTTATCTATATTTGCATCCTTTAAGGCCGTGTCGATGACGGGGATGATATTTTGCTGGTGCGCACGGGAAGCGAGTTCGGGGACAACGCCTCCGTATTTCTCGTGAACCTTCTGACTGGCAATGACGTTGGAGAGCACGCACGTGCCTTGAAGAACAGCGGCTGAAGTGTCGTCGCAAGAGGACTCGATGCCTAAAATGTATTCGTTCATGAACTGTATTTTGGAGGCTCAAAATTATTAAAAAAAAGATTATCCATAGTATCCTTGTGCTGATAATGGTGGTTTTATCCATCATCACAAGTATCTTTGTGGCCATCCAAGACCCTATCATCCAGAAGTTTGCCATCAGAATTGCAGGCGGATTCGTTTCTCAAATTACTGAAGCGGATATCAGAATCGGACGGTTGTACATCTCACCTGATTTCACCATCCATATCGACCATTTCTTAGTAAAGGACTTACAGGATGCCGATTTGCTTAGCGTTGAGAAGCTGAGGGTCCGCCCTGTCATGGAAGACATTATCCAGGGTAATATCCATGTGGGGCGGGTGGAGTTGTCCAACGCCCATGCCAACCTGATTACATACGAAGGCGAGGATCACATGAACTTCCAGTTTATTATCGACGCCTTCTCGTCCGACAAGGAAAAAGAAAAAAAAGAAAGCGGCAAGACCATCCCCATCACTGTGGATCACGTCATGCTTAAGGACCTTGATTTTCAGCTCTGGAACCAAAATAGCGACAATCCTGAAAAGACTGAAAAACATCTGATGGACTACTCGCATTTAGTCTTGCGCGGCATCAACCTCGATGCCCAAGGGCTGTCAATCATAGGCGACTCCATTAGCGCAACCATCAACCATCTTGCGGCGGTTGACACAAGCGGGTTCCAGCTCAATAGCTTTGAATCGCAAGTGATATTCTACTCTCAAGGCATCTTGCTCGACGGCTTGAAGATCGGCACCCCGAATAGCGACTTACGGCTCGACCTCCACATGCTCTACCCAAGCACCTCCGCTTTCAATAGTTTTGTGGACTCGGTGACATTCGATGCCAACATCCTGCCTTCCATCATCCAAGTCAGCGACCTCGGGCCCTTCTCTGATCTCCTCTATAAAATGACAGATCCCGTGCAATTCCAAGGCTGGATGAAGGGTCCTATAAGAAGTTTCAAGGTAGACAAACTTAAATTTGCCCTTGGCAAGCACACCAATTTTGTGGGCAGCCTTGCCTTGCATCCATTAGATTTCGAAAAAGGAAAGCACCAACTCAACATCAAAAAGTTGAACTATTCCTATGACGATCTTGCCAACTTCCATATCCCCATCTCCTCAGGCGTCATTCCGATGCCTTCTGCGCTGGAGCCATTAGGACAAGGCTCCATCAAAGGATTCTTCTCCGGCTCCATGGAGAAGTTCAAGACCGAGTTGGAGGTCACCTCTGAGATCGGTAATGTTACCGCTGTACTCAACAAAAGCATAAACAGCACTCAGCTTGACGTTTTCGAAGGCGACATCACCGCCGAACATCTCCACGTAGGTTTGTTGGCCAACGCCCCCAAGGTCATCGGCACCCTTGACCTTTCAGCCAATGTCACTGCCCGACATGGGAAACGCAGCGGTTTGGATCTTGACATCCAAGGTGACATCTCCGATGTCATGTTACTCGGCAACTACATCAACGATATCTCGTTGGATGGAAACCTCCGAAACAACTGCTTCAACGGCAACATCGACATTGCCGACGACGAGCTTGACCTCGACTTCAAAGGACGTTTCGACTTCAGCAACCCGAAAGCCTTGGGAGGCGACTTCACCATGGAGATCGCATCGGCTGATCTGCATCAGCTCAACATCATCAAGGACGATCAAACCGCCATGCTCACGGCATCCATCAGAGCCAACATGGACAACATCAACAATTTCGACCAGATCGAAGGAGCGCTTTCCATCAAGGATGTGAGCTTTACCAATAGCAGAGGTCATCACGTAATGAAACAGTTCGACGCCAACATCGTCAACGACAACCTGCTCCAGAAGCGTATCGACCTCAACTGCGACTTTTTCGATTTCGAGATGGCTGGAAAGATGAATTTCGCCACCATTGCCATGGCCTTCAAACAGTACGTCTACTCTTATGTCGTCATACCGCAATGGACCGAAAGCATCGCCAATTTTGAAAAGGGCCCCAAGTCATCGGAGCAGGACTTCATCATCAGCATGAACCTTAAAAACCCGAAGCCCCTCACCAAGCTCTTGGTACCCAGCGTGAGCATCGCCAACAACACCACCTTGAATGGCACCTTCACCTCCAAATCTCAATCGCTGAATCTTTCATTACGGTCAAATTACGTCAACATCAATAATATCAAGATCAAGGATATCAATTGCAGGAGCTTTAGCAGTCCAAGACGATCCACCACGCGCCTAACCATTGACCACATCATCCTGCGCGATTCCACTGAAAGCAATCCTTCCACTTTAGGCCTTGACGGATTTAGCGTCGTCGCCTTGCTTCAAAACGACACCATAAGGACCCAAATCGGATGGGACGACGATAGCTACTACGATCACAACCAGGCTACCATCAACACCTCATTCGTCCCTTCTTCCTCCGGTGGTCGCTTCAACATCAATTACGCCGACATCCTTATCAACGACTCCATCTGGAGTATCAACCCAGACAATTTCGTTGTGTTTGACGATGGCAACATTCAGATATCGAACCTTGAGCTGTCCAGCCTCGATCAAAGCCTAACTATTGACGGCATGGTTCCGTTCACCAAAAACGACACCCTCTCCGCAAACCTGAACAAATTCGACTTGTCGAACTTAGATTTCATCTTCGAAGGGATGGGCTTCGACCTAGACGGCATCATCACAGGCAACGCTGTTGTAAGCGACCTCAATGAAGACCTTACCCTTTTGGCCGACTTAAACATCAACAATTTAGGACTCAGCGGAGAAAACTTCGGAGACGCTTCGATCTATAGCCAATGGAACCAAGAGAATAAATCCATCGACCTCGACGTGGGACTGGTTGACCATGAAAAGAAAGTCCTCTTACTCAACGGTGCCTATTACATTGGTAGAGAAAAGGATAATCTGGACTTCAAACTCAGTCTCGATGACTTGAATCTGGCCATCCTATCGCCTTTCCTCGACGACTTTCTCCAACGTTTCCAAGGATTGTGTCAAGGTAATGTGAATATCGGAGGTACATTGAGCCAGCTTGATCTGCAAGGCCTATTGAAGATTAAAGACGGCGGGTGCAAGATCAACATGCTGAATACCTTCTACACGTTCAGCCCCACCATCAAACTCACCGAGAATCTCATCACGTTGAACGACATGACTCTTACGGATACCTTGGGAAATACCGCTATGGTCTCAGGATACATCCAGCACAACCATTTAAAGGATATGTACCTCGATATCAAGATGTATCCGAGGAACTTCCTTGCCATGGCCACCACGGCTCTCGACAGTCAGTCATACTACGGCACAGCCATTGCCAACGGCATTGTCACCGCACAAGGTCCCATCAACGATCTTGACCTCAAGATCAAAGCGATGACCCAGAAAGGCACCTACTTCACCCTCCCACTTGGTGGTTCTTCCAAGGTCAAGAAACATGAGTTCATCACCTTCGTAAGCCATGATGAGCCATCAGAAGATGATGAAACACCTGTAGTTGAAACTCCTGTCAAGAAATCGAGAAGCAACATCAACCTTGGGTTGGACATCACCGTCAACAAAGAATCGCAAGTCAAGATTGGACTTCCCAACGGGTTAGGTAGCATGGAAGCCAACGGCGACGGCAACATCAAGCTCGACATGGCCACATCCAACAATTCAATGTCGCTCATCGGCGATTACGTCATCAACTCAGGAAGTCTTTCCTTGAACGTTCAGGATGTCCTCAAGCGAACCTTCACGCTGGAGTCAGGAAGCAGCATCTCCTGGACTGGCGATCCCGTGAACGGCGACATCAACGTGACGGGTGTTTACCAGACCAAAGCCTCCATCTCTTCTCTTGGCCTGACCGATTCCACTTCAGTGGGCTCAAGCAACATCAAAGTCGAGTGTCTGGTTCATCTGAAAAACAAGCTCATGAACCCCGACATCAGCTTCGGGTTACGTCTTCCCAATGCCTCTGAGGATCTTCAACAGGCCGTGTTCTATGTCATCGACACCACCAACCAGTCAGATCTACTTTTGCAGGTGGTCTCGCTGTTGGTGTTCAACTCCTTCAGCTACGGCAGCACTATCAATGGTGCTGGTATCATCACAGGTCAGATCAACGACTTGATTGCACAAATGACAGACGATATCGACATCAACATCAACTATAAGGCAGGCTCCAACTTTACCAGCGATGAGATGACTGTCGACCTTAGGAAACAGTTGTTCGATAATAGGCTTACCATTGAGACCAACTTCGGAGTGGTCATCCCAAGCAACAATTATTCGTCGAGTTCCACCAATGTCATCGGCGATGTCAACGTGGACTACAAGATCACCAAGGATGGACGCTTTAGTGCGCAAGTATTCAATAGGTCGAACTACAATACCACCTATTATCAATACAACTATTACAAGACGGTACCTTACACGCAAGGTATTGGTTTTTCATACAACCGTAGCTTCGACAAGTTCAAGGATCTCTTCAAGCGCAGAACCAACAGGATGGACCTCCCCAACGGGCCCATGATTGATCGCCCCAAGCCCTTAATCAGTCCAAACAATAGCCAAAAACCAAAGCAAGATGAGCCTTCCAAGTAACGCTTTCAAGGTATATCAGGCCTCCGCGGGATCAGGTAAGACCTACACGATCGTAAAGGAGTATCTGGGATTGTGTTTAAGAAGTGAGGCCGCGACGGAGAACTTCCGTCAGATTCTTGCCATCACTTTCACCAACATGGCCGCCAATGAGATGAAGGCTAAGATCTTGAAACAAATCAACGACATCATCCACAGCGACCCAAACCAGGAAGCCAAAGGCATGGAAGCCGACCTGATCAAGGAACTCGGCATCGACAGAAAATCGCTGAAAGCCAATGCTGAGATACTGTTTCAAAAGATCATCCACGACTACAGCAGCTTCTGCGTCAGCACCATCGACGCCTTTGTGCAACGGCTCTCTCGTTCCTTTGCGAAAGACCTGAACCTGCCTACGCAATTCAACGTGAGCATCGATGAGGACGAAGTCGCCGATGCCATCACCGAGCGCATCGGTGAGCAAATCGGCCCGACAGAACCATTCCTGACCAAGATCTTGGAAGACTTCAGCAATATGAAGTTCGACAGCGAGAAAAGCCCAAAAATCGCCAACAACATCCACGACTTCGTCAAGGAACTCTTCTCCGAAGAGACTTTCCAGAAAAATGAGGAAAACCATTTCAAGACAAAAGAGCAATACAAGGAAACCCTCGAATTCATCAATAAGAAAATCTATCCTTTTGAAGCCGAATGCAAGCAGTTTGTGCGCGATTTCGAAGGTTTCATCAAAGCCAACAACCTTACCGAGGACGACTTCAGCTACAAAGCTTCTGGGCCCTGCTTAAGCTTCCTGAAAAACCTCAAGGAGAACGATTTGCCCACACTTGGCAAGCGTCAACAACAAATCATCGAAGGCACATTCAACTGGTACTCGAAGACCTTGCCCAAAAAACCAGGATTCGACAGCCTCGATGCAGAATTCCAGCAGGTGTTCGTAAGTTTCATCAAGCGATACCAGCAGCAGATTGGGAGTTACCAATTCTATAAGAGTCAACTCGGCTTGCTCAGCTTATATGCGTTACGATCCATGATCAAAGCGCAGTTGGAATCCTATATCAACGAAGAACAAATCGTCCACATCTCCGAGTTCAACAAGCGCATCAACGAGCTGATGGGTGATTTCACGGTACCCTTTGTGTATGAGCGCCTCGGTGAGCACTTCAAATACCTCTTCATTGACGAGTTCCAGGACACCTCAGTGCTGCAATGGCAAAACCTGATTCCCCTACTCGACAACAGTCTTGCCAGCAACATGAGTATGGTGGTGGGCGATGGCAAGCAATCCATCTACAGTTGGCGCAATGGTGAGGTTGGCCAAATCGTCAGCCTGCCTGAGGTTTTCAGCAAACCTGACGGTAGCTCTGCGTTCGACGATTTCGAGAGAAGCCTCATCAACCATTTCGATTTCAACGAGTTGAAGTGCAACTATAGATCGTTCAAAAACATCGTCGATTTCAACAATAGTTTCTTTGACTTTGGCTCGCAATACCTTTCCCCCGACTGCCGAAAGGTTTATGCCGATATCAACCCGAGATACAAAAAGGAAGTCTCCATCACACAGCAAAGCACCATCGACGAAAATGGCTTCGTGCAAGTGGAGCTCTTCGACCCGTCCGACAGCGACGAGGCCATGCTGAGCCGCATCAAAGAACTCATTGAAGAGCTTACAAACAAAGGCTTCAAGAAAAGCGACATCACCATATTAGTCCGCAAAAACAAAGTCGGATCCCTGATCGCCAACTATCTGAACGAAAACGGCATTGATGTCGTCTCCGCCGAGTCCATCCTGCTGAAGTCATCCGACAAGGTGCAGCTCATCATCAGCACGCTTGACTATTTGATTCATGACGACAACGCCGCTGTGATCGCCTCGGTACTCTATTTCTGGAATGCCACACACCAAAAGGATTTCAACGGCATCGTGGACGGTATCTTCGACCATGCCAACAGCATTGCTAAAGGAGAAACCGACATTGAAAGCACTATGGGATTGGAACCTAAGGCACTCAAATCATTGCTGTCCAAGTCATACAGCCTTTACGACCTCTGCTCTGCCCTCCTGCGGCTTTACGGCTTCAACGCCGTGGGTGATTCCTTCCTCAACTTCCTGCTTGACGTGGTCTACAAATGGCAGTCGTCCGACGAATCCGGCATCGGCAGTTTCTTGGAATACTGGGAAAAGAAAAAAGACAAGCTCTCGGTGATCTGCGGCAATGACGACGCTGTCAACATCATGACCATCCACAAGTCCAAAGGATTGGAATTTAATGTAGTGATTTATCCGTTCATGGTGGACAACCTCGACGACAAAAAGACCAGTTCCTTATGGATCTCGCCAGAGGCTTTAGGATTCGAGCACATTCCCAACATCGACAAGGTGCAGTTCACCATCACCAAGGACAGTGCTACATGGTCGCCACAGATAGCTCAACTGGCCGAACAAGATAACAACAAGGTGCGGCTCGACAATTTGAACCTCAATTATGTGGCTTTCACCCGTGCCGTGCAAAGGCTGCATATTCTTGCCTATCAATGCAAGGACGACGCCAAGAGTCCGCTCAATGCATTCCTC
>JAEEGH010012505.1_pt1 | contig 19029 bp, 16 predicted proteins | sample 9134181 | NCBI WGS metagenome assembly JAEEGH01 (sample SAMN16246544, study PRJNA631951) | gut metagenome | biome: gut microbiome; feature: rumen; material: DP-attached | host: Bos | place: Iran: Karaj | collected 2018-10 | reverse complement strand
AGATGGCCTTCCTTAGAACGGCCTCTTTCTTCGGGCTCGTCACCGGAGTGCATGGGAGCATCGATTACCTGATTGCAGAGTACTGGGCGCAGGGTCCTGAAGACACTCTTGAAAAGGCATACAAGAGGGCGGGGACCTCGGATGAGGTCTATGATGAGATAGTGAAGCCGGTGGAGAAGATCATGGCCTCATGGGAGCCTGCGAGCTCGGATGACGGCAAGACCGAGATGGCCTGTAGCATCATCCGCAGGTACAAACCCCATATCCTGACCCTACACCTCGGCCAGATCGACAGCTTCAGGCACAAGAACGGAGTGTTCAACGGAAAGGTGGCCGAGGGCGTCATGCGCAGCGAGCGCTACATGCAGATGATCTTCGACGCCTGCCGTGATGCCGGGATACTGGAGAATACCGATTTCGTGATCTGCAGCGACCACGGCCAGATCAACTACAGCCGGAGAATGAACCTGAACCTGCTCTTCGTGCGCGAGGGTCTTATAAAGACTGATGAGCACGGAAACATCACCGAATGGAAGGCCTGGGCCAAGAGCGCCAATTTCTGTGCCCAGGTCTATCTTTCCGACCCGGCTTTCTCGGACAGGGTCCACTGCGTTCTGAAGAAGGCATGCGAAGCCGGAGATCTGGGAATAGGACGGGTGATGACTGCCCAGGAGGCCCGCACTCGGTACGGCCTTTACGGGGATTTCTCCTTTGTGCTTGAAAGCGACGAGTCCACGCTGTTTTCCTCGAAGTGGACGGAGCCGCTGTTCTCTCCTGCGGAATCAGTGAGGGCCAGCCACGGCCATGATCCTGCTGTCGGTCCTCAGCCTGTTTTCCTCGGATATGGTCCCAGCTTCAGAAGCGGAGTTGTCCTTTCCGAAGGAGAAATCATAGACGAGGCACCTACCTATGCAAGGATTCTGGGCCTGGAGCTTCCCGATGCGGAAGGGGCCCCGATGTCCGCTCTCCTAAATATTTCTTGACGGCTATTTTTGCCGATGGTAAAATTTACGCAGAATTCCGAAGACTGAAATTGAGAGGTTTTAAGTGAAGGATGTGACTGCACAGGTTCTTGGAATTCTTGCCCTTTTGGCAATGGTGCTTTCATATCAGCAGAAGGAACGGAAGAGGTTGCTGTGGTTCCAGCTGGGGTCCAATGCCCTGTATGCCGTGAGCTACTTTCTTCTGGGTGCAAACACGATGGTCGTGATGTGCGCCGTCAATGTGGCCCGTTCCTTTGTTTTTTCGAAGAACGATACAAAATGGGGCAAAAGCCGCCTCTGGCTGTATCTGTTCCTAGCCGTGGCGCTGGTAGGCGGAATAATAACCTGGAGCGGTTGGCTCGATCTTCTGATCATCGCTGCAACGCTGCTTCTGACGGTTACCCTTTATTCCACCAATCTGCGGTTCATGAGGAAGGTTTTCCTGATTCTTCCGTTTATGTACATCGCCTACAACGTGGCGCATAAGTCATACGGCGGAATCGGAAACGATGTTTTCTGCATCGTATCCGCATTGATCGCAATTTGGCGTTTTGACATTAAGAAAAAAAGTGCTGAGAAGGAAGAGGCCGGGCAAGATTCGGTCGGTTCCGGAGAAGCATGAAACCATCGATTGTATGACCCTGGAGTCCCTGTCGGGACAAGAGGAAAGCCCTGATCGTGTTAACTACGGTCGGGGTTTTATTGTTAAAAGGGTGGAATCTGAGGTTTTCCGGAGATGAAAAAAGGAGGAAATCATGTCGGAGAAAATGAAGGTTTTGGCAATCACAGGCGCAAAGAAGCCTGAAATCGTAGAGGTCGACCGCCCCGTTCCCGGTCCCGACCAGGTTCTTGTGAAGATTGACGGTACCGCAATCTGCACATGGGAGCAGAGAGTCTATGCAACCGGCAAATTCAAGATGCCGTTCCTGGGCGGCCACGAGGTCGTAGGACATGTCGTGGAGATGGGAAGCAAGGTGCGCACACGCGAGTACAAGGTCGGAGACCGTGTTGCCGTCAGCGTAATCAACTCCTGCGGAACCTGTTACTACTGCAGGCGCGGCGAGGAGAACCTCTGCGTCGATTCATATGCCAACCTCAGCGAGGACCTCGGAATGAACGGTCCCGGAGGATTCGCAGAATACAAGGTCGTTCCGCCCAACAAGCTCTGGAAGCTCAGGGATGATCTTCCCTGGGAGTACGGAACCTTCTCAGAGCCCCTGGCCTGTGTCTGCAACAGCGTCAGTAAGACCGACATCAAGCTCGGCGATGACGTAGTCGTCATCGGCGGCGGAATAATGGGTATGTTCCACATGATGGTTGCCAAGCTTCAGGGCGCCAGGGTAATCATGAGCGAGATAGACGAGGCGAGAAGAAAGCTCGCGGAAGAGCTTGGATGCGACATCACGTTCTCCCCGAAGGAGAAGGATGCCGTTGCATATGTCAAGGAACTGACGGAAGGCAGGGGAGCCGATGTGGTCTTCGATACCACGGTTCTGCCTGCGGTGGCAGCCCAGGCCATCGACATGGCCGGAAAGATGGGTCGCGTCGTCATGTATTCCTCTGTCATTCCCGCAGATCCGATTCCGCTCGATGCAAATGCCCTGCACAGCAGCGAGAAGGTTATCACGGGTTCTGTCAGCCCGTCGATCCAGTCGTTCGACACCGCCGTAAGGCTTCTGAACAAGGGCCTGATAAATCCGGCGAAGCTGCTCCACGGGGTATACTCGAAGGAAGATGCGGTCGAGGCATTCGAGACATCGATCAGACCCGACACCTACCGTGTCATCATAAAGTTCTGACGGAGGGTTGATGAAGGACTTCTCCTTTTGCGTTCCGACACGGTTCATCGTGGGCAAAGACAGCCCCGCGCATGTCGGAGAGCAGATTGCCGCATACGGCGGACACAGGGTTCTCATCGTAGATGACGGAGGTTCCTATCTCACGGAGCTTCTGCGCAGCGTGAGATCCTCGATCGAACGGGAGGGCCTTGAAGCGTTTGAGATCGAGCACAAGGCCGTTTCCCCTCGGCTGTCCATCGTCATGGAGGGAGTTAGGTTCTGCAGGAAGAACGACATAGATTTCATCCTTGCAGTGGGCGGCGGAACCGTCATGGATACCGCTAAGGCGATTGCCTTTTTCTGCGAGAACGACGGAGATCTGACCGAGTATGTTCTGTACAGGAAGTCCAGTCCCAGATGCAGGAAGGTCGCCAGCGTCGTGACGCTGAGCGGAACCGGAAGCGAGGTTTCCGCCACCGCCATGATAATCGATGACAGGCAGGAGCCCGGAATAAAGTATCCGCTGTTCCAGGAATCCATCAGGTTCCTGTTCTCTGTGATGGATCCGTCCCTGACATGTACGCTTCCCATGAGGACCACGATGGCGGGAGCCTTCGATGCTATCACGCATGTCATGGAGCACTATTTCTGCGGCCCAAGCGGCTACGACTTGCAGGACCGCATGTGCGAGGCCGTGATGAGTTCCATCATGGCCAACATGAGGGCGGTGAAGGAGAATCCCACTGATTATGATACAAGGGCGCAGCTGCAGATGGGTTCCACGCTTGCCAACAGCACGCTGCTTGGAATCGGCTGCGACAGCGACTGGGCAGTCCACTACATGGAGAACCCGGTGACCACGCTGACGCACAACCTGCACGGCAGCACTCTTGCAATCATTTCGGTCGCATGGATGCGCTACTGCTACGGAAGGGACCTGCCAAAGGCCGTGAACTTCGCAAGAAGGGTCATGGGCGTTGCGCCGCAGGCCACTGACGAGCAGACCGCGATCAAGGGAATCGATGCCTTGGAGGAGTTTCTCCGTGAGATGGGACTGCCTGTGAGGCTGAGTGAAATAGGAATCAAGCCGGATCTGTTCCCGGTTCTTGCGGACAGAGCCCTGCAGACCGCAGGGTCGGAAAGGGTGGGAGGAGTATCGCATCTCACCCGCGATGAAGTCATGGAAATCTATAAACTGGCTGAATGATTACGGAGGTCAAAAGGAATGCTGGTAAGTATAAAGGAGATGCTCGGCCGGGCAAAGGCCGAAGGATACGGAATTCCCGCGGTATCCGCAGGAAATGAAACGACACTGCGTGCTGCAATCGAAGAGGCCGAGAAGGCCAATTCCCCGCTGATCGTCCTTGTAGGCTACTATTTCACGGATGCCGTGAACTACTACTCGAGGCTGATCGAGGATTTCTCGAAGGCTGCAAGTGTTCCGGTAACCGCCATGTGGGACCACTCTGCCGATTTCAAGCACTCGGTGCGTGGAATCCGCGCAGGCATGCCGTCAATCATGGTTGACAGATCATCGTTGCCATATGCCGAGAATGTGGCCCAGACAAAGGAACTGGTCCGCATCGCACATGCCGTCGATATCGATGTCGAGGCTGAGATCGGACATGTCGGCGGAGCCCATGAGGAAATGGGTGCAGACAGCGAGAACGCACTGACCGTACCTTCCGAGGCCGTCAGCTTCGTAAAGGAAACGGAGTGTGACTGCCTTGCAGTTGCAATCGGAACCGCACACGGAGCATACAAGGGTGTTCCCAAGATCAGATTCGACCTTCTCAAGGAGCTTGCCGAAAAGGTTCCCGTACCGCTTGTCCTGCACGGAGGAAGCGGAACCGGAGACGAGAACATCTCCAAGGCCTGCAGAATGGGAATCACCAAGGTCAACGTGGCCAACGAGCTCATGAAGGCCAGCTACGATGCCCTGGAGGCATACGGAATGGACGGCAACAGGGCCTACAAGTTCTGGCCGGTCCTCGAGGAAGGCTACAGGAAGCAGGTCGCACACCTGTTCGAAGTGTGCGGATGCGCGGGCAAGGCATGGCCGGCAAGGCAGGTCTTCACCGCCAAGTTCATGAAATGATTCTAATTTCCGAATAGGAAGGATGATAGAAAATCAAATCAAAAGGAGAGAGAGACATGAAAAAACTGATTTCACTACTGTTGGTTCTTGCTCTTGCAGTTTCATTCTGCTTTGCAAACGCTGCAGCTGAAGCACAGGCACCTGCTGCTAAGGTTGAATACAAGGATACCGCCGTCATCGGTTTCCAGACAAAGACCTCCAGCATCAGCCCGCCTACCCAGACAAGCGTCATGCACAGGTTGTTCTTCAACCTCACACACGACACTCTGGTGGATTACGACGAGGAAACCTCCAGCTTGAAGCCGGGCCTTGCCAAGTCCTGGACCGTAAGTGACGATTTCAAGGTCTGGACATTCGTTCTCAGAGACGATGTCTACTTCCACAATGGAGAGAAGTTCACTGCGGATGACGTTCTCTTCACATGGGAATTTGCAAAGGATGACGGAAGTACGAACGCCACCGTCAAGACAACTTACAACAAGATCGAGGCAATCAAGGTCATCGACGATACAACCGTCGAAATCACCCTGAAGAACGGTGACATCGACTTCCTGTACACCTATTCGAACGAGAGCTACTCGGTTCTCAACAGGGAAGCAGTAACCGCCGATGCAGCCAAGGGCCCCGGAATCGGAACAGGTCCGTACATGAACGATGAGTTCGTGGTCAGCGATCACACCACACTCCAGCGCAACGAGAAATACTGGGGAGAGCTCCCGCCGACCAAGACCCTCGAGTTCAGATTCATCTCCGATGCAACAACCAGACTCGCAGCCCTCGAGGCAGGTGAGATCGATGTATGCCAGGGACCGAACAACACGGAGCACAACATCATCAGGGCAAACGATGATCTGATCCTCTATGTCTGCCCCGGAATGAACCTTACATTCCTCGCATTCAATTCCGAAGTTCCGGCTCTCAACGACCCGAACCTCCGCCTTGCAATTGCTTATGCAATCAACAACCAGGAGATCATCGACGGTGCAGCATCCGGTGTCGGATCAGTTTCCGACGGCATGTGGGGATTCTTCACCTACGGTTACTATGATGACTGGGCAGGCGCTGGACTTGCTTCCTATCAGCCCCAGAACATCGAGAAGGCCAAGGAGTATCTGGCAAAGTCCAACTATCCCAACGGCGGTCTGAAGATCAGAATGACATGTAACAGCGCATGGACGGTTGGAGCACTGCAGATCATCCAGGCTCAGCTCAAGGCCCTGAACATCGAGGTCGAGGTCCAGCAGCTTGACAGCGCAGGTTTCACCAGCATGACAAAGGCCAAGGAGCACGAGGTCGTCATCCAGTCCGCAGCCCTTACAGGTGCAGGCGGAGATATGTCCAAGTTCTTCACTGCGGGCAACACAGCCAATACCGCAACCTATAACAACGAGAAGGTCACAGAGCTCTTCAAGCTTGCAGCTGTCGAGAAGGATAATGCAAAGAGACAGGACTACTACAAGCAGATCCAGGTCATCATCCACGAAGAAGCCCCGTACATTCCTCTCTACTACGCAGGAACAGGTGTAGCCTACAGCAAGAAGGTTTCCGGTGCCGTATGGAACGGTTCTGGAAAGTTTGACTATTCAAAGGTCAAGGTAGAGAAGTAATTCCGTTCGATCAGACTCTGCCGTCCGGCTTTCCGGGCGGCAGGGTTATATTTTGTTTCCATATTCCGGAGGTATGAAAGATGCTGAGGTATGCCATTAAGCGTCTGCTCCTAATGATACCGGTGATCATAGGGGTTTCATTCCTGATTTTCTTCATTATGGACCTTGCTCCAGGCAATATCATTGACACGAAGATTGCCGAAGAGAACATGACAGAGGAAGAAACTGAGTTGCTCAGGGAGCAGTACAATCTGAACGGCTCCATGATTTCACGATATTTCAAGTACATGGGAGGACTTGTCCGCGGAGACCTGGGCAAATCCTATATAACGGGGAAACCCGTCCTCGAGAGCTATCTGGAGAAGATGCCTGCGACAATAGTGCTTGCCGCTGCCTCGATCCTGGTCTCGATCATAATATCAATACCTCTGGGAATCTATTCCGCCATTAAGCGCGGTACATTCACCGACAACACCTGCATGGTCCTGAGCTTCCTGGGACTGTCAATCCCCAACTTCTGGCTGGGACTGATGCTCATCATCACAATAGCGCTCAACGTCAAATGGATACCCACAAGCGGCTTCCGCGGACTTGCGAGCGTCATCCTTCCAGCGATCACGGTAGGTACCGGTCTTACCGCCACGCTTGCAAGGACAACAAGGTCCTCCATGCTGGATGTCCTGAACCAGGATTATCTCAGGACGGAGAGGGCAAAGGGCAACAGCGAGTTCCGCGTAGTCATGAGATTCGCGCTGGTCAACGCCCTGATCCCGATCATCACAATCGCCGGCGGACAGTTCGCCGCATGTCTCGGAGGCTCTGTCCTGACCGAGACGATATTCGCCTGGCCGGGGGTGGGCAAGCTGATCATAGACAGTGTTAACTCCCGTGATGTGCCTATGGTTGTAGGCTGCATCATCATGAAGTCGTTCAGTATAGGCCTGGTCGTCCTGGGTGTGGACCTCCTGTACGCAGTAATCGACCCCAGAATCAAGGCAATGTATGCAAGAGGCAGAAGGAGGAGCAGATGAGCAGGAAGAAAGAAACCCGTGGCTCGGAAGAGCTCCTTGTCTCAAGGAAATATGTAAGACAGAGCCAGATGAGGATCATATTGCACAACCTTCGCAAGAACAAGGGTGCGATGATCGGCCTGGCCATTATAACGATACTGGTGCTGGTCTCCTGTTTCGCCGATGTGCTCTTTGATTATGACACTGAGATAGCAGGACTGGACATCTCACAGAAGCTGATCCGCCCGTGCAAGGAGCACCTCTTCGGCACGGATGATCTGGGACGCGACATATTCAAGCGTGTCCTCTACGGCGCGAGGTACTCGCTGGGCGTGGGATTCGCGGCCACGATGATAGGAATGGCCATAGGAGTCGTGCTGGGCGCCATAGCAGGCTATTACTGCGGCATAGCCGAGGACATAATCATGAGGCTCAACGACGTGCTCTCCGCAGTACCGTCTATTTTGATGGGAATCGTCATAGTCTCGGCGCTGGGGGCATCGACGTTCAACCTGATGCTGGCCATAGGTATAACCAGCGTGCCGCAGTTCGTGCGAATAACGCGTGCGGCGGTGCTCTCGGTGCGTAACCAGGAATATGTCGAGGCCCTGAAGGCCACAGGCATGTCGGAGGCGAGGATCATAGCGTTCCACGTCATCCCGAACTGCCTGTCGCCGATCATCGTCCAGATCACGCTCAGGATCGCGTCTGCCATCATAGCCACGTCGTCACTGAGCTTCCTGGGCCTTGGAGTCCCTGTTCCGGCTCCGGAGTGGGGAAGCATGCTGAACCTGGGAAGATCCTACGTCAGGACTGCAAGTTACCTGACTATCTTCCCCGGCATAGCCATCCTGATCACGGTGCTTGCCTTCAACCTCCTCGGTGACGGCCTGAGGGACGCACTGGATCCTAAGCTCAGAAAGTAGGGGGCGCGGCATGGAAGAGAAGAGAAAAAACGGGATGCCTGAAGAGGAGATCGCCCTTGAGCTGAAGAACCTCAGGGTCAAGTTCGTCCTGGAGCAGGAGACAGTTCATGCGGTCAACGGAATAGACATAAAGCTCAGGAAGGGCCACACGCTGGGCCTGGCAGGGGAGACCGGTGCGGGAAAGACAACAACGGCGCTGTCACTGCTGCGCCTTGTCCCGCACCCGGGAAAGGTTGAGTGCGACAAGCTTGAGGTGGCCGGAAAGGATGTTCTTTCCATGTCACAGAAGGAGCTTCAGAAGTTCAGGGGCTCTGACCTTGCCATGATATTCCAGGATCCGATGACCAGCCTGAACCCGGTCTTCACCGTGGGCCAGCAGATCGCGGACACCATAATGCTGCACAATCCCACCACCAAGGAGGATGCCTTCAAGCAGGCCGAGAAGATGCTGGAGCTTGTGGGAATCCCCGCAGCAAGGGCGGTGGAGTACCCGCACCAGTTCTCAGGCGGCATGAAGCAGCGTGTTGTCATTGCCATTGCATTGGCCTGTAACCCCGGTGTGCTGATTGCCGATGAGCCTACCACTGCCTTGGATGTGACAATCCAGGCCCAGGTCCTTGCCATGATGAAGAAGCTTCGTGATGAGCGCGGGATGTCCATGATAATGATCACCCATGACCTGGGAATCATCGCCGACGTCTGTGACGAGGTCGCCATCATGTATGCCGGAAGGATTGTTGAGTACGGCACCCTCAGGGATGTGTTCAACCACACCAAGCATCCTTATACGGAAGGTTTGTTCAACTCCCTGCCCAACATCCGCAACCGTGAGGAGAGGCTCAAGCCCATTCCGGGACTGATGCCCGACCCGTCAAAGCTGCCCAAGGGCTGCGCCTTCGCGCCCAGGTGCCAGTATGCCACGGAGGCCTGCAGGGAAAAGAGGCCTGAGGAGCGGATGGTCTCTTACACGCATATGGTGGCCTGCACCGCCTATGATGATCCGGACTTCAGGATACACCGCCCGGAGAAGGGAGGAAAGAATGGCTGAGAACATACTGGAGGTAAGGAACCTCAAGAAGTATTTCAAGACACCCAGGGGCATGCTCCATGCGGTGGATGATGTCAGTTTCTCCATAGAGAAGGGCCACACGCTGGGAATAGTAGGTGAGTCCGGCTGCGGAAAGACCACCACAGGACGATGCATCCTTCGTCTTGTCGAGCCCACAAGCGGTGAGATCTTCTTCGAGGGCAAGGACATAATGAAGGCCGGCCGCTCGGAGATGAAGAAGCTCAGGAAGGACATGCAGATCATCTTCCAGGACCCGTTCTCGTCGCTTGATCCGAGATACACGATCAACCAGACCCTGTCCGAGACCCTGAGGATCAACAAGATCCGAACGGGCAAGAAGGCAATAGAGGACCGTGTTTTGGAGCTGATGGAGACCGTTGGACTTGCCGAGAGGCTGATCAACACATATCCTCATGAGCTTGACGGAGGCCGCCGCCAGAGGATCGGCATTGCCAGGGCCCTTGCCATGGAGCCCAAGTTCATTGTCTGTGACGAACCTGTCTCAGCCCTGGATGTCTCGATCCAGGCCCAGATCCTGAACCTGCTTGAGGACCTCCAGGAGAAGCTGGGGCTGTCTTATATCTTCATCACGCATGATCTTGCGGTCGTGAACCACTTCGCCGATGAGATCGCCGTCATGTACCTTGGTCAGATAGTGGAGAAGGCGCCCACCGCGGAGCTCTTCGAGAATCCGCTTCATCCGTACACGCAGGCTCTTCTCTCGGCTATCCCGATTCCCGAGGTCCTTGACGAGAGGCCGCAGACGCTCCTCACCGGTGAGATATCATCGCCGATAGAGCCGAAGGACGAGTGCCGCTTCTCAAAGCGCTGCCGCTTCACCAAGGACAGGTGCAAGGAGTGCGGACCCAAGCTTGTAGAGGTCAAGCCGGGCCATTTTGTAGCCTGCGGACGCTGTGGAGATCTGTGATATGGAACAGAGAGTTCTTGAGAGGTATCTGAAGGACCTGGAGATGCTGGTCAACATTGACAGCGCCCAGGACTGCCCTGAGGGGATCATGAAGGTCGCAACCTTCTTTGACCGTGAGTTCAAGGCCATTGGCTGGAAGACATCGTTCGTGGATGTCGGGGCCGTGGCGCCTTGCTTTGTGGCAATGAACCGTGAGGCAGAGCGCTATGACCTTTACATCACAGGCCACATGGATACAGTGTTTCCCAAGGGGACTGCGGCGCAGAGGCCGTTCACAATTGAGGGGAACATCGCCAAGGGCCCGGGAGGCTGTGACATGAAACAGGGCCTTCTCTCGACCCTCTATGCAATCAGGGCGGTGGACATGAGCGTCCTTGACAGGCTGAACATCATCGTTGTCTTCCAGCCTGACGAGGAGATAGGATCGCCTCACTCACGCAATTTCCTGATGGAGGTGGCGGACAAGAGCGATGTCTGCCTTGTCATGGAGGCCGCGGAGGCAGAGGACGTTCCTGTGCACTGCATCCAGAGGAAGGGCATAATCAAGTACAGCTTTGTCTTCACCGGCAAGGCAGGCCATGCAGGATCCATGCTCACAAACGGCTCTGTCTCTGCCATAACCGAGATGTCCTACTGGATCAACAGCATCATGGGCCTTGTGGACAAGGAGAAGGAGACCACGGCCAATGTCGGTCTTGTAAGCGGCGGAACAGCCACGAACGTGGTCGCGGAGCATGCTGAGATGGCAGGTGAGATCCGCTTTGAGCTGGTGGAGGAGGCCGCGCGTGCCAACAGGCTGATAGAGTCCCTCTATGCGCATGCGAAGGAGGCAGGAGTGCAGGTGGAGCGCACCCACACACGCTTTGATCCTCCCATGACGCCGAACCTGGAGACAAAGACTTTCGTGGATTACCTGGACTGGCTTGCGGGAGAGGAGGGCAGGAGCTTCATCGTGCGTAAGCGCGGAGGACTGTCTGCCGCCAACTTCATAAGCTCCCACATCGCCGTATGCGTGGACGGCATGGGCCCCTCCGGAAACGGAGCCCATGGCGTGAACGAGTACCTTTGCATAGACTCAATTGGTCCTGACACGGATTTCCTTTCAAGGATAATCTGCAACCACCTAGCTGATTGACCCTACAAGAAGGTCTGTCTCGCCTCTCAGGGGAAGCTCTATCCTCAGTCCCGCTATCTGCATCAGAAGTTCCATTCCCTCTATCCCGTAGGGAAGGTTGCAGTATGTGCTCTCCGGGATGAGGATGCGTCCTCCCTTGCGTATCTTTGAGGCAAAGACGTAGATCTGCTGGATTATGCTCTCAAGGTCTGAGAAGGATTCGTGCCTTGAGAGGTCGAGGATCCCTTGCTCGAAGCTGTCATATGCATCTGTGATTGTCTCTGAGTCAACGGTCACCGCACCTCTGACGCTCTTTCTTGTGTCGCTGAAGACAAGGGTGGCGCCCCTGCAGCCGGCATTCTCAATTATGGCCTCAATGTCTGCGCTCTTCACTTCACAGCTCTGGCTGGTCCTCTCTTCCTCCTGGAGAAGCAGAAGAGGGTACTTTGACTCGATCAGGTGCAGGAGCTCCAGGTCATCACGGACCTGCCGCTCGTCCTCATGAAGCAGGTAGATGGTTCCTCCGGAGGTCTCCAGGTTGCGGGTCTGGGACAGGACATCGGTCCTTCCCAGCCTGTTGAAGGCGCTGGAGTAATAGCTCTTGAGGTGCGTTGCAATCTGAAGGATGGGGGCTGAGATGTATGCGGTGTCCTTGGTGATTATCAGGTCCTTGAGGGCACCCATCTTGTTCACCCTGTAGGGCTTTCTTGCATCCTCCTCGAATTTCTCCGGATCCAGGTAGGAGTCAAGGCAGGCATCGGTCTCATGGTGGCCGAATATCTGCTCGATGAATTTGCGCTGAAGTGCCCCTCCCATGGGGCGGCAGTTGACCTCAATCAGGACAGGCCCTTTCTCGTCTATCATGTATTCGCCGTGGATGGGGCCGTATTTCACGCCTATGGCGTCCGCGACCTGAAAGGCATAGCGGATCAGGCGGGAGTGGCCTACATGCAGGCGTGGCACGCAGGTGCTGTTGTTGTAGGCGTTGGTGCCGTTGGCAAGCCTTATCTTGTCGTAGACCCAGATGGAGTTCACGCGGTGTTTTCCGTTGCAGGAGACGGTGTTTACGATGTATTCGGTGCCCTTTATGCGCTCCTGGATCATGATGGCCACATCCCCGGACCCTGAGGCCACCGAATCCGAGAAACTCTTCCTCACCGCGTCCAGCATCTCCTGCCTGCCGCTGCAGAGATAGACCCCCTGGGTTCCGGCCCCGCGCACGCGTTTGACCACCACATCCTCGACCCCGAGTTCATCGTACCAGCTGATTGCCTCCTGCTCCGATGTGACGACCTTGCCGCGGATGTACCTCAGCCCGTGGTCCTTCAGGGCCTGGTGCATGGAGTCCTTCTCCGTCATGGCCTTTATCCTGTCGGCGCTGTTGCCCTTGAGGCCCAGGTCGCTTCCCAGGCGTGTGGCGAGCTCTACTCCGAACTCGCTTCCGGGTATGACGACCAATGGGTTATAGGATCTGACCTTCTCAAGAAGCTCATTGTAGTCAGGTGTCTCGGGAATAATGGTTATGTCGTTTCCCAGCTTGGACTTGACCAGGTCCCTGATCTCACGCCAGAGCCTTAGCTCCTCAGGTGTGCCCACATATGTGCCGTCAAGGAGGATGGGGTTGTAGCCTCTGGCTTTGACATCCTCTATGTAGTTGATTCCTGTTGATATGTACTCGCAGATGATTATGTTACGGCTCACTTATGATCTCCTTTATCCTCTTGCGTCCTATGTGGATTCGAGTCTGGTTCAAGCCTATGAGGTAGCTGTATTCCTCCGAGCTTGCTATCTTCTTCAGCATCAGGGCATTTGAGAACCCCTGCTGATGGGCTGTTGCTATGTCAAACGGCTTACCCATGCTGCGGAAGTCCATCAGTATCTCCCTTGGGTATATCTTGACCAGGATGTCTAGCTGATCCAGCTCGGTGCTGTCCTTCATGGACATGGAGTACACGCTCATCTCCTCGGCAGCCACGGCGATCAGCACAGGAAGCGTGTCATCCCTGATGTAGCGCTCACAGAAGGACTGAAGCTCACGGCTTCCGTCTGAGATGGACTTGCTGTCAAGCCTGATCGTGGCATCGTAGGTCGGGATCCTCTCATCCTCCCTCTCAAGAAGCAGTATACCCTGGCATCTGCTCTTCTTTCTCAGAGACAGTATGAGGTTGATGCCAAGGATAAGGACAAGCATCACCGCTGAGAGCAGGGGGAAGGCTATCCAGAGTCCGGTGATCCCGAAGATGTGCGTGGTGAGCATGGCCATGGGTATTATCCCAGCAAAGCCGTCAGTCACGCTTATCAGGAACGCATAGGTCTTGCGGTTGCTGATCTGGAAGTAGTACATGAAGACAAGGACAAAGCCCCTGAAGACGAACATCAGGGAGAATATCCTAAGGCCCAGGAGGGCGTCCTGCCTGTACGCATCCGGGATGTTGTAGATGAAGAGGATGAACTGCGGCCAGACCTCCATGAGAATGACAAAGGCGAGGTTTGCCAGGAACTGGACCCTGAAGACCGTCCTAAGGAGGATCCTTATCCCGTTGAAGTCACGCTGGCCCTGCAGTGACGAGGCTATGGGAAGCATTGCCTCGACAATGCCTGCAATGATTATCGAGGCTATGGAGACGGCCTGCATGCAGAGCGAGAAGACCATCATGCCTCTCAGGCCTGCTATCATGATGGCGAGCGTGTTGCAGAATGATATCTTCAGGCAGTATCCCAGCTGGTTGGTCGCCGGGGCGATTCCCCGTGAGAGGGAGGCCGGAAGAATCCTGATGTCTCTGAGCCCGAAGCGCCTGAACGGGAAGCTTATCTTCCTCAGCATCAGGGCGGCCAGAACGAGAAGCACTCCGGTCAGATAGCCTGTGAAAGTGGCAATTGCGGCGCCCTTGAGCCCTGTGCCCAGAAAGCGCATGAAGATGTAGTCCGCGAGAAGGTTCACGCCGTTGGCGGTGAGGTTCACGGCCATCCCAAGGCCGGGCTTTCCAAGCGCGGACAGGAAATAAATTATCACCTGAAGAGGAATTATCAGAAGACCTGAGATCAGAAGGATCCTGATGTACGGCATGAACTCAGGCATAAGGGACTGGTCCCTGCAGAGGAGCCCGCAGATGGGATTGAACACAGAGAGCCCTAAAAGCGTGAGCAGCACGGACACGGCACATGTGGTGATAAATGTCACGGTGAAGGTCTTTCCGGCCTGAAGCGGGTCCTGCTCGCCTGCGTGCTTGCCGTAAAGGATGCTGCCGCCGACACCGAGGATAGAGTAAATTACGGCGAAAGCAAGCATCAGGGGGCTTCCCATGTTCACCAGGGTCATGGCCTCGGCTCCCAGGACCTGGGAGACTATGATGCTGTCCACGAACTCGTTCAGCGAGATGGCGATGGTGCTCATGACCATGGGGACGAGATAACGGAAGAACTTGCGCGTGATTATCCTGCCGCTTCTTCTTGTGCTGTCCTGTCTCAGTTTTGCCATGAAGACATGATAACACAAAATAGGCTGTTTTTGATTAACAATGATGCGTTTTCTGTTGTAGAATGCAATGGAAGCGGAGGTTGGCACATGGGAGAGAAAGAGGGCAGGAAGAGGAAGAAATACCTTATAGCCTTGGCTGAGAAGCACAGCGTGATTGCCCTTGTGGCAGGTCTGACGGTATTTATCTGCACCATGGCTGCGGTATTCATCTGGCTTGAGAGTTACAATCCGGAAGAGGAGCAGCCGCTTCATTACTTCACGGCGCTCTCAAACCTGGTATCTGCGATTGCCGCGGCATTCATGATCCCCTATGCGGTGGAGGGAGTGCGCAAGAAGCACTTTGTACTGCCACGCTACATCGTCCTCTTCCAGTTCTCAGCCGCAACCTGTGTCTCGATCACCATGCTCACATCGCTTGCCATCATCCTCCCCACGCAGGGACTGATGGCTGTCACTGGCTATAATTTCTGGCTGCATATCGTGACCCCGTTCTCCGCCCTGGTGCTTTTCCAGTGCGTTGAGACGGGAACCACTATCTCCAAGCGAGAGGCCATCCTCTGCCTGATCCCGTTCTGGGCCTACATAATCGTCTACTACATCATGGTCGTGATTGTGGGCAAGGAGAACGGAGGCTGGGATGACATCTACATGACACAGGCATTCTGGCCTGCATGGGTGTCCGTCCTGATGTTCCTTGTCATAGGCTTTGTCATGACCATGGCCATGAGGGCAATCCATAACCGGAGGGCAAAGCAGTTCTGGAAGAGAATCACAGGCATGTGGACAGAGGAGACCATTCCGGAGGAGATGCTTGTGGAGGCCATGGGCCTTGGCCGCTACATCGGAAAGCGGATGAGCACGGATACGGAGCTCACCGTGCCGCTGAGTCTCTTCAACATGATGTCTGAGAGATACGGCATTCCCATGGAGAGGCTCATCAACGCCTACATCTACGGCGCCCTTGACTCAATAAGGGAGAAGTGAGGGAAAACCCTTGCCCTTAATCAGTTAAGATGCCACAATGGCTGTGGTGGAGGGGAGAATAATGAGGAAAGCGATTATCGCCGTTCTTGCGGCTGCCGTCATGCTGCTTGCCGTCTCATGCGGCATGGGCATGTTCGATTCATCCATTGAGGGCACCTGGACCACAAAGACGGAAAGGCGCATCCTGAGATACTATTTCAATGATGACGGCACATTCAAATATACCTTGGAGGACCTGAAGACTCATGAAAAAATAACGGAGGTTTCCGGCACGTGGGAGATCACGCCGGAAGGTCTTCTGCACATGAATGCGCCTATTACCACTTATAGTCCCAGATATCCTGAGCCATTCGCCAGATATGCCTTGATCTATACCGAAGAGCCCAAAGTCATGTGCTTCAGCAGCGCAAGTGATCCCGATTACATTGACGAGTCATTCTACAAGCCATACACAGTTGATGCGGAGAACACATACACCTACAAAGACTCAAAAGAGAGCTTCCAGTACGGTGTCTTTATGACCAGCAAGTCCACCAATACATTCGAGTTCGATCCGGAGAACGGGAAGTGCGTCATGACTGTGACCGAGGAGATGGACTATGAGAACGGGACCTACTGCAAGAGCACCAAGAAGTACAATTACACTGCCGAGAGCCTTACAATCCCGTCATTCATAGCCTACAAGCTCTATGACGACATGATGTTCTCAGAGGAGGAGATCCTGAACTACACCATTTCAGGGAAAACGCTCCTTCTGGGGAACCTGAACGTACTCCTGTACAAGGAATAAGCTATCTTGCGTCCGCGGGGGCCTCAAGTCCGACTCTCTCGTACTGGTCCCTGGGGGCATCGTTCTCATGCATCATCCTGATCATCTCTTTTCTCAGGCGCCTTCGGGCATCGGGGTTGTCCGTTGTCCTGTTCTGCGTCGGGTCCTCCTCAAGGTCAAAGAGGAGGTCGTTGTCAAAGAGCTCGTCCGGGGGACAGCCGGGGATCTGGACCATGCTTCCGCCACGGATTCTCATAAGCGGGACGCCTTTGGTGAAGCTGAAGGGCGGGTGAAGCGTGGCTGAGCATAGCATCTCGGAGCTGACGAGGTCCGGGTATGAGTTCGGGATGAGCATGTAGTTGTAGTCATCGTATTTCAGGGCCATCCTGGGGGCTTTCATGTAGACAAAGCGCCCGTCCGTGATGTTCACGTGAAGCCCGTGCTGGCCGAAGAGGGCGTAGTCCCTGATTTTGGCGTTGTCCTTCAGGATATGATAGAGGCTCTTGCCCTGCATGTCCTTGGGGGCCTGGATCCCGAAGAAATCAAGAATCGTCGGGGCTATGTCTATGGTCTGTGCTATCTGGCTGCGGCGCTCGCCCTTCAGGCCCAGGCGCGGGTCCCAGATGAAGAAGGGGATGTGGGCTATCTCGTTGTAGTAGGGCATCATGATCTTGCCCCACCAGTTGTGCTCGCTTAAGAGGAATCCGTGGTCAGTGTGCACGATCAGCATGGTGTCCTTCCACATGTCGTGCCTGTCCATCAGATCAAGGATCTTGCCCAGGTATGTGTCGCACATGGAGAGCAGGGCGGCGTACTCGTACCTGCAGTGCTGCACTTGCTCCGGTGTCTCCCTCACCGGATGGTAGCCGGGCCAGTCGAAAAGAGGGCCGCTGTACTCGTGCGGGTAGAGATCCTCATATTTCTCAGTGGAGAAGAAGGGCTCGTGAGGGTCGTACTCATCGATCTGGAGCATCCAGTTGTCCTCCTGCCAGTTCTCCTCCAGAAACTGGATTCCGTTTCTGAAGGTTACGGAGATCGGATGGTCCTCCTCAGCTTTCATGTACTCGCGGTTGATGTACTCCTGCCTGCCGCTGTTGTCCTTCCTGCCGTCCAAGGCCTTGGGAACATCGAAGCTGACCCTGCCTTTCCAGGGATCGCCTTCCTGGCCCCTGGCCATCTCGTAGGAGTTGTATTTGTTGAGGTAGTTGGCTCCGCCTTCCTCCCAGTAGTGCCAGTGGTCCGTGACTATATGGGTGTAGATGCCGTTCTTCTTGAGAATCCTGGGCATGGAGTCGTCATAGTTCTCCAACGGACCCCAGGCGCGGTGAAGGAAATTGTAGCGGCCTGTGTGTAGTTCTCTTCTGGCAGGCATGCAGGGCATGGAGCCTACGTAGAACTGGTCGAATGTAACTGTGTGCCGGCTCAGTCTCTTGAAGTTGGGAGTCTTTGTCCAGTCACACCCGTAAGGTTCAAGAAGATGTCGGTTCAGTGAATCGAACATCACCATGATTGCTTTCATCTTTCCCTCCGGTCAGCGGGCAACTGTGATGCCTATGATTATAATGTTATTTACCTGTGGATGGCATCCCATTTTTGTAGTAAATTTTTACCTATGACAGATAACAATCTGACTGATAGCAAGCGCACCATCCGGTTCTATGACACCCACTCGGAGGAATTCGCGCAGGCTGCCAACACTGCGGACATGCATCGTGATTATGAGCATTTTCTCAAGTATGTTCCTCAGGGCGGAACAATCGTGGATATGGGCTGCGGAAGCGGCAGGGATCTGAAGTTCTTCCGTGAAGCAGGTTATGCCGCAAGCGGGGTGGATGCCTCGGAAGGCATGTGCAGGGTTGCGCGCGAATATTCAGGTTGCAATGTAGTGCACTGCGATGCCCTGTCATGGACTTCACCTTCAAAGATAGATGCAATCTGGGCAAACGGTTCTTTGCTGCACCTGCATACCGATGAGATAATTACTTTTCTGAAAACGAAATCCTCATTTCTGAAGGCGGGCGGAATCCTTTATTTCTCCATGAAGGCCGGCATTCCGGAAGGCTTTGATGAGAAGGGACGCTATTTCACTCCGTTCTCCGAGACCATAGTCGAAAGCGCCCTTGCTGACGGGAAGCTGGAGATAGCAGAGCGTTGGACAGAAGGTGACAGCCTTGGCAGGGAAGGCTTTCATTGGGAAGCGGTGATACTGAGGAAACTGTAATTCTTTTATTGGGCGAAGTTGTTTGTGACGTATTCCAGGAAATCGCACTCTACATCTGTCAGCT
>JAEEGH010012501.1_pt1 | contig 19033 bp, 11 predicted proteins | sample 9134181 | NCBI WGS metagenome assembly JAEEGH01 (sample SAMN16246544, study PRJNA631951) | gut metagenome | biome: gut microbiome; feature: rumen; material: DP-attached | host: Bos | place: Iran: Karaj | collected 2018-10 | reverse complement strand
GGAGATGATGGGGTAGATACTCGTGAAGAACGTGATCACGATGAAGATCACGCCGATCACATACTTGCCGGCATTGCCGAGATTGAACCGGGAGATCTGCCCCGATTTGCCGGTGACCGTCGTGTAGCTCTTGCGGCTCTTCAGGGTCAGCTGATTGGCAAGCAGGATCGCGATGCCGAAGACCATCATCACGATGGCGAGGATACTGGCTTCGCCGGTACGCGCGCTGTTCATCGAGATGTACTTCGTGGACAGCGTTTCAAAGTTCAGATAGTGCGGGACCGGATAGCTGCCCATCGCGCTGCCGAAGACCAGCAGGACCGTCGACAGGATCGCGGGCTTGATCATCGGGAGCGTGATGCGGAACATCGTCTTCCAGCGCGGCGTGTCGAGGATCGTCGCAGCCTCCTCCAGGTTCGCATCCATATTGCGGAAGATGCCGCCGATCAGGATGTACGCAAACGGCGCATAGTGCAGACCCAGCACCATCGCGGAGGGGAAAAGCCCCTGACACCACCAGCCCGGCATCGTGATGCCGAATACCGAGGCCAAAAGACCGTCCGACGTGTGTGTGACGGCGTTCGAGTTAAAGAGGTTGTTCCATACAACCGCCAGCGTCCATTGCGGCATGATGTACGGGAAGATGAAGATGGAGCTTAAATACTTGCGGAATTTGAGATTGGTTCGGGTAACCAAAAACGCAAAGACGCCGCCGAAGAGAATCGATACCACGCAGGAAATGGTGGACAGCAGCAGCGTATTGAGAAGCGGCGTCCACAGATTGGATTTCGCGGTGCGCGAGGTAAACAGATCGATATAGTTGACAAGCGTATATCCTTCCGTCTTGCCGGTCAGGTTCGCGTCGATCGTGCCCGGATGGATCGCGATCGTATCTTTCAGGATCGCGACGATCGGCGCAACGGTCGTGAAGGTCAGCACAATGCCCAGCACCAAAAGGATGATGTTTTGCGGTTTTGAGAAAAACGTTTTCAGCTTGTTGAGCCGAATGCGCCATTTCATGGCGCCTGTGGGTGCGGCTGTTTGCACGAATTCCTCCCTTTATCCCATCGGAGGCGCCCTAAAATCCCTTAAGGCGCCTCCGATCATTTTCGTCGATGTGAAATTAGTCTACTTTATACTTCGTGAGCATTTCGATCCAGGAACCGACGGTGAACGCAACGGATGCGCAGTACTCCGGATCCTCGATGACGAGCTTGCCCTCTTTGATCCACCAGTCATAGCCGCGGTCGTTCTTGCACTCGAACTCGACCTCGCCGGCCTCGTTCATACCGCCCTTGCTGTGGCCGTACTTTTCCTCGGTGCCTGCCGCAACGGTCGGGTTGGAGGAGTAACCGCCCATATCCTTGCCCCATGCGGAGAAGCCGTCAACGGTGCAGGTGATGAACGCGATGAACGCACATGCGGTCCAGGGCAGCGGGCTGTTGTCCGGAACGAACATGTAGTGGCAGTAGCCGTAGCCGCCGATGCCCTCGAAGCCGTCCTGATACGCCGCAACCTTGATGTTGTTCTTGGAAACGGTGTCGGACTCTTCAACGGAACGGAGCTTGGAGTAAACAAGCAGACCGAACTGATCGGTTGCGGACTTGTCGACCAGCGTGTTGCAGATCGGGCCGTCGTCCGGTTGTGCAGCATAGCTCTCGACCCAGAGCTTGATCCACGCAAGCGCGTATGCGCCGTTTGCGCCGAGACCGAGGTCCTTCGCATCCGCTGCCATCGCGTCGATGACGGGCTTGAACTGTGCCTGCTTGTCGGCGGGGAGCTTGTCGAACGCATCCTTCAGATAGCCGGCATACTCATCCTTCGTGAGCATGTAGAGGAAGTTCTTGCCGACGATCTCGGAGTCGATGTCCATGAACAGACCGTGTTCGCCTTCCGCAACGAAGTCCCAGCAGTTGGTGAACGTCTTCGAACCGGTGCAGTTGTACTCGAAGACCTTGTTCAGCGTCTGCAGCGGCAGATAGCCCTTATAGTCGGCTGCCTTGATGCCGTTTGCATTTGCCCAGTCGAGCGGAATGAACGTGTCGAGGATGCCGGTCTTGACCATCTTGCTCTCGATCTGGTTGCCGTCCTGGATCAGGGTGACCGCAAAGGTGCCCTTTTCCTTCATGGAGTCGGCGGTCAGCTGATCGAAGATCTTGTTGTTCTTCGGCTGCTGCCATTCGAAGTTGAGCGTGTAGTTCGGATCGAGCGTCTGCAGATACTCGATGAACAGCGGGAGAGCAGACTTACCGCGGCTGGAGTTGCCCACGCCGTAGAAGGTCGCGCCGTTGGATTCTTCGATCGCCTTTTTGCAGAGATCCTCAAAGGACATACCCTCTGCTTCTTTGATGATTTTCTGTACTTCGGATTCCGTACCGGTCTTTCCCTGGTTGGAGCCGCTGCACGCAACAAGGCCAAGAACCATCACGAAAGCCAACATCAAAGCAACAAACTTTTTCATGATTTTCCTCCTGATAAATATGGTTGCGGATTTTGATTCCACGCATATATTATAGCAGAGTAAAACCGGAATGAGTACGAATATTCTGCGGTTCCTATGAATATTCTGCGATTTTTCGACGTTATTTTGCGAAAAGAATCCGGGATTGTCATTTCCTGTACCGCATGGTATAATCAATTATCACACGTATCGACGTGCAACGGAGGTTCCCATGCGCCCCGACGAAACGGCAATTTTCTGCGATTTGGACGGCACGCTGTTCGATCATACCGGCGCGGTTTCCGAACGGAACAAACGCGCGATCCGCCGCTATACGGAAGCGGGCGGGCTCTTTGCGATCGCAACCGGCCGCTGCCCCGGCAACATGCTGGAGTTTCTGGAGGGCGTGGCGTTCAATGCGCCGAACATCGTTCTGAACGGCGCGGGCGTGTACGACGATGCGAACAGGCGCTTTCTGTATACGCAGTTTGCGGACGGGGAAGCGATCGCCGCGGTGCTGCGCGAATGCCGCGCGCACCATCCGTCCTTCGATCTGCAGGTCTATACCGAAACGGACATCCTCTATGTTTCGCCGGAAGAGACGGTCAACCGTCCGTTCTGGGAGCTGCACCGTACCAGTCATTTCGTCAGCATCGAGGAGGCGGAGAAGACCCCGTGGTTCAAGTCCCTGCTGTTCGGAAACCGGGACGAGCTCCGCGAGGTGGAAGCATTTATCGCCGAAAACGGTCTTTCCGACCGGTTCGACCGCGTATACGCGACGACCGACATCGTGCCCGGCTCCGAATATCTTGAGCTTCTTCCGAAGGGCGTGAACAAGGGTACGGCGCTGCGTGCCTGCCGCGATCTTGGTTGCTACCGCGATCGCTTGATGATCGGCGTCGGCGATTACAACAACGATCTCGAACTGCTTGCGGAGGCGGACCTTGCCGCCTGTCCCGCCAATGCAAACGATGCAATCCGGGCAATCTCGGATGTCCGTTTGCCCTCCAATGACAATCACGCGATTGCTGCGCTGATCGATCGGCTGCCGACGATCGGAAAGGAGCCGATATGCCGACTGTCCTGATCGTTGAGGACGACGCCGCCGTGCGGGAACACGTTGCGGCGGTCGTCGATTGGAACGCGCTCGGGTTTACGGACATTCTGGAAGAATCCGACGGCGAGGACGGTCTGCAAACCGCCCTGCGGCATGCACCGGATCTCATCGTAACGGATATTCATATGCCGAGGATGGACGGGCTTACGATGCTTCGGAAGCTGCGGTCCGCCGGAGTCAAAAGCGCAGCGATCATTCTGTCTGCATACTGCGAGTTTGCCTATGCCCGGCAGGCGATGCAGCTCGGCGCAGCGGATTATCTCACAAAGCCCTTGCAGCAGGCGGAGCTGATCCGTGCCGTGGAACGAATCTGTTCGACCGGTACGCAAGCGGATGAACTTCAAAGACGGCTGCCCGCGTTGGATGCAGCCGTCACGAAAAACAAGTATATGATCGAGACGATCGCCTATATCGCCGCGCACCACGGCGATCCGGATCTGACGATCGGTCGGATCGCAGAGCATCTGCATATCAGCGAGGGGCATCTGAGTCACGTATTCAAGCGGGAATCCGGCTATACGCTGGTCGAGTACCTTGCTCAGTACCGCATCCGCGAGGCGGCGCGTCTGCTTAACGATGCGCACAAAAAGATCTACGAGGTTGCTCAGACGGTCGGCTATCACGACACGGCTTACTTCTCCGGCACCTTCCGCCGCTATCTCGGACAGACGCCCTCGGAATATCAGAATTCACATTGAGGGTCACAGGTTGAAGTCCGCCGCGTTGTCGCGCTGATACGAGCACCAGTTGCCGTTTTCGATCAGCTCCTCGCGGGCAAGATGCTTCAGGAGGTCTTCGGTCTGACCGTACCGGTCGATCCGGTCCAGAACGGCGGCATAGAACCGTTCCATGCGATGATGATCCGACGCGACGCGCGAGAGCGACAGACGCCCGTAGTAGTTGGAGATGAACAGCGTCGCCGCGGAAATGCTGCCCAGAAGGAGCTTTGCAAGCGTACGGCAGCCTTCGGCGTTTGCGATGCGGCCGGAGAACGGCAGCAGATCGCCCCAGATACATTCGAACACAAGCACGGCAAGATACAGCAGAATACTGAGACACAGAGCGGTTTTGACGATTCTTTCGCTGCCCGAACGGGACCGCTCTGATTTTTTGCCCGCTTTTTGGTGATACAACCGCTGATCGTTCACCCACGGTTCACGGATGTCGTGCGCCCGGTACGGCGCGGCGCCGACGGGAACGACCTGCAGCGCGGCGGCGATCCAGCCGGTTTCCGTGCGTTCCGACCACGAAAGAATGTCGGTTACGCTCGTTTTGCTCCCGGCATAGCGCAGAAACGCCTGTACGCGCAGACCTTCCGCAAGCGTGCGGTATTCGAGATAGCGGCGGTGGCAGGCAAGCCTCTTCCCGTAATGCTGGATCGCCCATGCGGCAAGCAGCGCGAGTCCGCAGACAAGGATCATCCAATGCAACTCGGCTTCGTCGTACAGCAGAAACGCGATCGTGATGACGGTGCTGACGATCGCAAGCGCGGCGAGGATGCGCCGGTACTGCTTCGCAAAACGAACGCTCAGCGCGTCCGCCTTCGCATACAGCGCTTCCGTTTGATCCAGAAGCGCGTCCGGTTCGCGGTCGGTCGGCAGCAGAGCGGGGGAGTCGACCGCCGTTTCGGCGGCAAGGCGGTTGAACTCGTCGGTCCGGGCAAGGACGCCGTCGAACGCCGCACGGTCGCCGAGAAAACGAACCGTTCCCGCATCGGCGGAATCGGACCCTTCACGCGGCGTCTGCACGTGCAGGACGGCGCCGAACCCGCCCAACGGAACGCCTTCGACCGGCTCGTATGCGCCGTCCAGCGCAAACTTCACCGCTTCCGCGGTGCCGCAGTTTGACGCGGGCGTTTCTTTTCCGTCCCAGAGCGCAAGCAGAACGTGCGCATGCGCCGCAACATAAATGCCCGCCTGCCGGTAGGCAAAGTCGCGGTTAAAGGAATCCGGCGGCGTCTCCGCCGCAGGGACCACAAAGCATTTTTCCGCACCGGCACAAAGCGCCCGGAACGTTTTCAGCGCTTCCCCGGAAAAGTCTTTTTCATATTCGGCGGGTTCCATCGGCAGCGCGGCGATCAGCGGCACGGAAAGCGCGTTTGCCGCCTCGGCGCAGAGCGTGTCCGCGCCCTCCGCAAGACTGTTGAGCATCACGAACTCCGAATGCGGACAGCGCGTTTTCAGCGCGGACAGCTCCGAAAGCACGGCGCGGTACAGCGCGTCGCGGTCTCCGCTGCGAATATTCCGGTGTCCCGTGACCCCGACGACGATCGGGATCGAGTTTTGAACGGTCATTTCTGTTTCTCCGAATGTTATTGTTCGATCTCCAGTTCGAACCGTCTTTCGCCGTCGAGCGATTGGATCGCCTCGGGCATGTTGTGCGAAACGCGCACATAGCGAAGGTTCGGAAGCGACAGCAGCGGGGAGATATCGGTCAGGTTTCTCCAGGTCCAGGGGATCACGATCTCTTCAAGCTCCGGGTGCGCTTCGACAAACGCGCGGAAGCTCTCGTTCGTGAAGTTGCAGCTTCCCGCCTGAAGCTCGCGGATCGGTGTTTTCTGCACGGCGTCCGTCCACAGCGCGGCGTTCACGCCCCACACGTTCAGACGGTCAAAGACGGGAACGGCGGAGAGGAAGGCGTACTGGTCGTTCGGGAGCAGTCCCCGCATGTTGTCGATCGAAAGACGAAAATGCGGGATCTGGCCGTCCCAGCGCGGCTGCTCACAGTATGAGAAGTCGATTTCGGAAAGCGGCGAGAGATCGGTGATCAGATTTCCGTTGATGTTCAGTTCGGTCAGCTCCCTGAAATTCTGAATGCCGTCGATCGAAGTAAGTCCGCAGTTGCCGGCAAACAGCTGATGCAGATGCATGCAGCCGTACAGCGGCGAGAGGTCGCCGACCGGAAGGCCGTCGATGTTCAGCCATTCCAGATTGTAGAGGTTCTGCACACCCTCGATCGATGTGACGGACGTGCCGTGCAGGTCGAGCCCTTTGAGCTTCTGCAGCGTGAATACGGCGGACGCGTCTCTGACCGTTCTGCTGCCTTTGAGCTCCAGGGATTCCAGCGATTCCAGATACTGAATGCCGTCCAGCGTTTCCGGCGGTTCGCAATAGAGCCGGAGTTCTTTGAGCCCCGTCAGCTTTTTCAGCACGGAGAGGTCGGTGAGCACGGTGCCGTATTCGACGCGTTCGCGCTCATCCGAGCCGTTTTCGCACAGGTACACCGTCAGCCGGTCGTTATCCCAGTCCTCGTCCACCCAGTAATTGTCCGGGTCATAGATTCGGTCGCCTGCCATGCAGAGACGGTCGACGTGCTTTAAGACCGCTTCCGGCAGCGTGTCGAGTTCGTCGAGCGAGAGCAGCGTAACGCGGATCTCGGCGGGCTGCCACCATGCGTTCGGATAGACGACCTCATATTGCTTGAAGTTTCCGCTGTCGACCAGCTGCTTCGCCTGTTCGCCGAGATGTGCGGGAACGCGCAGCCGGTCGCCGTTCTTCACGCCGTACAGCGGCGTGAGATCGGTTACATCGTCCAGATGGAACAGTTCGACCGTGCAGTTCCGGCTCGGCGAAAACCCGTCGAAGCAATGCAGGTCGGAAAGATCGATGATGCCTTCCAGACAGACGTTGTGCGCGTCGATGTTCGCAAACGACGGGACCGAGAACGTGCTGTTGAGTTCAATGCGCTCCGGCTTCAGCCCGTCGAGCGCCGACCAGTCGGTAAGACGCGGACAGCCCTCGATATACAGCTGTCCGAGATGCTGTCTGGAAAAAGCGGGAAGGTTCTGAAGTCCTTCGAGCGAGGTCAGGTATTCCGATTCGTCGATATGCACCTTCGATACCGAAAACGCGGGCAGTCCCTCGAGCGACGGCAAGCCGTGAAGGACCAGTTCCTCGGTGACGTTCGGGAACTTGTCGAAATCGATCGGCTGCGTTCCCCATGTGCCGCCGCTGCGGTTCCAGATCTCGAAACGCCATACCGTTTTTCCGGTCACGTACGAAAGCGCGTTTCCGCTGCGGTCGGTGACGTTCAGATACCGGTACGAGGGGATCTCGGCAAGGCCGGACCAGTCGTCCACCTCGGACACGCCGAAGCCGAAATAGTCCTTGTTGACGATCTCCGAAAGATAGTTCACATGGTTCGGACCGGCGCCGTAGAGCTGCAGCATTTCGAGCTTCGGAAGCCGGACCACGGGCATAACGTTGATCAGAGCGAAGCATTCGTTAAAGCAGGCGTCTTTCAGCGAGGTGCAGGTTTCGAGCGCGGAGATGTCGGTCAGCGACGTAAGCCCGTGAAGCTGAATTTCCTCAAGGGCGGTGTGCCGTTCGAGCCCTTTGAGGGACCGGATGCTGCGCGCGTTCCAGATCTGCAGGAATTTGAGACCTCTCGCGTTTGCAAGCCACGAAAGATCCCCGTTCATCCGTTCGCAGTGCAGGTCGACTGCGTGAAGAGACATGTTGTCGGAAAGCGCGGAAAGGTCGTTGAGCCGATCGCATTCGTAGCCGATAAAGATGCGATCCAGGTTTTGCTTGTTCTGCAGACCGTTCAGGTTTTCCAGCAGCGGCAGCGTCAGCTCGATTTCGAAGAGTTTCGACGCTTCGGACAGACAGGAAAGATCGCGGAGCGGAATGCCGTCAAAAACCACGAGCTCAAGCTCCTTGCACTGCTTCAGACCGTCGAGATCGATCCGGCTGCCGTCCCATGCGCCCCAGATCCGAAGCGTCTTCAGCGCGGGCGGCGCAAAGGAGGAAAGGTCCTCCGGCATCGGCGTCTCCAGCTCGAGATGCGCGTCGATCAGCTTTTTGCAGTCGTTCAGCGGAGAAAAATCGACCTGCGCGCTGCCGCGGAAGTAGAATTCGGTGATTGTCGAATTGCGCAGCCCTTCGATATTCGTGGTCGCGGATTCGGAGATCTCGAATTTCCGCAGCCGTTCCAGCCCCGAGAGATCGGGCAGATCCACGTCCGCGCAGACGATCGACAGGTACCGGAGATTTTTCATGTACCGCAGGAAGCTGAGGTCGTTCCACGTTCCGTGCGCGATCTCGTGTCCGTCCTCGTTGCTGTACCAATGGACCTCGTTGTTATCCTGCACGCGGTTCGCGTAGTATTCGGCGCCGACGCTCTCGTAACCGAACGTGTGCATCTTGCCGATGCTGACCTCCGGAACGCACAGGCGGTCGCCGAGAATGATCAGTTCATAGATGTTTTCGAGGTCCTCGGGACGGATGCCGGTCTTCGGATCGACGTATGGCAGTTCGGTCGGGGCGGGCGTGGCTTCGGCGTCCGTTTCCTGTGCGGGCTTGCTGCCGAGCACGCGCCACAGCACGATCCCGACGACGGCGAGCAGAACGACCGCGGCCGCGGCGACGATCCATTTCCGCAGCTTCGAGGCGATCGCAACGGGCTTTTTCAGCGCGTCGGCGATGCGTCCGGCAAGCTCCTTTTCGGTGTAGCGCTCCGCAAAGATCGTATTGCGCGCCATGATCGCGTTCCCGATCAGCGCGGGCGGCGTCGATCCGTCCAGATTGACCGGAATGATATCGCGTTTTTCGGCGTCGAACCGCAAAAACGCGTCGATCGCGTTCGAAGCGTCGTTGATCTTGTCCGACAGGAAGAACAGGACGGCGCCGCCTTTTTTCGGCGCGTCCGCCTTTCCGATCGAAAAGCCGTTTTCCTTCAGCGCGTCCAGGATCGGGAGCACGCGCGGTTCGTCTTCCGCCGCATACAGCGGGTACAGGATGCGTTTTGCCATGGGGATCGTCCTTTCTGTTCGGGTGTGTGGGATCAGGGGACCAGAATGACCGTGAACGGTTTGTCCTTCGGCCATTCGAGCGGCAGCATGTCGGCGCTGACCGTCACGGTGCGAAGCGACGGAAGTGCGCCGAGCGGGGTTAAATCACGGACATCCGTGTGTTCGATGTGCAGAACGCGGAGACTCGAAAGTCCGTTGAGCGCGGACAGGTCTCCGACCGTGCTGCCGGAAAGATACAGCTCTTCGAGCAGCACAAGGTTGTTCAGCGGTTCGAGCGAGCCGAGCGGCTGACCGACCAGCGCAAGGCGCCGGAGATAGACCGAAAGCCCGATCACGGAAAGATCGGAGATCTTCCCGGAAAGAAGGATCTTCGAGGTGCCGGAAACGATGGTTCCGTCCGCCGCGAGGGAGACGCCGTCCATTGAGCGCATGACCTGATTGCCGCAGAAGTACAGCTCCGTAAGATCCGCAAGCTCCGGCCGCAGGATATCGCCCTCGGACTTTCCGAGCATGAGCCGGACGCCGTCCTCCTGCTGGGAGTCGGGGAACGACACGGGGAAGAGACTCGGATCGATCGACGGCTGCGGAACCGGCTCCGGCGTCGCCTCGGAAACGTCCGGCGTCGCCGTCGCGGTCGGCTGCAGCGGTTCCGGCGGGTCAAAGCGTCCCGAGATCAGCAGGAACAGACCGAAAGAAGCGGCGCCGAACAGCAGCAGCGCGGCGAACAGCCCGATCCATTCCGCACGGAAGGAGTCGGTCCATCTGCGGTAGAACGAACGGCGCAGCACGCGCCACGCGCGGATCGCTTCCGAAGGATGTTCGGCGTCTGAAACCGTTTCGGCGCGGGCAAGCAGCTCCCGCCACCGGTTGTCCGGTTCCGTCGGCTCGAGCGGGATGAGCAGGATCGGCTTTTTCAGCGCGACCGCGGTGCGTATCTCGGAATAGCAGTTCGGCGAAGCAAGGGCGGTGTTTGAGAGGAAGAACAGGACCGCCGCGCATCCGCGCATATGCAGTTCGATGTTCTTCGGCCAGTCGCTGCCCGCAGGGATGCCTTCGTCGTACCAGAGCCGGAGTTTCCGGTCGTTCAGTTCGGAGATGATGCGTAAAACCGCGTCCGAATCGCGGTGCGAATAACTGATGAATACATAGGGACGCCTGCCCTCGTACGGCTGAAAGAACACGCTCATTCGTCCGCACCTCCGATCAGCACGACGGTGTACGCCGAAAGCTCCGGGTGCAGGGAAAACGCATCCTTCGCCGCGTTCTGCGTGATCTCGACCGTCTCCAAAGCGGGCAGCAGCGAAAGATCGGAAAGATCGTCGGGCAGCGTGCTGCCGAACCGCAGAACGGTGATTCCGGAGAGCCGGTCCTCGGTCAGAATCCCGCCGCCGAGCGTGCGGCGCACCGTCTCGCGGACCGTTTTGTCCGCAAAGGTTACGGTATCCGACTGCGAAAGGATTTCGTCCTGTCTCTCCGGACGGAGCAGGAAAAACCACAGCGCGCCCGCGGCAACGAGCAGGACCGTCGCTGCGATCAGAATACGTGTGAGGACGCCGAACCGTGTGTTTTTCGGTTTTACGGGATCGCCGATCAGCTTTTGCGAAAACCCCTCCGCATGCAGCAGCGCGCGTTCCGTATCCTTCACGGAATCGATAGGATTCAGTTTGATCTCCGCTGCGGTCGCATGCAGACCGATGGACAGACCGCTGTCGCCGCCGTCCGTATTCAGACATACGATGGGCTGACCGGCGCGCTGACACGCCAGAAGCCGGCTCTTTGCGGTCGCGTCGTTGCGAAACGCATCGTCCAGATACACGACCGTCAGGTCGGCGGAAAGCATGTGCCGTTCCCGTTGCTCATGTGTTTTCCGGTCCGCCGCCGTTCCCGCCGCATACCAGACGCGCACGCCGCGCAGCATGAGCCGGCGCAGCAAAGCACGCACCTTTTTCCCGCTCGCTTTCGCAAAGCAGAGATGCAGGTACGGCTCGGTTCCGGCATATGGGGGATACAGCGTTTCAAGAGAGGCCATGATGCTTGTTCTCCGGTTGTTCGGACTTGCACATATCCAATATATTATATCAAATACGGAGGAAAAAGCAAGAAAAAGAGAATGCGGACCCGCTTATTCGGTCAATCCGCATTTCTGCCGCCGGGACAGGCGTTGAACCGGTACGTCTCCGCCGCACGGACGGTTTTCACAAGGTACCGGATCGCGGAGACCGGGTATTCGCCTGCGGCGGTTTCGCCGGTCAGCATCACGGACGATGCGCCGTCGAGCACCGCGTTGAAAATGTCGGAAACCTCCGCACGCGTCGGGACAGGGCGGTGCGTCATGGAATCCAGCATCTGCGTCACCACCATGAAATCCCGTCCCGCCGTTCGGCATGCCGCCGCAATGCGCTTCTGCACCGCGGGAAGCTCCCAGAGCGGTACGGCATTGCCGAGGTCGCCGCGCGCAATCACGATTTCATCGCAGCAGGGGAGCAGCTCCGCAAGATGCGCGACTCCTTCCGCGTTTTCGACCTTTGCAAGCAGCCGCAGATCTGCGCAGCCCGCTTCGCGCAGCGCCGCGCGGACGGCGAGAAGGTCGTCTTTGCCGCGCACAAACGGCTGCATCACCGCTGTCACGCCGTATGCTTTTGCAAGCCGGATGTGCCGGAGATCGTCCTCCGTCATGGCGGGGGTGTGAACGGAAATGCCCGGAAGGGCGACGCTTTTCCGGCTTTTCAACACGCCGCCGCGAATCACGCAGAGCCGGTTTTCGGGTTCCGTTTTCAGCAGGATCCTTCCGTCGTCCAGAAGAATGTCCTGCCCGGGGTCGGCATTCTTCAGCAGGGGGATCGTCTCATCCGGAAACGGGATTGCATCCATGCCGATCCGTTCGTTCTCCGTCAGCCGGACCGGCTCGTCCAGCTTTCCGATGCGCAGTTCCGGTCCCTGCATGTCGATCAGAAACGCAGCCGGTTTGCCGCACCGTTCGGCGGCTTTCCGATACGCTTCGATCAGGTCGGCGGATTCTTCGAGCGCGGTATGCGACAGATTCAGCCGCATGCCGTCCATTCCCTCGGAAAGCATTTTTCCGAGGGTCTCCGGGTCCGCGCATGCGGGACCGAGCGTCCCGTAGATCATAACGTGTCTCGCTTGCATCAAGGATGTCCGTATTCCTTCCGTTCAATCGAATTCATTATACCATATCTGCGGCTTCCTGCAACCGGAAACATGCGGGAGGACCGGGGGAACCCGTTGAAAACGGAGGGAAGAAGCGATATAATAAAATAGAAAAAACACAGCCCGCCGGACGGCGGACTGCGTTTTACTTTGTGTGTCCGGCAAGATACGCCTGTTTATCGCGTTCGTCGGCAGCTTCCAGAGAGCCGGCGTCGTGAACGCCGCCCAGGAACTCCAGATGATGCCGGAACTCGTGACGCAGGATCCCGCGCAAAAGCCGCTTCGCCTCCGCCGCGTCCGCATTCGGGTAGGCGCGGTCAAAGGAGCCCTTGTAAAGAACGATCTGCCGCATGCCGGAAAACGTCTTGTATACGCCCATGGTAAAGAGATCGTTCCCGCGGGCGTAATCCGGAACGACGACAGCTTCCGACACGATCACGCCGCCGGAAAGCTCCCGGAAAAACTCTTTCGGCAGCTCGTCCAAAAGCTCCGAAACGATGCCCCTGTATTCGTCAATGGTGATCATAAGATTTCCTTTTCGGTCGATACGTTTTGTTGGTCCCGATTATTATATCCTGTTTTTCCGATGAACGCAACGGGCGCGTCCGGGAAATTGTTTCGATTGAATTTGCCGCAGGATATGGACAGCGTTGCGATTTTGTGATAAAAATATATTATGCTGTTTTACTGCGCAGAATGTGATCCCGAAAAGGGAAAGGGGGATTCTCATGAAAGCACTCAAACCGATCCTGTCCGTACTGCTCGCGCTCTGTCTCGTTGTGACCGCAGTACCCGCGGCAGCCGCGGAAACCGCCCCGGAACCCGGCAATCAGCGCGGCGTCAATAACACGATCGTCATCGACACCGATCCGACCGGCGGCTACGAGGGCGACTATGTCGTCATCTATAATCCGTCCACGTCCTCGTCCTCGTCCTATTCCACCGGCACGATGACCGGTCTTATTGAGACCAGCGTTACGCCGGTCGTGCGTCCCTCCGCGGGAACGCAGGCGGTGAATGAGGATCGACCGTATAAGATCGACGTCGACGCATACCTCAAAGAAAAAGCGGAGACGGCTTCGGTCGATCCTGTGCCGGGCATTGTCAAGGCGTCTTACAACGTCGGCGACACCAAGACCTTCAATCTTTATGCGTCGTATTCTCCCACGGGAAGCGGAAGCATTCAGTTCAAATGCCTTTATGTCGGTGCGCACTGCTACATCTGGACGCCGACCTCGTCTTCCAACAATACCTATCCGCTGGATACGATCGACACGTCCTTTGCCGAGATGGCGGCGAACGAATTCGATTCCAAGTACGACCTGATGCAATCCTCCTTCGGCAACCACACGAACGGCTCGAACGGTGACGGAAAGCTGCATATGCTGTATTACAACATCAATGACGGGTGGGAGCCCGGTCAGGGCTATGTCGCGGGCTTCTTCTATCAGGTGGATCTGACCAACAACGGTCTGCCCATCCTGAATATCGATACCTATCCGGGCGTCTATTACAAGAACGCCAGCGGTACCGAATTTAAGCGGATGGACGATACCTACAACACCATGGTGCACGAGTATCAGCATCTGATCAATTATTCCAACACCAACGGCATGGCCAGTTGGCTCAATGAGTGCTTCTCCGCGGCGGCGGAGGAGATCTGCTATCCGGGCAGCTCCGTGGTCAGCCGCATCCAGTCGTGGGAGGATTACTCCTATTCCGACAACAACGACTGGCTGAACCCGCCGAAGGAATTCGAGTATAAATCCGGCTTCAACCTGCATAATGGCTATTCCATGTATACCTGGAACAACAACCTCAGCGACATCCTTGTGCTGTACGCGCAGGTTTCCCTCTTCGCACAGTATCTCTATACTCGTTTCGGAAATACGATCTACAAGCAGATTTCAAACAAATACAGCAGCAGCGAGGTTACGGCGATCACCAATGCAACCGGCGTGAACTGTGCGGATATTGTCCGCGATTTCCGCGTGGCGGTCACCGCCAACGCAGCGCAGGATCAGTATAGCGGCGTCTACGGCTTCAAGGTTCAGAACGGTTATAATCCGGCAAAGTACCATGATGTGCAGAGCCCCTACGATCTGCTTTCGCCGGTCATCTTTACCGGCACGAGCTGCAATATCAAGGGCGGCGGAGCGATCACCGTCAAGCCGGTCAACGGCGTCTACAATCCGCCGTCCGGCGCCAACTCCAACCTGAAGTATATCGGCATCAAGATCAACAACCACGAGCACTCCTTCGGCGACTGGACCTCGAACAATGACGGGACGCACAGCCGCACCTGCACCGATTGCAGCGAGGTTGAGACCGCAAACTGCACCTACAATGACGTCGTGACCGCGCCGACGCAGACCGAACAGGGCTACACCACGCACACCTGCACCGTCTGCGGTTACAGCTTCGTCGACAGTTACACCGATCCTCTGGGTTACACGGTGAGCTTCTCCGTGCCCGCAGGCGTTACGGCGCCCGCCGCCGTGAACTGCCAGCCGAACGCTTCGATCACTCTCCCGACTGCAGGCGCGCCCGAAGGGTATACCTTCCTCGGCTGGGTCACGGAGGATTATAACAATGTTGCCGAACAGCCCGCAGACGTCCTGACCGGCAGCTATTCCGCAATCGCGGACATCACGCTGAAAGCGCTGTATTCGCATACCGAGATTGTTGCAGGCGACTTTACGCTCGTGACCGCAGAGCCGGAAAGCTGGGAAGGCAGTTATGTCATCACCCGCGGCAAGACCGACGCGATGACCGTACTGAAGGGCGTTGCGGGCACCAGGAAGCTTGAGAGCACAACCGCGGGCGGCGCGACCGCATATGCCGATACCGGCATAACGCTGAACGGTGGAACGCTTTCCGGTGTGAGCGCGGACTATATCTTCACGATCGCGGCGGCAGGCGACAAGTTCACCGTGAAGAATGCGGCGACCGGCACATACCTTGCGAGCAGGGGCGGCTATCTCTACAGCTACAAGACCGACGCCGCAAGCTATGACCGCTGGACCTTTGCGATCAGCGAAGGCGCCGTGGACGCGACGAACGCCGCAAGCAGAACGCTTCCGCATCTCGGCTTCTCAACCAAAAACTACTTCATGGTCGGCCGCAATGTTGACGCTGAGATCTGCTTCTGGAAGAGCGCGGGTACCACCGAAACCACGACCTATACCACGGTCATCGGCTGATTCGATCATTGCGAAAAGCGCTCCCTGCGGAGCGCTTTTTTTGTTGAAAAGATGCCGCATTTTTGCTATAATGAAGAATAAGGAACCTGAAGGAGGACATGCATATGAAGGAGCAGCGTACGCTTTTGAATGCGGCTCTATCGGAACCGCTTGCGGCGCGGCTGCGTCCGGAAACGATCGACGATGTCGTGGGGCAAACGCATCTTCTCGGTCCGGGCAGGATCCTGCGCCGCATCATCGAACAGGATGCGGTGTCCTCGATGATCTTCTGGGGCCCGCCGGGCGTCGGCAAGACCACTCTGGCGCATGTGATCGCCAACCACACCAAGGCAAAGTTTATCAACTTCTCCGCGGTCACCAGCGGCATCAAGGAGATCCGCACCGTCATGCAGCAGGCGGATGAAAACCGCATGTTCGGCGAAAAGACGATCGTGTTCGTCGATGAGATCCACCGTTTCAATAAGGCGCAGCAGGACGCGTTTCTGCCGTTTGTGGAGAAGGGCAGCATCATTCTGATCGGCGCAACCACCGAAAACCCGTCGTTCGAGGTCAACGGCGCGCTTTTGTCCCGCTGCAAGGTCTTCGTTTTGAAGGCGCTTTCGGAGGAAGATCTCTCTAAACTGCTGCATCGCGCGATCGAAAGCAAAAAGGGCTTCGGCGGGCAGAACGTCGTGATTTCCGACGATGTGCTTCGTATGATCGCCGTGTTCGCAAACGGCGACGCGCGCACGGCGCTTTCCACGCTCGAGATGGCGGTGCTGAACGGCGATTACGACGACGGCGTAACGACCGTCACCGTCGAGACCGTGGAGCAGTGCACCTCGAAAAAATCGCTGCTGTATGACAAGACGGGGGAGGAACACTATAATCTGATCTCCGCACTGCACAAGTCGATGCGCAATTCCGATCCGGATGCGGCGGTCTACTGGCTTGCACGCATGCTGGAGGCGGGAGAGGACCCCATCTATATCGCGCGCCGCGTGACGCGCTTTGCCAGCGAGGACGTCGGCCTTGCCGATCCGCGCGCGCTGGAGCTTGCTGTCGCGGCGTTTCAGGCGTGTCATTTGATCGGTATGCCGGAATGCTCCGTACACCTGACGCAGGCGGTCGTATATCTGTCACTCGCACCGAAATCGAACGCACTCGACGTGGCGTATATGCGCGCAAGAACGGATGCGCTGGAACAGCTTGCCGAACCGGTGCCGCTGCACATCCGCAACGCGCCGACGAAGCTGATGAAGGAGCTCGGCTACGGCAAGGGCTATCAGTACGCGCACGATTATGCGGAAAAGATGACCGATATGCGCTGTCTGCCCGATTCGCTGCTCGGCAAAGAATACTACGAGCCGACGGAGCAGGGGCTGGAAAGCAGATTTAAGGAGCGGCTTGCGCAGATCAAGGCGTGGAAGGCCGCGCAGGAAAAGAAATAACAAAAATCCCCTGCCGGAGAGGCGGGGATTTTCATATAAAAAGACGCCCTCCCTTTTTCGGGAAGGCGTCTTTTGTTGTTTGTTTCTCAGAACAGGTCTTCGAATCTGAACGAATCCTCTTCCGGCTTCATCGGATCGTACGCCCTGGCTTTGCCTTCGATCGCATCGATCGTCTGAATCTCAATGGTCTTATCCTTCGAGTTGAAGGTAATGACTCTTACGAGTCCGAGACCGTTCTCTTCGTCCGCTGCGTAGTTGAACATCGCAACCGCAACCTTGCGTTCGCCGTAGGTCATTTCCTTATGCACCGCGCCGTTTGCATTGCCGCAGAGAACCATGCAGACGTTCTTGTTGCCCTTAACGATCTTTTCTTCGATCAGCTTACCGAACGGAGTCAGTTCGCCGGTCTCATCCATGTAGTCGTTGAGGATCAGGATGACCTTTTCGCTTCTGTGAATCGCGATCGTCTCGTTCACGAATGCCAGCCACTTGTTCTGGCGATCCTTCTCTTCATCGGTCTCCGCAATCTTCTGATAGCCGATACCGACCAGCATCAGGTTCTTGCTGCCGAACGAGCGATACCAGATGGAACCGTCCTTGTAGGATGTCGCCATACCGTTCAGCTTCGCTGCGAGATATGCATCGTAGCTCATCTCGTCGCCGTTGACGTCCTTCGTACCCGCAACGCTGAAGAACTGAACCTTGGTAAGATCCTTCAGACTGTTCTTCGCAGAGGTCCATGCCGCCTCGTTGTCGAACGCGTCGACCAGGTTGCCGGTGCTGATCATTGCAATCGTACCGAACGCCTTCGCATTCTTCTCGGCGTAGTCGACGATCGCCTTGAACGCGTCATCGTATGCGCCTTCGCCCTTCAGCAGCGTATCGGATACCCACATCAGCGAGAACTCACCGAGCTCGACTACCTTTTCACCCTTCGCCTTGATGGTCAGCGTGCCGGGCACGAAGATGACCTTGTAGTTGCCCTGCGTTGCTTCGCCCGCCGGCGTGATGGCGTAAGTGCCCGGCTTCTCGCCTGCCTCGCGGCTCAGCGTGTAGGTGATCGCGCTCTCGTCGTCGCCGTTCACCAGACCGGTGACCTTTGCCGTGAAGGTCGGGTCTGCCTCGCCCTGCTTCTTCGTGAAGCTGTCCGCCGTAACGGTAACCTCAGCAGGTGTGATTTCGAATGTACCCTCATTGATCTTGATATTATAGTTGTTCATATCAAAGGCGTTGCTGCCTTTCAGACCAAACGGGGATCTCCGTGCCGCCGACTTAATGCACACTTTGCTGGTAGAAGAGATCGTGCCGATCTTTCCGTGGATCGGATATGTTCCGACGTCTTCGCCTGCATCGCGCCAAATCGTGATAAGACCCGTCGGGATAGTTTCGCCTTCCACGAGACCGTCAACCTCATAGGTCAGCTCCGGATCCGCTTCGCCATAGACCTTCGACGCATCATTGATATTGATCGTCAAGCCTTTCGGCGTGACCGTCAGCTTATAACCATCCTTAATGACGTCTCTATAGCCTGCCTTTGTCGCTTTCACAGCAAAGTCCGTGGTTCCAACGTTCACACGAATCGGAGCATCTTTTGTCCATGTTGCTCCACCATCGATGCTGAACCAGATCGTTGATCCTTCCACTTTCGCGGTCGCAGTTACTGTATGAGATTTTCCGTCATACTCAACCGTGACATCTGCAGAGTTGACATCGTTGGAAAGATAGGTATTCGTGAACTCAACGGTTGCATCTTCACCTTCCAGCGTCGCGCTTACCGTCAAACTGCCAGCCAGCTCACCTTCCTGATCGCCGCAGCTTGCTACATAGTAGTCCGTTCCGGCTTCCGTGATCTCATAGCTGGAGCCATAGCCCAGGTTGTGGAACACCACGCTCTCACCATCCTTCAGATGGCGCGTCGCCTCG
>JAEEGH010012494.1_pt1 | contig 19037 bp, 15 predicted proteins | sample 9134181 | NCBI WGS metagenome assembly JAEEGH01 (sample SAMN16246544, study PRJNA631951) | gut metagenome | biome: gut microbiome; feature: rumen; material: DP-attached | host: Bos | place: Iran: Karaj | collected 2018-10 | reverse complement strand
GGATTTGCGCCGCATTCCCGTGCTGGGATTGCGCAAGAATCAGGCGCGCGGAGGAGCGGTCCAGGCCGTAGGCGATGGGAACGGGAACGACCGGGGCAACGACCTCGGGGGCGACGGGAACGGCCTCAGGCGCGGCAGCGGGAGGTGGGGTGCTGGATGGGGGGAAGGTCGGCATGGCTAGGAAACTCCTTCGAGCCATTGGAGGAGATGGACGGAACCGTCGGACTCGCGCCGGGCCCAGGCGACGACGCTGCGGCGGCGGCCATTGCGCTCGGCGGTCGCGCGTACGCGGTAATAGGAGGATTTCACGTCGATGGCGCCCTCGAGCGCGGCCGCAAGCTCGGGGCTGGCCGCGAACAGCAGCGACAGCGACTGGAACGGATGCAGCGCGCGCAGGGCCATCGCCGACCGGACGGTGTCCGCGTGCTCGACACCGGCAACCGAAAGCAACGCCTCGCGCGTCGCCGTGTTGACATTGACGGGGATGGGGGCGTCGGAAGCGTCGGGGACCAGGGTCACGGCGAGGCGGAAATCGCCGCCGAAAAGCTCATCCCGCTGGCGGCGGGCGGGGTCGGGCGGAGCGAAGAGGGCGGCGGTGAAGCCGTGGACATCCAGGAGGTCGGCCGCCCCCCAGAGCGCGCGGTCGGGCGGAGTCTGGGGACGGTCGGCATGACGGTAGAAGGCCGCCTCGAAGGGGCCGTCCTGGTCGGCGTCCAGATAGTCGGAAAGCGCGGCGACGGGGGCGTCGGATTCGAAATGGCCGCAGCAGGAGAAGGCGTTTCGGATGATCTCCGCAAAGGTGCGCGAGGGCTGGTCGGCGGCGGCGAGATTGTTCAGGTTGACCTGGGCGGCGGCGTCTTCGACCTGCGCCCAGGAGCGGATGCCGTCGCCCCAGTCGCGCTCGAGAATCTGCGCCCAGTCCTCGCCGGGGTGGTCGACGTTCAGGTCAGGATCGGCAGCCAGGACGTAAAGCGCCGCGCGCGCGGTCTCGGCGGCGGTCAGGCGCAGCTGCTCGGTTTCCAGCGCCGCTGCGGACCCCGCGCCGCGATGGAGCGAACGCGCCTGAAGCCATAGAAGCAATCCTGCCGCCGTGGCGATCGCCGCCAGCACCAGGATCATCGCCACGCCCGAGCGCGAACTGCCGCGGGCGGCGCCCATCATGGGACACTCGGCGGAGGCTGCGGCCCGGCGTCCGCGGATTCTTCGGAGGCCGGCCCGGCGGCTTGGCTCTGGCGCTGGGCCAGCCGCTCGCGCTCCTTGCGGAGCTCCTCGGCCTGGCGCTGGTACTTCGCCTCGCGGTTGCGGCGGGAAATCTCGTGCCGGCGGATCTTGTTCGCGCGGGCGATCGCATAGAAAAACAGCGACACCATCCCGCAGAGCAGGAACGCGATCGCCAGCTTGTACGGCCTGTCCCGCTGCGCCTCCTCCAGACGGAACCACGCCATCAGGAACACGAAAAGCGCCGAAAGCGGGAACATCGCGGACATCACCGCCAGGACGTGGCGGGTCTGCGCGCGCCGCTTCGAATGGCTATGGCCGCGGCTGGTGTCGGCCCTGAAGTTGCGGTGCTGGACGGGAAATTGCTGCGGGCTCATGGTCGGATTCCTCAGGGGGCGGGGGCGGCGTTCGCAAAAGTGGACGTCAGGGACGTGGGGATGGGCGCGTGCTCCGGCGGCTAGGGGGTCGCATATCCGTGCGGATGCTTCTGGTGCCAAGCCCAGGCGTCACGGACCACGTTGATCACGTCGGAACGCGACGGAACCCAGCCCAGCACCTTACCCGCCTTTTCGGCGCCGGCGACGAGCGCATCGGGGTCGCCCGGGCGGCGCGGAGAGATCTTGACCGGAATGGGATGGCCCGTCACCTCGCGGCAGGCCTGGACGATCTGCATGACGCTGAACCCCGTGCCCGTCCCCAGATTGAAGGGGCCGAGCGCGTGTTTCTCCAGCGCCAGGATGTGGGCCTGGGCCAGGTCCGCAATGTGGATGTAGTCCCGGATGCACGTGCCGTCCGGCGTGGCGTAGTCATCGCCGAAGACAGGGACCGCATCGGCCTGTCCGAGGGCCACGCGCAGAACATTCGGGATGATGTGCGTCTCGGGATCGTGGTCCTCGCCGTGCTTCTCGGTGGCGCCGCACGCGTTGAAGTAGCGGAGGAACGTCGGCTCCAGCCCCCGGCGCGCCTGCTCCCAGCGCATCACCGTCTCCAGCATCAGCTTGCTTTCGCCGTACGGATTCGTCGGACGCTGCGGAAGGTCCTCGGTCATCGGGATCGTCTCCGGCTGGCCGTACGTCGCGCATGTCGACGAGAAGATGATGCGCTTCACGCCATGCGACAGCATCGCATCCACGAGATTGATGCCACCGCCCACGTTGTTCTGGAAATACATCATGGGGTTCTGCATCGACTCCCCGACCAGCGCGTACGCCGCGAAATGGAACACCGCGTCCGGCAGCACCTCGGCCATGACCGCATCGATCTCACCCGGATTCCGCAGGTCCCCCTTCACCAGGCGGGCCCTCTCATCCACCGCCTCGATGTGCCCACGCTCCAGATTGTCAAACACGACAACCTCATGCCCGCCGTCGCACAGCAGCTCCGTCGTCACGCTCCCGATATAGCCCGATCCGCCAGTCACTAGTATTTTCATTGCGCCCCGAATCCTACCACTCCCCCCTTCCCCCCTGCAACCCCCAAACGAAGGATAAACCACTGTCACTATCTTCGACGGCTGATCGCCGCAAATGCCGCAAAAACCTTTTGGCCAGCTCCCATGCCACGACCCTGATGCCGTGTGTCACGTGTCGCGGGGAGGAAACTACCCTCCGAGGGAAACCGCACAAGAAATATGCACATCTATAGTGTGCAAATTTTCTCTTCGCCGCCAAGAAGAACCGCCGAGAATGCAATATTTTAATAGGTAGATTTTTTAGACAAAAGTGGGAGAATTAACGGACACCGTGAAAAGATATTCAGCCATGCCACAGCTTCGTAAGGCGTTAGGGGACGTACTGCGCCAAAAAAGGAAGGGTCTGCACCTTTCGCAGGAAGAAGTGGCGGATCGCCTGGAATTGCATCGGAATTATGTAAGTCTCGTTGAACGTGGGGTTCAGAACATCACCATCGAAACCCTTTTCAAGCTCACGGATGTCCTGGGGTGCGCACCTTCCACCATCCTGGCCGAAGCGGAACGGGAGGCCAGCGCGACATCTCTCACCGAAACGCTCCCCGATCAGAGCTATCTCTCCACCCCCTCCCCTGCCTGGACCGTCGCCGAAAAGGCGTCCAATAGTTATTCAACACCTCCACACCTGGCATGAACGGTGCCGGAACCTCAGATTACACTCTTTCTCCTCCTCCCCTGCCCTGTCCCCCTCTTGTCATCTCTTCGGTCCGGGCCAATCGTCATACCCCCCAAAAGCACCCCAAAAAATGGACAGTCCCCCTTGTCCCTTTTCTCGCTCCCGCGCAAAACACATTTCCATACAATGGAAACGTGTTTCCGCCCCGGCACCATTCATCGACCTAGCCGTCTAGACACCTAGATTCCTAGAATTTCTAGGATTCTAGCGCATTTTTAGCAATAGTGTTGTCGTTTCCGTGCCGCGCTTCATCGCGGCCGTGCGCAAGGCACGTCTCTGGATTGCCCCTCTTGTGTCCTCTGGGCTGCGGCCTGGACAAAGCCGGGCCCAATGTGGCTACGGTATTTCTTGATACGCTCTGGTCCCCCTCGGGAAGACCTGCCGGTCAGCCTTTCAGCGCGGTCTCGATGGAGGTGCGGGCGAGGGCCAGGGCCTCGTCCAGATGGCTGGGATCACGGCCGCCGGCCTGGGCCTGGGCGGGCTTGCCACCGCCGCCGCCGCCCAGCAGCTTCGCCACGGGGCCGATCAGCTTGCCGGCGTGCAATCCCTTGGCCAGGGCCGCCGGGCCGACCTTGAGGATCAGCGTCACCTTCCCGGCGTCGGTCGCGGCCAGGAAGGTCGCACCGTCGGAATGCCCGCCATGCAGCGAGTCCGCCAGGGCCCGCAGCGGTTCCGCCGCCAGCTCGCCGACCGACTCGACCAGGACCGGAATCCCTTCCACGTCCACATATTTCGCCGCCAGCGCGGCCCCCTTCTCGACCGCCGCCTTCTCGGCCGCGGCCTTGAGCTCCTTCTCCAGGCGCCGGGTCTGCTCCTGCAAGGCGGCCACGCGCGCGGGCAGCTCCTCGGGCGTGATGGACAGCGACGACGCCAGGCCGGCCAGAATCTCGTGCTCGCCCGCCGTATGGTCCGCCGCCACCAACCCCGCGACCGCTTCGATGCGGCGCACTCCGGCCGCCACCGACGTCTCCGCGACAATCCGGAACGGTCCGATGTCGCCGGTCGCCCCCACGTGCGTTCCGCCACAGAGTTCGCGCGACACGCCCTCGCAGTCCACCACGCGGACGACGTCGCCATACTTCTCGTCGAACACGGCCACGATCCCGGACCCCGGAATCTCGCGGAACGGCATCTCGTACGTCTTGACCACATGATTCTCGCACACGAACCGCGTCACCAGCCGTTCGATCGCCCGCAGCTTGTCCGCCGGAATCGCCTCGAACCACGTGAAATCAAACCGCAACCGCTCGGGCGACACATACGACCCGGCCTGCTTGATCGAATCCGACCCCAGCACCTGCTTGAGCGCCGCATTCAGCAGATGCGTCGCCGTGTGATGCCGCCGGATCGCCGCGCGCCGGTCCGCATCCACCACCGCGCGAACGAGGTCGCCGCGCCGCAGATGCCCCTGCTCCACGCGCCCCTTGTGCAGGACGATGCCCAGCGCGGGCCGCTGCGTGTCGGCGACGACAAACCGTGTGCCGTCCGCCAGCGAAATCACGCCCGTGTCCCCCACCTGGCCGCCCGACTCCGAATAGAACGGCGTGACATCCAGCAACAGCGCCGCCTCTTCGCCTTCCGCGGCCTCCTCCGCAGGCGCGCCGTCGCGGAGGATCGCCAGCACCTGCCCCTCGTGCTCCAGCGTCTCGTAGCCCACGAACGTAGTCTTCAGCCCCTGCTCCACGAACGCCGACACGATGTCGTTTTCCGCCGCCGCATTCGACTTGCGCGCGGCGCGCGCACGGTCCTTCTGCTCTGCCATGAAGCGCTCGAACGCGGGCACATCCAGCGTGAAGCCCTTCTCCGTCGCCATCAGCACGGTCAGGTCGACGGGGAACCCATACGTATCATACAGCTTGAACGCCTCATCGCCCGGGAACGTCGTCTTTCCGGCCTTCACCAGCCCATCGGCCACCTCGTTGAATAGCGCGATGCCCCGGTCCAGCGTCACCGAGAACGACTCCTCCTCGGCCTTCAGGGCCCGCAGAATCTCCGCCCGGCGCGCGGTCAGCTCCGGGAAGAAGCGAGCCATCTGCTCCTCCAGCTTCGGGAACAGCACACACAGGAACGGCTTCGTGAAGCCCAGCGAGCGCCCAAACCGGGCCGCCCGCCGCAGCAACCGCCGCAGCACATATCCGCGGCCATCGTTCGAGGGCATGACGCCGTCCGCGATGGCGAACGACAAGGTCCGCAGGTGGTCGGCGATCACCCGCATCGCCACCGCGTCCTCGGGGGCCTTTTCCGGATCGTACGCCCGCCCCGACAGCTCCGCGATGGCCCCGATCAGCGGCATGAACACATCCGTGTCGTAGTTGCTATGCTTCCCTTGCAGGATCGCCGTCACGCGCTCGAACCCCATCCCCGTGTCCACGCACTTCGCCGGCAGGTCGTCCAGCGAGCCGTCCGATTTCCGGTTGTGCTGCATGAACACCAGATTCCAGATCTCGATCACATCCGGCGTCCCCGCGTTCACCATGTCCGCCGTCGCCTTCCCCTCCGGCGTGCAGTCATAATGGATCTCCGAGCACGGCCCGCACGGCCCCGTCTCCCCCATCTCCCAGAAGTTCTCCTTCTCGCCGAACCGCAGAATATGCGTCGGATCGATGTCCGTGCACTCCGCCCACAGCCCGGCCGCCTCGTCGTCCGTCCGGTACACCGTCGCCCACAGCCGGCTCTTCTCCAGCCCCCACACCTGCGTCAGCAGCTCCCACGCCCACGAAATCGCCTCCCGCTTGTAGTAATCGCCGAACGACCAGTTGCCCAGCATCTCGAAGAACGTGTGGTGATAGGTGTCCCGCCCCACTTCTTCCAGGTCGTTATGCTTCCCCGACACCCGGATGCACTTCTGCGTGTCCGCCACCCGCTTCCATTCCGACTTCCGCGCCCCTAGGAAGATCTCCTTGAACTGGTTCATCCCGGCGTTCGCGAACAGCAACGTCTTGTCCGTCGGAATCACCACCGGCGACGACGCCACGATCTCATGCCCCTTCCCCCGGAAAAAGTCCAGAAACGACTGCCTGATTTCCGCCGACGTCATCATTTTTGCGCTGCTCATGTCATGCTCCTTACACATCTGTCAACCCCTTCCCGCAGGAAAGGCGCGCCCATTCTCCCACTTCTTTTCCGAAAGAAAAGCCCAAAATGCCCCGCCGCGCGCCCCGACACTCCGTCCAGCCCCTCCCCTGTCATTTTTGGCAAAAATTTCGATAGTTTCGAAAGTTTCGACGGCATTCGGTTGCACTCGGCTGCATTCCGCTGCGGTCTGAAAAAAAGGCGCGGATTCGTCCGCGCCTCTCTTCCGTCCCCCCTTTCACCTCCCTTACGGGATGTCCTTGGCGGTCATCTTGACGAGGAGCTTCCACATTTTCTCGGGCGTATCGACGCCGAGAAGGGCGGTGCGGTTCTTCTCCACCATCAGGACGCGGTTGAAGCCGGCGATCAGGCGCAGATAGAACGCGGAGGCCGCGGTGGGGATCACCATCAGGATGACGATCTGCGTGGAAGCCTTCTGCCGCGAGTCAAAGGCGATGGGCTTCTTGGCGATGCCCATGGCGAAGGACAGCGCACCGCCCTCGATGCCACGGGCGTGCGGGAACGCGCAACCGTTCTCCAGCGCGGTCGAATCGATCGCCTCGCGCTCCAGGGCCGCCTTCACCAGCTTGTCGGCGTCGTCGATGTACTTGGCCTCCTTCAGCACCCCCGCCAGCTCCCGGATCACCGACTCGGCATCCGTTCCTTGCAGATCCGGAACCATCAGCGCGTCGCTGGAAAACTTCGCAATGCCCGTCTTCGGGGCTTCCGTGCGCTTCCGCGGCGGGCGGATGTTCTTGGCGCTGGACGCCGCATCGCGGAAGAACAGCAGCCGCGCGCAGCTGGGGCAATGGTAGATGGCCTCCGCCGCGTGCACCTGGTGCACCAGCGAGACCGGCAACGTCATGTTGCACCCCGTGCAACGGCCCTGCTCCATCGGAACGATGGCGATCTGCGACTTCTTCTGCAAGCGCTCGAACTCGGCCAGCACCTTCGGGGCCACGCACTTCTTCATCGCCTCGATGTTCTTGTCCAGCAGGGCCAGGTTCGACTGCGGACTGGCGGTGGCCCGCTGCTCCTTGGCGATCAGCAGCTCCTGGAGCTGGATCAGCTGATTGATGGTGGCCGTCATGTCGGTCTTTTTCTCGTTCATATCCACGGTGTGTCCTCTTCCCAATCTGTTGAAATCGTCCAACGCCTTTCTAACGCGAATCACACACCAAGTAAAGAAATTTCCCAAAAAAAGAATTGGTTTCAATTTTGTCGGAACGGAACCGCGCCTTGATCTCGCAAGGAGCTGTCAACAACAAATTGTCTGGTTTGTGGTTGCGGTTCGGAAATATCGAAAATTTCGACCATTTCGAAATTTTCGAGAATTTCGAAGGATTTCCGAGCCCGGGGCTCAGGCCTGCTGCCGCAGCAATTCGCGCATGGGCTGGAAGATGCGGGCGTGGATGTCGAGGAGTCCGCGCGGCATGGATTCCTCGAACCAGAGCGGGGCGTAGGCTTTTTCCAAGGCGTCGAAGTCGGCCAGAAGCGCAGAGGAGGAGGTCGTGCCAGCCTCGCGAAGGGCATTCCAGCGGATGGTCCGGGCCGCAAGGGCGAGCTCATCCAGCTCGGCGCGGTCGCAATATTCGGTCGGTTCCGATTTTGCAAAGGCCGTCGCGATCTTTTCCGCGCGCAGGGCGGCTTCGGCGGCGACGCCGGGAGCCAGCGGCTGTTGCGCCTCAGGCGCCAGACGCGGATGCACCGGAGCAAACGGCGACGCGACCAGCCGGAGGGGAAACGCGCCCGCCTCCTTTGCAAGTCCGGCCGGATGAAAATATGCGGAAAATGCCTCGTCGAAAGCACGTTCGGACGTGTCTGGATTCCACGCCTGCGCCGCCCCCAGCGCCAACGGATAGAGCGATGACGCGGGCATGTTGAAGTGTCCGAAATCCCCCCAGTCGGTGTTCAGCAGGCCAGCCGCGCCGAACCGCAGCGCGGCATCGGTCTGCCGACGGATCACCTCCGCCGCCTCGGAGATGCGGTTGAAGACCATTCCGAATCCGCGCGTCGAGGGACACGTCAGGAAGCGGCGGCCCGACTCCGCGAAAAGCCGGCATCTCGTGAAGTCGTTGCTGGGAAAGTATGCCCAGTCGAGGATGGTCGCCTCTGGCGGCAGCTGCGGAATGGCCTCCGGGTGCTTGTGGAGCATATCGCCCCACAGCCAGACGGTTTTTCCGTGTTTTTCCGCGATTTTCTGGATGGTTCGGACATGCCGCGCGTAGAGGCTGGCCAGCGCCTCGCCCGGCGCCTCCGGTCCCAGATGTGCGCCCAGGTCATACGTTTCGTCGCCGCAGAGGTTGAAATTCGGCGAAGAGAAGCACGGCAGGAACTCGGAAAGGATGGCCTCGAACAGCGCGCGCGTCCCCGGGGCCTCGGGATTGACCGTCGCGCCGCGCAAGCGCTGAAGAAAGGTGGCGTGTGCCCAGTCCGGCGCGGGGAACTCCGCCTCCGCCAGCGCGCGGTATCTCGGCAGCGAAAGAATCTTGCCCAGATGCCCGAAACACGTGAAGCACGGCACGAAATCGACGTGCAGCTCCCGGCATAGCGCATCCAGCGCTCGCAAATCGTCCGGCGAGTACGCATCCTCGCCCGCGATGTCGCCGTCGAACGCGAAGCGGAACGGATGCTCGAAATAGAGCTGGAGGTGGTTGACCTTGAGGGCGGCCAGCCGCCGGATGGCCCGCTCCAGGCGCGCCCGTCGAGGCACCCGGCCGCGCGAAATGTCCAGCAGGACGCCGCGTACGGGCAACGCCGGCTCATCCTCGATGGCGAGGGCGGGAATCCCCTTTCCCGCCGACGACATCAGCAGCTGGCCGATAGTCTGCCGCGCCCGGAAAAAGCCGAGCTCGCCGCTCGCCGCGATCTTTGTCCCCGACGCCCCCGCCTCCAGGCGGTAGGCCTCGGGCCCGAGCACCGGATTCGTTTCCGTCAGCGGTTCGCGCGCCAGCACCTCCGCGCCGCACCAGCCCGGACGGCGCTCCAGCCGCCGCGGCTCAGGAAGAAGCCGCGGCAGCTCTGCCCCCGCATCCGTCACTAGCCCTGGGCTCCAGGCAGCGCGCCGCCCGTGCTCTTGACGACGGTCGTGGCCGCCTTGATGAACCCGGCGATGTTCGCCAGATCCGTCGGCAGAATCATCGTGTTGCCGGTCTTGGCGATCTTGCCGAACTCGGTGATGTACTGCTCCGCGATCTTGAGGTTCATCGCCTCGACGCCGCCCTTCGTGCCAGAGATGGCCTCCGCGATCTGCCGGATGCCGTTCGCCGTGGCCTCCGCCACCAGCAGTATCTCCTTCGCCTTGCCTTCCGCCTCGTTGATGCGGCGCGTCTTTTCACCTTCGGACCAGGCGATCTTCTCCTGCTTGTCGCCGTCCGCGCGGTTGATCTTCGCCTGGCGCTCGCCTTCCGACTCGGCGATGGCCGCGCGCTTTTCGCGTTCCGCGCGCATCTGCTTCTCCATCGCGTCCAGCACCGACGGCGGCGGCGTGATCGTCTTGATCTCGTAGCGCGTGATCTTCACGCCCCACGGATCCGACGCCTTGTCCACCTCCGGGCAGATGGCCGCGTTGATCGACGCGCGCTCCTCGAACGTGCGGTCCAGCTCCAGCTTGCCGACCTCGCTACGGAGCGTCGTCTGCGCCAGCTGCGAGCACGCGAACACATAATTCGCGATGCCGTAGCTCGCCCGCACCGGATCGATCACCTGCAAGTAGAGCAAGCCGTCGATCTCGACCGTGATGTTGTCCCGCGTCACGCACTGCTGAGGCGGCACATCCAGCGCGACTTCCTTCAGGCCGATCCGATACGCCACCCGATCCACGAACGGAATCAGCAGGTGCATGCCCGCGCTCAGCGTCTCATGATATTTCCCGAGCCGCTCCACGATCCACGCCTGCTTCTGCGGCACGATCCGAATCCCCTTCACCAGCGTGATGAACACCAAGACCGCCAAAATGATCATCGAAATTCCAAAACCGTCCATCTCCGACCTCCGTTTCTTTCCGCCGCTGACTGCGGCTATCTCGTCCTTGACCTACTCTTCCTGACTTTTGACATCCGCTACGCCCGCCGCACCACCAGCAGCAGATTCTCCCGCCGCACGACGACCACTTCGGTCCCGGCCGCCAGATCATCGCTGCCTTCCGCGCGCGCATTCCAAAGCGTCCCCCGGAACTCCACCTTGCCCTCATGGCCCGCCGACAGCCCCGGCGCCGCCACCCGCGCGATGGACCCCGCCACCTCGTCGTCGTCGGGGTCCCCCTCCGCCTGCGTCGAACGCCCGCGGAAGGATTTCGGCATGAACCGCCGGCACGTCACCAGCAGCAGCAGCGAAGCGACCGCGAACAGCAGAATCTGCAACGACGACGACAGCCCGGGAACCACGAACAGCACCAGCCCCGTCAGCACCGCGCCCAGCCCGAAGAAAAAGATGACGAACCCCGGCACCACCAATTCCAGCGCGACCAGCACCAGGCCCGCCGCGATCCAACTCCAAGCCACTCCAGCCATGCTCAAATTCTCCATCAGGTCCATGCTTCTGCGGCACCAACCGCCGTGCAAACCAGCCTACCCCCCCTCCCCTCCCCCCGCAAGTCCAATTTCAACCCTGCTCCGGCTCAAAAAAATGTTTCCATACAATGGAACCCTGTTTCCGCCCTCCGCCCCCCCCATTTTCACCCCTTAATCGCCGTGATTTTACGGCTTTCCATTCGATATTTTCGATATTTCGAAACTCTCGAAATACTCAACGCCCAGCCCTCTCCCTCCCTCTGTTCGCCCCCCCTTGCCGCCCTACTGTGCCGGCGTCCCGCCCTGGCCCATGCGCGCGCGATAATGAGGAGAAGGGCCCGGCTCGCCCCAGGCGATGTGCTGGCCGGTCTTGGCCACGCGGCCGGCGAGGCAGAGCTCGCACGCGGCGCCGGACTCCTCGATGCAGGGCTTGCCGGCGTAGAGCAGGTAATCCTTCCGATAGCCAACGTCGGTCACGTTCGGCATCAGGACGTTCGCCCCGGCGAGCAAGGCCTGCTCCCGGCCGTCGTCGGCCAGCGTCTGGAGGACCGTCGTCGCGGCGATGTTGCGGTCGTGGAGGAACAGGCGCGCCGTCGCCACCATGTTCAGGCCGAGTTCGAGCTGGCGCGCCATGTCGACCGGCGTCCCGCCCATCGGCGTGTCCGGGTGCGGCACGAACGGGCCCATTCCAATCATGTCGATATCCTCGTCGCGGAAGAACTCCAGGTCCCCGGCCAGGTCGTCCGCGGTCTGTCCGGGCAGTCCGATCATCACGCCCGATCCGACCTGATAGCCCAGCCGCCGCAGGCTGCGGAGGCACTCCCGCCGCCGCTCCCAGCTATGGCCGTCGGGGTGCAATGTGCGATAGAGCGCCGGATTCGACGTCTCGATCCGCAGCAGATAGCGCGCCGTGCCGGCCTCCCGCCAGCGGCGATAGGTCTCCTCGGACTGCTCGCCGAGGCTCAGCACGATCTCGAACGACTCGCCGCCGAACTCGCGGATGCCGCGCACGATCCGTTCGATTTCCGCCGTGTGCGCCTCGCCTTCGAGTTCGCCGGACTGCAACACCACCGACCCGTAGCGGTGCTCCCACGCCCACCGCGCCATCCGCACCACGTCGGCCTCGGCAATCCGATACCGCCGGACCTTTCCGTTGCTCCGCCGGATCCCGCAATAGTAGCAATCCTTCGCGCAGACATTCCCGATCTCCACGAGCCCCCGCAGATGGACCGCCTTGCCGCAGACTCGCTCCTTCACCGCCAGCGCCGCCGCATACAGGGCCGCCCGCTCCTCCGGCGCCCGCAGCCACACCAGGCGCGCCAGCTCGCCGTGCGTCAGCGCACCAGGCCGCTCCGCCCCCCGCCGCAGAATCGATTCCAAGTCATCCATCGCGCCCCCGCCCTACCCCAGCACCCGGCGTACCATCCGCTCCGTCGCCCCCGCCCGCGACGCCACGAGAGCCGCCGCCCGTCGTCCCGTCTCGGCGGCCTCCGCCGGATTCGCGAGCCAGTGCGAAAGCAACAACTTCAGCTCCTCGCCGTCCTTTGCCTGGGCCCAAGCCTTCGCCGCTGCGAAATCTTCTGAAATCGCCGGGAAATTCTCCATGTGCGGTCCCACCGCCACCCCGCGGCCGTCCACCGCCGGCTCGATCGGATTCTGCCCGCCGCGCTCCGTCACCGACTTTCCGACGAACACGAAATCCGCCGCCGCGTAGAAGCCCCGCAGCTCGCCCGTCGTGTCCGCCAGAACCACCGACGCCGCCCCGCCGCCCGGCGGGGCCGCCGACGGCTCCTCCGGCATCGGCGCCACCGATTTCTGCACATATTCGAAACCATGCCGCCGGATCGCGTCCAGCACCTCCGCCCGCCGCTCCGCATGGCGCGGAACCAGCACCAGCAGCGCATCTTCGCGCGTTTTCCGCGCCTCGGCGAACCAATCCAGCAGCAGCTCCTCCTCGCCCGGCCATGTCGAGCCGCCGACCACCACGGGGCCGTGCCCCGGCCGCACCCACTCCAGATAGCGCCTCGCCCGCCCCTTCGCCTCCTCCGGCGTCGCCGCGAGGTCATACTTCGCCGAGCCCGTCACCTCGATCCGGTCCCGCGGCGCGCCCAGGGCCGCCAGGCGCGCCCCGTCGCCCTCCGACTGCACCGAAAACGACCCCATCAGCGGCAGGAGCCGCCGCGTCACGAACCGCAGCTTCTTGTAGCCCTTGAAGGAATGCTCCGAAATCCGCCCGTTGATCATGTGCACCGGCACCCCTTCCGCCGACGCCAGCCGGATCACGTTCGGCCACATCTCGTTCTCCACCAGCACCAGCGCGCGCGGACGCATCGCCTTCAGCACCCGTCGCACCACCCACGGCACGTCCACCGGGAAATACAGCACCACGTCCGGGGCCTTGATCTTCTCCATGGCGATCGCATGGGCGGTCGACGTGTTCGTCGTCACCACGAACCGCACGCCCGGATGCCGCCGACGCGCCGCATCCATGAACGTCCGCGCCACCGCCATCTCCCCCACGCTGACGGCCTGGATCCACACCGGACGCTCCGCGCCTTCCGCCCCCTTCAGCGCCGCAGCCACCTCCGGCTTGTAGCGTCCGAACCGCTGCGCGAAGTCCGCCGCATAGCCTCCGCGCTTCCACATCCGCACCAGATACTTCGGCAGCAGACACGCGAACACCAGCGGGAACAACGCATTGTACACGCACCACCCCCACCACCAGCCCCCGCCGCGACCGCTATCCGTTTTCTTTTCCATGTCGCCCCCAATCCTACCCCGCCCTCCGCCCCCCTTCAAGCCGCAATCCCCGCCCCCCACCTGATGGGGCGCGATCTTAGTTGTTGCGCGGCACGTATGGACGCGCTTGCCCTGCCCGTTTTTCTAGAAATTCACCGTAAAACAGCATCATTTGCCCCCCTCCGGGAGGGGGGATGTCGCCGCCAGGCGACAGGGGGGAGTACGCGCGACACGGGGCGTTTCCAAAAATATAAACGCTCCCCTCTGGATGGCTGGACCGGCCAGCCAGATCCGCTCACCCATCCCAATGTGACCACGCGGCCATCACAAAAGCAATGAACACGCCGGCAGCCCACCAAAGCGCCACGGACACCGCCCCGACCACAATCCAGCCTTTCCCGCGGCGACCAATGAACTGCGCGAGAAAACCAATCGCGAGCAATGGCACCCCCACAATCCACATGACAGTCTGGAGTCCAGGCTTCCATGACAAAGACTCGCAGGCACATCCGAACATGATGCCAGGCAGCATAGGTACATAAGCCAGAGCCTCCAGTCTTTCCTCCCCAGCCGCATAAAACACAAGATAGCCAATCGCCCACACAACGAACGCCACACACACATCCAACAGCAATTTCTTCCACCAGCTCATCGCTCACTCCTCAGCAGCCCCACACTCCCCATTGCACTCCACCATGGCCATCCATCTTTTCTCGCTTCTCTTGCTCTTCCTCCCTCATCCTATCACCCCTTTCCTCCCCCTCCAACTCCATTTTCGCTCCTCCCTCCGCATCTTGCCAGGCGGCCCCCATGCCGTCCTCTTCGCGCACGAACGCAACTGGGGGCGCAGGCGGCCCGCCCACGGCTCATCCCTCCCGCCGCCCGCCCGCTCCGGCAACGCGTCAGCGCACCCCTCTTTCACTTTCTCTTTTCAGTGCGCGCATCAGCGCGCCCCCCCGCCTTCCGCCTACCCCATCAGGCCGGACTTCGAGTCCCGGACGAATGCGATCGACTCCAGCGGCACCACGTGCCCCTTCTCGCGCAGGTCGACGATTTCGATGCCCCGGCCTTCGATTTCGCCCTTGCGCGCCAGAATGCCGGCCGCCGCCGCCTCGTCGATCACGTAGGTGGTCGTCCCGCCCCGCTTCGAATGCACCTGCGAATACGAAATCGGCACCGCAGGCGACGGCTCCTCCACCAGCGAGGCCGCCAGCGGCTCGGACTTCCGCGAGCCGGACGCCAGCAGCAGGATCTCCCGCGCCTCGTACACCAGGACCGCCCCCATCGAGATCGCATAGCGCGGTGACGCCTCCACGCTCGGGAAATGGCCGTCCTTCACCGCGTTCTCCACCGTGTTCGCGTCCAGCTTGACCAGCAGCATCTCGTTGTTCTCGAACGGAATGCCCGACTCGTGGAACGCCACGTGGCCCCGGCCGCCCACGCCGATCACGTGCAGGTCGATGCCGCCCGCCGCGCGGATCGCCGCCGGATAGGCCTCCAGCACGTCGCGCCGGATCGCCGCCAGCGTCGCGTCCTTCGCGTCCTTGTGGATGCAGACCGCCTTGCCCTTGTCCGCGCCTTCCAGATGATAGTCCCCCGTCGCCTCCGCCAGCGCCTTGTCCAGCGCCGCCTGCTCCACGAGGCAGCCATAGGGCACATGCGTCGAAACGAACTTCTTCCGCATCAGCGAGAACAGCTCCTGCACCATGAAATAGGAATAGGATTCCGGATGGAGCGCTCGCAGCTGCGCGTTGTCGCCGGGCAGGCCCACGTACTCGTCCAGATTGAAGGTCCGAACCTTGCCCGGATCGAACTCGCCGCTGTTCGCAGCCTTCGCGAGGTGCTTGTAGAGTCCCGTCGGCGAAGCCCCGGTCGCCAGCCCCAGCACCGCGCCACCCTTCTCCGCGATCCGCCGCCGCAGCGTCCCGATCGCGCAGCACGCCGCCACCTGGCTCATCTGGTCATAATCCCGCGTAATCAACACCTTCAAGCTCATCGCCGATTCCTTTCCGTATGGTATTTCAAGTCCGTGTGGCCCGTATTTTCCTCTCTCCCGCCCCCTTCTACAAGCCATTTTTCGTTCCCCTCTTACGTTTTCAGCCAGCATGAGTGCGATTTCCGTTTGTTGCATGGCTCGTCGGGATGGACGCGCCTGTTATGTGCGATTTTTCTATAAATTCACCGTAAAACATCATCTTATGCACCCCTCCTGGAGGGGGGATGTCGCCGCCAGACGGCGAGGGGGGGCGCGCAGCGCCGGGGGGAGAACGCGCCCTTCACATCACGTTATCCACGCTGAATCACTCGCGCCATGCCGCAGCAGAGAGCTTTTCCACAAAAAATTATCGCACCCAACCGTCCTTGTTTCCGCCCTCATGCAAGATGAAGTTTCTATAAAATAACTAACCGCCGCCCGCGCATCGTCGGCCATCCCGGGAAATGGCCCAAACGCGATTTCGCCTTTGTTTTTCACCCTCGCCGAACTTTTTTCTTGCCACGTCCCAAAAAACGGAAAAAATAAAGGTTGTTCGCGCGCAGATGGGATCTGGCGCGGCATCAGCGGTTCGGAAATGAGTGTGAAAAGGGTCCTCAAGCACAGCAAGCAGTTTCTATCGACGAAACTACATGACTGGCGTCAGGCTGGCAAAATCGTGCTGGCCGCGGCGGTGGTGCTTCGCGTTCTGGCAGCCTTGGTGGCTCCGCCCATCTCGGACTCGGATTCGACGGTGGTCGCGCTGATGGCCAAGCACATGGCCGAAGGGGCGGATTGGCCGGTCTTCTTCTACGGGCAGAATTACATGGGCAGCCTCGAGCCGGGCGTAAGCGCGGTGCTGGTGCGCATTCTGGGGGCGAATGGGTTCGCGGTCCGAATGGGGCCCGCGCTGGTGTCCATCCTGGCCCTTTGGGCCCTGTGGCGCTGGGGCCGGGCGGTCGGCGGCGAGCGGGCCGGATTCTGGGCGCTGCTGCTGGGGACCCTGGGCGGGGCCACCTGGTTCGATTTCCAGATCGCCCCGCGCGGCGGCTACATGGTCGCCCTCTGCCTGATCACCCTGACGATGTGGCTGGGCACCTGCTGGGCCGCCCGATGGTGGGAAGGCCGGCCGGTACGCGCACGGGAACTGTTCTGGGTCGGCGTGCTGGGCGGGCTGGGCATCTGGAACAACTGGATCACGGCCCCCGCGCTCGTGACGGCGGCGCTGATGATGCTGGTGGGCATGAAAGGCCGCTTCTGGCGCTGCTGGAAGGGCCTCATCGCCGCGCTGGGAGGCGCACTGCTGGGCGGACTGCCCTTCTGGCTGCATCTGGCGCGGCATGGCGGAGGGGACATCTTCGGCGTGGCGAACATCGGACGCAAGGCCACCCTTCGTCAGAGCCTCATCCATGCCTGGGACCGATTCGTGGCCTATCAGACGGAGGGCATCTGGAGCGTCCTGGCCATGGCCATGGCCGTGGCGGTGATCGCCCTGGCGATCGCCGGCACATGGCGGGTGGCGGCCGGATGGCGCGAGAAATCGGCCGAAAAACGCTTCGGCGGGGCCGGATTGCTGCTCTACTGCGTGATGTTCGCGGGCTTCTATTTCTTCATGGGCTTCCCGCAGGTAAACACCTCGCGCTATCTGATTCCGCTGGCGGCGGGCCTGTCCGTCCTGGGCGGCCTGGCGGCGGGCGGCGGCACCATCCGCACGGCCTGGCAACGCCGGCGGCAGACATTCTGGACGGGCGTCGCGACCCTGCTCGTGGCCGCGGAGGCCTGCTGGGTGGGCCATTCCCTGGTCAAGCAGGCCATCGAGCACAAGGAGCTGACAAAATCCTGGACGGACCGCATCGAATTCGCCCAGCAGTTCGACCTGGATGCGCTGCTCGCCCCCCTCCAGCATTACCCCCTGAACTTTCATTCGGCCGAGCAGCTGGCGGTCTGCGACGGCGTCCATTCGATCTATGCCCCCATCCAGCTTCGCACGGAAATCGCGGATCACGCTGGCTACCTGAGCGGATGGCGGGGCGTCGATCTGTTCTTCGAGCGGTTCAGTATTCCCGCCATGCTGGACAACACCGGCATCCTGGTCGCCACGGGCCCCCACCGCGCGCCGGGCGTCGAACTGCCGCCCGAGGCCATCGCCGCCGTCGAGTCCGACGATCTCGTGGCCCACGCCCTACCGCCCGCCGCCGATGTCTCCATGAAAGAAACCCTCTGGGACCGCCTCGAAAACACCATGCTCGTTCCACAGGACAACTGGAACGACATCAAAAACCTCTCCTTCGTCATCCGCCTCCGACAGCCCACCCGGCTGTCCGCCATCCGCTTCGACTTCAACGCCATCGTCCCCGGGTACCTGCATGGGCGCGTGGGACAGTTCAGCGTCGAACTGCTGCACGACGGCGAATGGACACTCTGCGGCTCGGATGGCGAACCGTTCCTGCCCATGGATTGGTCGGTCCGCCGCATCTACCCCTGCGCAGGCAACAGTCCCCTCTTCTACCTCTGCGACGACGTAGAGACCGAGGCCGTGCGCATCACCTTGCGCCCCAGACGGCCCATCGGCGCCCGCTGGCCCGACTGGCGCTGGGGCGTGGCGGAAATCCTGCTGTTCGCGCCCGAAGACGAGGACGAGTCCCACCTCGACGCCGCCACCGACCCCATGGAAGGCGCCGATCTCGCCCTCATCGACCTAGGCACCGATGAGGAGTGGTGGGCCTCGACCGCCTGGCTGGCCGCCCCGCGCTGGGTGGTCTCGCGCCTCTGGGCAACACAAGGCATCGACGAAAAACAGCTTGTCGGCCTGGATCCGAACACCTTTCCCCAGGCCCTCCCGTCGGGCGTGCCCGAGCATTTCTGCGACGAATACATCGGCCGCCTGCTGGACGGCGCCCCTATCGGCGTCCTTGTGGAAAACGCCTACGAACTGACCACCCGCCAGGTCCTCGCCCGCCTCGGCGGCACCATCGAAGAACGCCCCCTCGGCCCCTTCCTCCTCTTCCGCGTCTCCGACTACGACCTGCACCCCGGCCGCATGCTCGACTGGACCGGCCACTACCCCATGCTCGTCGAAACCCTCCCCTGACGTCCATTTCCCTCTTCTGCCCCCCTTATCATCAATGATTTGCTGCTGTTTTACGGTATATTTGGTTTATTATTTCATTTTCCTCTTGCTCCCCATCCTGCTTCCCGGCATTATTCCTTTCGGAGGTCCCCCATGCGCCACAAACCCTATTTTCCCCGCCGCCACCACGCGCTCCACGGCCCGCCCCGGGGCGAACCTTTCTTCCGCCACGAGCACACGGGAGGCGGTGATCTTTTCGGGGCCCTCGCCGAGAAAAGCGTCTTTGCCGGTGGCGGCACCATCTCCGCTCC
>JAEEGH010012493.1_pt1 | contig 19038 bp, 10 predicted proteins | sample 9134181 | NCBI WGS metagenome assembly JAEEGH01 (sample SAMN16246544, study PRJNA631951) | gut metagenome | biome: gut microbiome; feature: rumen; material: DP-attached | host: Bos | place: Iran: Karaj | collected 2018-10 | reverse complement strand
ATGATGGCCGTGTCGTTCTGGTCCATGCCCATGAGGTTCGTGCCCTTCTTGGCGAGGACGCCGACGACCTTGAACGAGACGTTGTTGAGGCGCACCTGCGCGCCGACGGGACTCTCGCCCTCGTCGAAGAGCTCGTCGACGACGGTCTGGCCGAGGACGCACACGGTGGCCGCGGCGTTGACATCGCGCTCCGTGAAGCACTGTCCGTCGGAAATCTCCCAGTTCTGGACGACAAGGTAGTCCGGCGTGCCCGACTCGATGCGGTTCGGACTCCAGTTCTTGCTGCCGTTGACGACCTGGATGCCGCCCTGCGAAAGGACTGGCGTGACGGCCTTCACGGCGGGACAGTCGCGGCGGATGGCGTCAACGTCGTCCGTCGTGAGCGTCACGGACGTTCCAGAGCCTGCGCTCACGCCGCCCGAGCTGATGGCGACGGGCGAAATCATCAGCACGTCCGAACCCATGTTGGCAATCTTGGCGGCAATCTGCTCCGACGCGCCGGAGCCGATCTCCATCATGGCGATGACGGACGCGATGCCGATGACGATGCCGAGCATCGTCAGCACGGAGCGGAGGATGTTGCGCCTCAACGCATTAAGCGCGGTTATTACTACTTGGAAAGAAAACATGCCTGGCCTCCCTTCCTATTTGAACATGCCGGAGACGACCTGGCCGTCTTTGATGTGAATCGTGGTCTTGGCGTAGTCGCAGACTTCGGCGTCGTGGGTGACGAGGACGATGGTGATGCCCTCCTCGTCGTTGAGGCGGCGGAACATGCGGAGGATTTCGTCGGTCGTCTTGGAGTCGAGGTTGCCGGTGGGTTCGTCCGCGAAGAGGATGCGCGGGCGGTTGACGAGCGCCCGGGCGATTGCGACGCGCTGCTGCTGGCCGCCGGAGAGCTGGGCTGGGGCGTGGTCCATGCGCTCTTCGAGGCCCATGCGGACGAGCAACTCCTTCGCCCAGGCGACATTCTCGGCCTTCGGGCGGCGGTGGCGCTGGTATTCGAGGGGCAGTAGGACGTTCTGCAGCGCGGAGGTGCGCGCGAGGAGGTTGAAGTTCTGGAAGACGAAGCCGATGCGCTCGTTGCGGATGTCGGCGCGGTCGTTCGCGCTGAGGCGCGAGACGTCGCGCCCGTCGAAGAAGTAGTCGCCGCCCGTGGCCACGTCGAGGAAGCCGAGGATGTTCATGAGCGTGCTCTTGCCGGAGCCCGAGGCGCCCATGAGCGCGACGAGGTCGCCCTCGGCGATGGAGAGGGTCACGCCCTTGAGGACGTCGACGCCTTCCCCGCCTCCGAGGCGGTATGTCTTGCGCAGGTCTTTCAGCTCAATCAAGTCCATGGCAGTTCCTAGTTCCTGGTTCTTGGTCCTCAGTGGTTGCAGGCAAACTGAATGGACGTTCAGAACGGTGAATATCGATTCAGTTTTCTTTTGCCAATAACGGATAAATGCCACCGATATTGTGGTTTGGGTCCGTGAAGATCTTCAGTCTTCTTTACGCGGAACGGAGCCCGTGAATCAAGACATGGGGTCTGCGAAATCGACGCCGCCTCCGTGCGTTTCGGCATCCGCAAGGTCGAATTCTCGCCAGAATTCGGTTTCCGCCTCAACGGCCGCAAGGTGTTTTTGAAGTCGATGAGCAACCACGCCGACTACGGCGCCGTCGGGGCGACGTCTCCTCCGATGGTCTGCCGCCCGCCGTTTGGAGCGGAGCCTCCGCGCCCGCGAAGAAGGCACCTGCGGAAAAACGTTAGCGGAGCCGCCGCAAGTAACACGAGCCTCATGCCTCCATCGCCCGAAACTACGGCTCGACGGGTATCGGACACATCGCGCATCCATTCGACGACGTTGCCAAGCATGTCATAGAGACCCCAAGCGTTTGGCACCTTGGTGCCGACCTCGTGCGGGCGTCGTCGACGCTCATTGGACGTTCTTGGCGCGCCAGGCGCCCATTGACATGCCGTAGCGCTTGAGAAAGGCCGCGCGGAGCGCGTTCTCCGTGCGCCAGCCGCAAAGGTGGGCGATCGCCCCTATGACGCGGTAGCGGTCGCGCAGCAGCAGTTCGACGTTCTCGAAGCGGACGCGCTCGATCTCCTCGTAGATCGAGCGCCCCGTGAAGCGCCGGAACTCGATTTCGGCCTTGCGTCGCGAACCGGGAAGCCGCGCCGCCACGTCCGCCACGCCAATCCCGCCGCAGGCGTGTTCGCGGATGTAGGCCAGCGCGCCCATGATGCGCGTCGGGACGCCCATGCCGGAAGGCGTCGAACCGCGCCTCGCCACGCCGAGCGCGGCGTACGTCTCACGCGCTGGCGGCGCACCCGGGTCGCGGACGAGGCGGTCAAGCAGCTCCGACACCCTCCATCCCGCCATCTCGAAATCCAGCGCGACACTCGTGAGCGACGGTTGCGCGTTCTCGCAAAGCTCCGAGTCGTTGTCGACGCCGATCACGGCGATTTCGTCCGGCACGCGGATTCCGGCACGACGCGCCAGGTCGATGACCTCCACGGCCGCGTAGTCGTTTTCGGCCATGATGCCGCATGGCTTCGGAATCTCCCCCAGCCACCTGGAGAGCGCCTCGGACCGTGCCCCGTCGTTCTCGAATCGCTCCGTGCGGCCGAATACGCGGCATCCGTAGCCGTGCAGGGCGAGTGTCCTGGCGAAGTCCTTCTCGCGGTCGCGGCTCCAGAACTTGTCGGCGAACTTGGCGACGAAGCCGAACGAGGCGATGCCCGCCTCAAGGAATTCCCGCGCGGCGCGCTCGCCAATTCCGCTGGGCGCCGGGGCAATGAAGGTGGCCCTGTCCGGCATCGTCGCCGGCTCGCTTCCGAGGAAAACGGTGGGCACTCCCTTGAAGAGCCTCGGCGTGAGCAGCGCCCCGCCCGTGCCGGAACATTCGGCGATGCAGCCGGCGGGCCTCCAGAATTTCGCAAGCTCCGCCACAGGCGGCGGCCCCGCCTGCGGCTCGACGACCTGGACGCGCCAGCCGCGCGTCCGGGCGTAGCGGTACGCCCCGGCGAGTTCGCGCCTCCAGGCCTGCCTGAGCGAGGTGTGGAAAAAGAGTATCGTGTCCATGTGATTGCTCCATTATACCGGAATGTTCGCAAAGTTGGCAAAAAATATTTGCGCATAATTGGCGCACCAGGCCCGCTCTTTTGCGATAATTGTCACGAGGATTGAAAACACCATGGACAAGAACGAACTCCAGTCATTCATCGACAAATACCGCAACCTCCTGCTCACCGACGTGATGCCCTTCTGGCAGAAGCACTCGCCGGACCTGAAGCACGGCGGCTTCTACAACTATCTCGGCCGCGACGGCAAGGTGCTCTTCACGGACAAGAACGTCCGCCAGCAGGGACGCCTCGTCCTGCTCTTCGCCCGCGCCTACAACGAGCTTGAAAAACGCCAGGAGTGGCTCGACCTCGCCCTCCAGGGCATCAAGTTCATCGAGGACCACTGCTTCGACGAGCGCGACGGCCGCACCTACTACGACGTCACCGAAGACGGACGCCCCGTGCGCAAGCGCCGCTACGTCGTGACCGAGCACTACACCGTGATGGCCTTCATCGAACTCTACAAGGCCACGCGCGACCCGCAGTGGAAGGAGAAGGCCGAGAAGCTCTACAAGACGATCATGATGTACTACTACAACCCCGAGCTGCTGCCGCCGAAGTTCTACCCGGCGCGCAAGGTGCGGGCGCACAACATCCCGATGATCATCTCCTGCACGTCGATCATGATGCGCGAACTCGGCGGCGACACGGAACTCTACGACCGCACGATCAAAACGTGCCTGGGCGAAGTCTTCTCCACCTTCCTCGACTACGACAAGAAGGCGTTGCGCGAGATCGTCAATGCCGACGGCACCCCGTGCGAGACGCCCGAGGGCCGCACGATCAACCCCGGCCACTCGATCGAGACCTCCTGGTTCACCATGACCGAGGCCGCCTTCCAGAAGGATGAGGAGCTGCTGAAGAAGGCGCTGACGGTCCTCGACTGGTCGCTCGACTGGGGCTGGGACGAAGTTCAGGGCGGCGGCGGCATCATCTACTTCCGCAACGTCGACGAGGCCGAGGGCCACGAACCCGACCAGTACGAGCACGAACTCAAGCTCTGGTGGCCGCAGAACGAGGCGATCTACGCGACCTTCCTCGCCTGGACGCTCACCCGCGACCAGAAGTACCTCGACTGGTTCCGCAAGATCGAGAAGTGGTTCTTCGACCACTTCATGGACCCCGAATACGGCGAAATCATCAAGTACCTGCGCCGCGACGGAACCCCGTCCTGCACGATGAAGGGCACCCGCTGGGCCGGCGCCTTCCACTACCCGCGCATGCTCTTCAACCTGATCAAGCTCATGGAGGCGGAAAGAAAAGCGTGAATTCATCGATGAAACCGCTTTTCAACGACCGCAACGAACTCGTTGAAATCCGCGTTGGCGACATCCCGTTCGCAACGGGCGGCGGCGACATTTGGACCGCCGTCTTCGCCGACCCCTCCGACTTGACGCGACGCACCGAAGTCCGCGCCGGCGAAGCCGCCACATTCGAGTGCAAGACCGCAACCCCGCGAGGGGATTGCGGTAAGATGGCCGGGGGCTCGGGGGCGGAGTCCCCGTTGCTCGTTCTCCGCTGGCGCGACATCCCCATCGGCGATGAGCGCGGTGTCCTGGATGCCACGGTCGAGATTGAAACGCTGTCCGAGGGTTCACAGCACTGGCGGCTCTCCTTCGACAACCGTTCGGCTAAGTGGGCGCTTTTCGAGACCTCGTTCCCGCGTCTGAACCGCGTTACCCGCGACGGCGAGGGCGACGCGATGCTGCCGTGGAAAGACCACGGGGCGCGTCTCTTCAAGGCCCGTCGCGCGCAACCATCCACTAAGCGCTTCGACTACCTCGGCTACTTCCCAATGGTCTGCGCTTTTTTCAGAGGGGAGACAGGGCTGTACATCGCCGCAGAGGACCCGGATGCGCGGATCAAGCACATGGTCGTCGAGGGCGAACAATGCGTTAGGTTCGTCACCCCGGTCGAACTCGGCGCGGAAGGCCCGCGACATTCCGTGACGCTCGCGCTGCTCTCTGGCGACTGGTGGGCCGCCGCACACCGCTACCGCTCCTTTGCCATCCGGCAGAAATGGGCCGCCAAAGGCCCGATCAAGGACATCGCCTCCTATCCGCGACGCATCTGCGAAATTCCGCTCTGGATCAACATCCACGGCGGACCGGACATGGCCAAGGACGTGCTTTCCCGCGCCAGGGATCTCTTCCCTGACTTCCCCGTCGGCATCCACTGGCACCTCTGGCAGCATTCCGGCCATGACGTCAACTATCCCGAGTACTTCCCGGAACAGCCTGGGACGAAGGAATGCATGGCGGAATGCCGCGCCGCCGGACAGGAGCCGATGCCCTACACCAACGGAAGGCTTTGGACCGCCACGACGAGCGGCTTTCTGCTGGCCGAACCATACTCCGTGATGAACCCCGACGGCTCCCGCCACATCGAGAAATATGCGCCATGGACGCCGCCCCTTGCCGTGATGTGTCCGTCACGTCCCGAATGGCACCGCGTCATGCGCTCCTTCACCGGGCGCATCCTTGACGAACTAGGCGCAGGCTCGATCTTCATTGACCAGATCGGCGCCGCGGCCGGATGCCCCTGCTACGACCCGTCGCATGGACATCCCATTGGCGGTGGCGCATGGTGGTACGAAGGCTATGAAAAGGCGCTCGAGCCGATACGGCGCGACTGGAACGCCAAGGGGGCCTTTGTCACGACCGAGGGCGCTGGCGAAGCCTACGTCGGGATGGTGGACGGCTATCTACAGGTCGTCGAACGCACCCCCGAGGATCTGCCATTCCACAACGCGGTCTACTCCGGCTACACGACCTATTTCGGCAGCCCTGAGAACAACGACGACGCCCCGGACGCCTTCCGCGCCCTGCAGACACGCGAACTGCTCTGGGGCAACGCGCTCGGCTGGTTCCTCTGGGACATCCTCGACAGGCCGGACAAGATCGCTATCCTGCGCGCTCTCTGCGCCTTCCGGCAGGCCAATCTCGACGCCCTCGCCTACGGCACGCTCTTCGACGAACTGCGTTTTGCGGAACCTGTTCCGGCGCAGACATACGAGTGGCTTGGGAGGCGTCCGCATTTCCGGCTCTTCGACAAGGACTTCAAGCTACCGCCGTCGTCATTCGCGACGATGACCGACGTCATCGGCAACTGGTGGAAAACCGACAAGGGGGAAACCATTCTTCTCGCCGCCAACCTCGCTGACGAAGAGCGCGCAGTCCGCTACTTGCCATGCGGAGCATCGCTTCGTCCGGAGGCTTCGCCCCACCTGACACTGACGCTCGCGCCGCACGAGCTGCGGCGCGTTGTTGCGCAAACGTGACATTTTCCTGAAGGCTGAATAGGTTTTGCACAGCGCATGGCGTTGTGGTATCATTTAGCCATGCAAAACATAACCAAGGACAACTGCTATGAAATGAATGGGAGCATTGCCGAAATGCCGTCGCTGATGCAGATCCGCCTACAGGGGCGGCACACATGGGACGACGCCCAATGGGCGAAGACTCTCGGAATCTTGAAGAGAAACCGGGCCGCCTGCGACGAAGTGTGGTTCTCGACGGGGCAGGGCTGTCCGACGCTGGATTGGGTCAGGGACCACGCCAGGCGTCTTGCCGGGTATGCCGACCAGCTGCGCTCCGCCGGCATTGTGCCCAGCCTCCAGTTCCAGGCGACGCTGGGCCACGCCGACCACATCTTCATCCGGGAGGAGGGGGCGGACGGCAAAACGTGGAGCGGCTTCACAGGGCGCGGCGGAACGGAAAGCCGCTACTGCGGCTGCCCTCGCCAGCCAGGCCTTCTCGCCTACTACCGCGAGGCGGCACGGCTCTACGCTGCGTTCAGGCCCGCATGGGTTTGGATAGACGACGATCTTCGCATCATGGGCCATGACACCGGCTCGCCATGGGAAAAGGTGAAGGACGGCTGGATCGGATGCTGGTGCAAGACCTGCATCGCGGCGTTCAACGCCGAAACGGGCGGCAGCTGGACGCGCGAGACGCTTGACGAGGCCATGAAGGGTGACTCCAACCTTTACGACAAGTGGGAGAAGTTCTCGTTCGACGGCATTGTCGCAGTGGCGAGGGCGATGACCGAGGAAATCCACAAGGTCTCGCCGGAAACGCGACTGGCCTACCAACACGGCAGTTACCGCAACGACTCCCAACTCGCCATCTATCGCGCACTTCACGAGGCGACCGGCCTGCCTGTCGGCGGGCGTCCCGGCGGAGGCGCATACTACGACTACGACCCCAACGAGCAGATGGTCAAGGCCTTCGAGGCCGCGCGCCAGCGTCGCCATCTCGGAGACCCCGAATGGGTGGCCGCATGGTGCCCGGAGATTGAGACGTGGCCGAGGGCGTTTGCGAGCCGCACCGTCCAAGGCCTCCTGAACGAGGCGCTGGCGAGTCTTGCCGTCGGAATGAACTGCCTCAGCTTCTTTATGATGGACCCCGTGTTCGAGACGGATGAATGGTATGGCGAAAACCTTCTTAAACCACTCGCCGCCGAACGGTCGCTTTTGGAGGAATACCGCCGTGACAACGAGGGGGCGGTTCCCGCCGGATTCGCCGACGCGACGACGGCCACGCCGAAAGAGCTGTATCGCTTTGCGCTCGCGGGCGTCCCTGTCGTGCCGGGTCCGGGAAAGTCTTTCGGCGAAGTGTCGGATGTGGACCTTGTCGGGTTCGACATCGGGATGATGTCATCGTCCGCCCTGCTCGAACTGCGGCGCAAGATGGACGCGCGATCGGGCGGCAAGGCGCCGGTATTCGTCGAGACGCCGTCCGTCGGGCTAGTCCTGCCGCGCGTCGCGGCGGACGGGGCCTTGCGCAGCGTCGTCCTCGTAAACGCCCGGATCGACGCGCAGAAGCCCGTGAGGCTCCGGCTTCGCGGCGTTCCATCCGGCGTCTCGACGGCGACATGGCGGGCACTGCGGGGAGAACCCGTGTCCCTGCCGGTGGAACGTCTGGGCAAGGCCGAGGCGGCGGTCACGATTCCCGCCCTTTCCGCCTGGAACTGCGGCTGGCTCGGCTTTTCCGACTCCTTGTCCAAGGGTGACGAAGCGGAGGGGTGAAGCGATGGGGGTGAAAAGACAGAGTAAACGCATGCCCCCTTCACCGAAGTTCAGCTCCGGCGCCGCCCGCACCGTGCTGGTACTGCTCGCCACGAACGGCGCCTACGACATGCGCCGCCAGGCAGGCGTGCAGCATGTGGCCTTGGCTCGGGGCTGGAAGCTCCATGTCTTAAGCTACTCGTCGTCCGACGACTCCAGTCCCAGGCTGCGGAACACGCTGACTGGGGACACCATGGCCGACCTTCTGGAATTCTGGAACCCCGACGGCTGCATCGTGGAGTGCCCGCAGTCCATTACCGCCCCGTTTCCGTCGAGATTCGGTTCCATTCCCACCGTCTTCATTGCAAGTTCGTCCCGGCCCTACGCCCCCGGACAAATCTCCGTCTGCCTCGACAACGCCTCGTTCGGGCGGGTCGCCGCCAACGAGCTTTTCGAATCCGGCTTCAACGACTACGCCTTCGTCCCGATGCCGGGGGGATTGCGCTGGAGCGCCGAACGTGGCAGGGAGTTCAAGCGGCTCGTAAAGGCCGCTGGGAAGCGCTGTCACGTCTTCGTCCATCCTCCAGGCACGGTCACCACAGAAGATCTGGTGAGAAATATAACGCCGTGGCTTGGCAATCTTCCCAAACCCGTGGGCGTCTTCGCCGCGAATGACGTCTCCGCGGAAAGCGTTCTGCTGGGCTGCGAGAATCTGGGGCTGGCCGTGCCCGATGAGGTGGCGGTGATCGGAGTGGACGACGCCGATTTCATCTGCGAGAACACGCGTCCGACGCTTTCAAGCATCCAGCAGGATTTCGAAGGGTCGGGCCGTGCCGCCGCCGAACTGCTCGCCGACATGATGGACGCGCCCGGCGCGTCTTTCGGTTCCCGCAAATACGGGGCCGGACGAGTGGTCCGCCGCGAATCGACCCGTTTCGCGAAAACCAGGCTCCGCGACGAACGGCTTTCCCGCGCGATGGTGTTCATCCGTCAGAACGCCTGCCGCCGGATTGGCCCGAAGGACGTGGCCAAGGCGATGTTCGTGAGCCGTCCGATGGCCGACGACGCCTTCCGCAGGGGGATGGACAGCACAATCCTCACGGAGATCCACGCCGTCCGCCTCGAAAAGGCCAGGGAAATGCTGGTGCGCGGCGTTCGCCCGGACATCGTGGCGCAGGAGTGCGGCTACGGCTCGGTCAACGACTTCCGGCGCGTCTTCAAGCGTCGTCTTGGCACCACAATACGCAGTTGGCTGAGGGACAACTCCCGGATGTGAGGGAGACCCATCCCATCAGTTGATTTGTGTTTTTCATTTTCAGTTGGATTGACACCAATTGCCTGTGGCGGCGTGGTAGAATAGTCCCAGTCCGTGGCACTCGCGCCACGGCGTGGACAATTACAACAACAGGAGCACGCAATGAACGCTACCCCAAAGACACTGGCGCTTTTCGCGATGACTTGCGCCGCAATGAACGCAATGGCCGCCGCAGACCTCTCCGCAGATGGCAAGACGCTCACGCTCTCCGCCGCGTCCGGGGAGACGCTGGACTACACCGCCGCGCTTCCGACGACCGTGACGACCATCGTGAAGACAGGCGCGGGGCGCTACAACCTGGCGCCGTCGTCCTCGTCGTTCACCGGAACTGTCGATGTCCGCGAGGGAACGCTTGGCGGAAACGAGACGAAAATTCCCGGAACGACGAAATGGGTTGTCGCGGACGGCGCCTCGCTGCTTATGACCGCATTGAGCGGATCATCGTGGACCACTTGCCCGACGGGGGCGCTGGAAATCGGCGGAAGGGGCGTGAACGACGGAGGCGCCGTCCAGATGCCGTCCATAACCCGCCACGTCATGTTCGGAGGCGGGACGAAACTCGTCTCCGACGCGCTTGCGACCGGCGGCACCTGGGGCTTCAGGGACATCGACATGGGCGGCCACGACCTCTATGTCCGGCCGACCACGAAGCTCGAAATGCTGGAATACCCGATTACGAATCCGGGGAACATACATCTCCTGTCCGGGACCATTCATTTTCAGGCCAGCGGCGGCAACTCCTACCCGGACTTGTCCGGCAACCAGAAATACGTTGTCCTTTCGGGCGGCACGACGGCCATCCTCGACGCCTTGCCGGCAGCCCGCCCGGTCACGTTCGGCTTGAAGTGCACGTCGGGGAATGCCAATCTGAGCACTGGGAGCAGCACAGCCGACCAGTATTGCACCAAACGCGACCAGTCCCCTATAACCGGCCCTGTCGAAATCGCCGGCACCTTGAAGGTCACGACACGCACCGTTGACAAATGGGGTTCGACCTACCGTCGCGGCATCAACCTCTTTGGCCCGGTTTCCGTCGGCGGAGAACTCCACCACGACGCCACCGGATTCCTGACCTTCCACGGCAGCCCGGCGCACGACTTCGGCCAGTTCAGGACGCAATGGGGCGGTCTGACCACCTTCACGAACACCACGGACAACACGTTCCGCGGCGCGGTCACCATCGGTGCCGGGCGGACAGAGTTTGTGCAGTCCGGCCTGAACGCGCGGACGGAGTTTCGCGGCAAAGTGACGGTCACGGCGAACAACAACGTCAGCACGGGTGCCACGCTCGCCTTCGAAGACGCGGGGCAAGTTCTCGCGTCGGCGACGGAGAATGTCGTCGGCGGCGACACGAACGCCGCCGCGCCGTGCATCTCAGTGTCGGGCGCCACGGTATTCACCGTGCCGGATCAGCCCTCCTTCGGCGCGAACGCGGTGGCGACGAACAAGCTCGCCATCGGCAAGGACGCCGGAACGCACGGGATCCTCGCCATCGGTCCCGGCGGCGTCGTGACGAACGACGTCGCGGTCGGCGGCAACGGTTCCGGCGCCATTCACATTACCGGCGGCCGGCTTTACACCAGTTTCGGCGCAGGCAACGACGGGAGCGTCGGCCCAACCTACGGCTTCATAGGCATTACCAACGGGACGTTCGAGACCAAGGGGCACATGTGGCTCGGCGACTGGGGCGGGCGCGGACTGCTTTTTCAGAAGGGCGGAACGGTCAGATTCACGGCAGGTCCGGTAAAGATCGGGCGTTCCACTACGGCAATGGCGACGGCGTCTTGCTATATCGCTGGGGGAACATTTGAAATGGGGAACAACTCCATCCAAATGAACGTCTCCCCAGTTGCCGGCACGGAGGCTCACTTCACGGTGGACGGAAACGGTGCCGTCGCCCAAGCGAAGGAACTGAACATCATGGCCCAGAATGGCAGCGGCGCCCAGGAGTTCGTCAACTTGAACAACGGCGGCGTCATCGAGGCGGAGAAGATTCGGCGGTATTACACGACGGACGCAACGGCGTTCTACCTGAACTTCGACGGCGGCGTCTTCCGCGCCAGGGCCAGCGTAAACGCATTTCTCTCCTCGTCATACATGCCGACGCGGGTGACGGCCTACGCCGGCGGCGCGGTGATCGACACGCAGGGCTATGCCGTGACCTGGCCGGCGCCAATCGTGCGGCCCGAGGGCGGCGGCATCGCCTCCATCGAACTCCCCGCCGGAATCGCGGACGTTCCGTCCGTCGGCCCCGGCGCGGTGCGCATCGCCTCGTCCGGCAGCGGGACAGGCGCATCCGCCGTGATGGACTATGACATGGAGACACGGCGGCCGACGCGCATCATCGTCACCTCCCCCGGCTGCGGCTATGAGGCCGGCACGACGACCGTGTCGGTCGAGGACAGCAGTCTAAACACCTACGCGACGACCTTTACTGTGGCGGCGAACGCGACAACCGGCGGCCTCGTGAAGCGCGGCGCCGGGACGCTCACGCTCACCGGCGCCAACACCTACGGCGGCGCGACGCGCGTCGAGGGCGGGACGGTGGTCTTTACCAGCGCCTCCGGCTATCCGGGCGGCGACCTCGAAGTCCCCGCCGCCGCCGTGCAGGGGGCGCTTGACGCGCCGCTTCTGCAGGCGCAGTCGCTCGCCTTCTCGGCCGGGCATGGCGTCCGCCTCACCGAGGCGGACACCATCGGCACCCGTTCCTTTGGCCACTCCAAAACAATCGCCACCTTCGACACACCGCTCGCAAGCCTTCCCTCCCTGACGGTCGTGGACTCCGACGGAACGGCGCGTCCCGACGCCGGCGCGTGGCGTCTGTCCCTTTCCAACGGTGGTCGGTCTCTAAGGCTGGGCGTCCAATACGCAACGACGCTCATCGTCAAGTAGCGAGGCGCGGCATGAGGAAAATTCGGGCCGCGCTGACACTCACCGCCATCCTTGCAGGGACGGCTGTCCGGGCTGCCCCCGCGCCGGACAACGTTCCGGCGCGCGGCATGGTCTGGGCGCACTACGTCCCCTGGAACAGGCCGTCGGACGCTTCCGTAAGGCCCTGCTTCTACTACGACCATCCCTGCTACGACGGCGGGGAAGCCGCTTGGAGGGAGGAGATCGACCGGGCGATGGCCGCCGGAATCGACGGCTTCTTCGTTGATATCGGCATCTATGACACAGTCCCGAATCCGCTGGGCGAAAGCTTCAGATGGCTTGAGGCCGCCCGTGGAACAGACTTTAAGGTCGGCGTCTGCCTCGACCGATGTCCGCCTCCCCGGCGCATGGCCGAGGAACTCGCGCGTCTGCTGGCGAAACACGGAGACCACCCGAATTATCCGAGGATTGACGGCCGCTACGTCGTCGCCAACTACGCGCCCTGGCGCTACAAGCCGGAGCAGTGGCGGGAGATACTCGACTTCTGCGCGGCTGCCGGCAGGCCTGTGTTCCTCGTCGGCGACATCAAGCACGGCACCGGCCCCGCCACGCGGGCAGTCATGGAAAAGTGGGAGAACGTCTTCGACGCGATGTACATGTTCGCCTACATCGGGCAGGAAAGCATTACGGCGCGGGACGAGAACATAGGCGTCGCGACTTTCTGCAGGGAGCGCGGGAAAACTTTCATGGCCTCGCTGGAGCCGGGGTACATCGGCTCCTGGCTTGGCAGCGGTCTTGGCTCCTACAAGCCCTTCCGCGGCGTTGACAAACTCGTGGAGGAGTTCCTGGCGATCCGGGCCGCCGGAGGCGACTGGATGCATTTCACGACCTGGAACGACCATCTGGAGACGGCGATGGAGCCGACGCGTCTCCAGCCCGCCAACCCGCGCATTCTGCGCGCATTCTCCGACGAATTCAAGGGACGCGAGCCGTCTGCGGCGGAGGCCGAAGTCGTGCTTGCCTACCGGCGCGAGGAGGCTCCGGGGACGCTGATGCGGTTCGAGGCGATGCTGCTGCCGTCGCGTGAGCGCGGCGCGGCCACGGTGTCGGGGAGGCTGCGCGACGCCACAGGGAAAATCGTGGCCAATCTGGAGCCGAAAGTCCTTTCCAACGGCTTTGACCGCGTCGAATGGCTCGTGCGCTCGGCAGACCTGGCGGCATCGCCATATCTCACGCCGGAGTTCGCGATGGATGGGCCAGACGGACGTCGGCGTGAGGCCCGGTTCCAGCCTGTCTTCTTCGCCCTCCCGTGGATAGGGAACAACGCGACGGTTAAGGCGTCGTTCGCGGACCGCTGCGCGGAAATCGACGGGACTCTCGGCGTTTCATACGAGGGCGGGTGCATCCGGGCGTCGCTTGAGTTGCGCGGCGACCGGCCGGTTCGCCGCGCCATCCTCTACCGCAACGACCGCCCAATTGGCCAGTTTGCGAAGGGCGGCGGCAAGCCTTCGCTCTCTGTGGCGGTTTTTGACCTTCCGCGCGATTGCGTCATCGGCTTTTCGGGATGCGCCGTCGCGACACGGCTTTTCCCGCACAGCAACCGCGAACTCTTCCGACTGGAATTCGATTCTCCGAGCGCGCCCGCCTCAATGTCCGCATACGGCACAAACGCGGCCTTCACGGCGGCGACGCTTGCGAAAAGGCGGCGACTGAAGGCCGGACAAATCGAGGCGCGAGTCGTGCCTGCCTGCACGGTGCGGGACGACCCCCCGCTTGATGCGGCCGCTGGGCGCTTCGAGTTGTCCTTGATTGACCGTCGTCCAGATTCTGGCGACGCCTTCTGGGTGAGATTTGAAATGCCTGACGGAACGGCTTGCGAAACGCCTGTCGCGTATCCCTTCGGCGACCTGCGGGAGCTGCGGCGCATCACGCTCTTGGAAACAGATGTGAACCTCGACTCGAAGAACGGGCACCAAGGTGGATTCATGGAGCGGGAATACCTGACCCCGGCGAATGAAATGCCCATGACCGGCACAGTGCCGCGCGACTGCGACGTTTCGCCGCTCATATTCCGCAAGGGACGCTGGAGCCTTGAAGACTCGCTTGATGACGACTTCAGCTTCAGGGCGGCGATGGTGAAGACGGCGGCGGACGGCAAGAAGACAACAGTCATGCCGCTGCACATGTGGCCGATGGCCCCCGGGGCCGTGGCGTTCGACATTTTCGCGGCGGAAGGCGTTGAGACGGGCAAGTGCGCCGTGATCAGGCTTGAAACTTTCAACGAGGGGTTCAGCGCGAACCTGCTCGCCGACGGCCGGCTTGAGGCGGTCTGGTCTGGCGGCTGCAAGGGGCCGGTCTGGAAACAGGAGGTCGAACGCATCGAAGCGCTCGAAAGCGTCCGGGCGGTCCGCGACGGCCAATGGCATCGCGTCATCCTCGAAAACGACGCAAGGAAGATTCGCATCCGGATCGACGGCAAAGTCGACGCCGAACGCGATGCCGAACCCTTTCGCGCCTATGGGCGATGCACCGTTTCGCTGCCGGACAATCCCGGTGTCAACGTCAGGAACCTTGAGATCGGGCTTCCGTGAAACCGACAATGTGGTAGAATTTAAGAATCTATGACCATGCGTTTCCCAAGGTTCTGGGAGATCCCCGAACTCACGTCCATAAGGCGCCTTCGCGCAAGAGCCGACCTGGTGCCATTCCCAACTGTCAAGGCCGCGTTGTCGCGCAACCCGCGCAAGTCCAGGTGGTTCCTGCCCCTTGACGGCGAGTGGGCCGTGTCCTTCCACGAGCGCGTGGAAGATCTGGATGAGGACGAACTGGGGGCGGCCTCCGGCCGCGCGAGCGATTTGACGCGGCAGGATGCCGCACCCCCGATGGTCGCCGTCCCCGGCGACCTCTGCGTCCAGGGCTTCTCGCACCCTCACTACACGAACATCCAGATGCCGTTCGAGAGCCGACCGCCATTCGTGCCGGACGCCAACCCCTGCGCCGTTCTGCGCACGTCCTTCGAGTTGCCTCGCGGCTGGGACAAGCGCCGCACGGTGCTGCATTTCGGTGCCGCAGAATCGCAGCTCTGGGTGTATGTGAACGGCGAGTTCGCCGGAATGTCGACAGACAGCAAGCTCCCCGCCGAGTTCGACATCACGGACACCGTCCGACCGGGCCGCAACGAACTCGCCGCGATCTGCATACGCTGGAGCGCCTGTTCCTACGTCGAAGACCAGGACCACTGGATGGAGCTGGGGCTGCACCGCTCGGTCTATCTATACTCAACCGACTTTCTTTCCATCGGCGATGTTGAAGTCCGTGCCGGGTGGGACTGGGAGTCGGCGCGCCCCGCAGGGACTCTTGAAGTGCGCGTCCGCGCCGAGTTCCACCGCCCCGCAGCCGCGCAGACGCTCCAGAACTCCAACGACGACGACCAAAACCTCGCCTGGCGCGTCCGCGCCGCGCTCCGCGATGCCGCGGGACGCCCCGTACCCGGTGCCACCGCGCTTGATTCCGGACCGCTTTCGCGCGATTTCCGCGCCACGCTCTGGCAGACGACGCTGAAGCAGGCGCGTCCGCTGCGCTCCGTAAAACCGTGGAGCGCCGAGACACCGACGCTCTACACGCTCGCCGTCGAACTCTGCGACGCCGCTGGAAGGACGGTCGAGGCCGTGGCGATGCGCATTGGCTTCCGCGACGTGCGCATCGCGGGACGGCAACTGCTCGTCAACGGCAAGGCCGTCGAGATCCGGGGAGTCAACCGCCATGAGTTCCACGAACGATTCGGTAAATGCTGCCCGCCCGAAACCGACCTCGAAGACGTGCGCCTCCTGAAGCGCTTCAACTTCAACGCCGTCCGGTGCAGCCACTACCCGGTGGAGTCGCGCTGGTACGACCTCTGCGACGAATACGGAATCTACCTCTGGGACGAGGCGGACATCGAATGCCACGCCACGCGCCAGCGCCTACCCCACGACGATTCGTGGCGCCACGCCTGGATGGAGCGCGGCTCGCGCATGGTCCTGCGCGACCGCAACCACCCGTCGGTGCTGGTCTGGTCTCTCGGCAACGAAAGCGGCATTGGCGAAAACCATCTGGCGCTCGCCGACTGGATCCGCGCGACAGATTCGACGCGCCCGATTCACTACGAGGGCGCAATGCACGCCGGTCCGGCGGAGGGCACACACATCTTCGGTTCCCCGATTTCGCACCGACTCACCGACATCGTGACGCCCATGTATCCGCAGATCGAGGGCCAGATGCTGCGCTGGGCGCGCGAAGTCGACGACGACCGTCCCATGATCAATTGCGAATACGCCCACGCCATGGGCAACAGCCTGGGTGGTTTCGCCGACTACTGGCGCGCCATCCGCGCCACGCACGGACTCCAGGGCGGATTCATCTGGGACTGGGTTGAGCAGGGAATCCTCCGCCCCGCAACCGGGGACTGGGGCTACGGCGGCGATTTCGGGGACACTCCCAACGACGTGAACTTCTGCTGCAACGGGATGGTGAACCCCGACCGCGCCCCCAAGCCGCAGCTCTGGGACGCCAAGCGCGTCATGCAGCCGCTTTTCTTTACTCTGGAAGACCCCGCTCGCGGCATCGTGCGATGCGAAAACCGTGACTCTTTCCGCAATGCGCGCGAATGGCTTGAGGCCTCGTGGGTGCTGGAGGCGGACGGCGTTGAAGTCGCGCGCGGCAAAGTCGCGGTCCTCGACGTGCCACCGCAAGGTTCCGCCTCGCTGAAGCTCATTGGGTGGAAAAAGCCTGGGGACGCAGGCTTCCAGTCCGCGGAATTGTTTCTCACCGTTTCCGCCACATTGCGCTCCGACACGGCATGGGCCTCCAAAGGCCATATCGTGGCATGGGACCAGATGTCAATAGGTGGTGCGGCGTCCCGCCGCGCCGACAGAATCGTTTCAAGGCCGTCGTCAGCCTGCCGTCATGGCGCTGCCGCCCCACTTGCGATCGCCTCCCCAACCTTCACGATCTGGCGCTGCCCCATCGACAATGAGTGCATTCGCGGGCGCGAGGACGGCGACCGCGGGAACCTCTGGAAGGCATACGGTCGCTGGTGCGCCCTCGGCCTCGACAAGAAAGGCGAGGCGCGCATCCCGCACCGGTTCGAGCGCGAAGAGCTTCAGGACGGATCAGTCGTCTTCCGTCACGAGTTCACCGTTCCCGAAGAACTCGACGACCTTCCGCGCCTCGCAGTGCGCTTTGAACTGCCGTCCGCGCTGGAGAATCTCGTCTGGTTCGGCCTCGGACCGCACGAAAACTATCCCGACCGCCACGAGGGGTCTCGCATCGGCATTTGGCGCTCGACTGTTTCGGAACAGTATTTCCCGTACGTCGTTCCCCAGGAACACGGCCGCCATGGCGAAACGCGATGGCTAGAACTCACCGACGGGCGCGGACGCGGCATCCGCGTGGAAGGCCTTGGCACCACATTCGCCTTCCGCGCCACGCATCTGCGCGACGAAGAGCTTTTCCGCGCGCGGCATCCTTCCGAACTCAAACCGGACAAAGACGTCGCGCTATACCTTGAAGCCGCCGCGCGAGGTCTCGGCACAGGATCGTGCGGACCCGACACCCTGCCGCAATACCGCATCCATCCGGGAACTTACCGCCTCGAATACCGCATCGTCCCCCTGCACCCATGAACATGCTCGTCCAGACGGAGGAGGCGTTTTATGTCGTGGAAATAAAGCGCCAGGCCCATATCGGTCACGACATCATAGAAGAGGTTCGCGAGAAATGCCGCCTTCTTCCGCATCCGCCACTCGTCTCCATTCGGACGGCCCTCGTCTATTCCGGCGAATTGGCACCCTCTGTTGAGGCATCCGGCTTTTTCGACGCAATCGTCCCATTCGGCAAACTTCTCGGTCTTTGAGGCGGCGGCGCCTTGCAACCGACTTCGCAAAGGAACCTACTCCATGAACCTAGACTACCCTTCCCGCATGGCGCGCCTGACGGCGCGCAAGATCGAGCAGACGAAGGCCAAGCTCGCGAAGCTCGGCGTCCGCGACGAGGACGACTACGGCCTCGTCCTTCCGCCGGCGTCGTTCAAGGCGGACCTTCCCGTCCGCGACGCGACCGGCCAGTGGTCGGGCCCCGGCTCCTGGGCCGCGAACTTCCGCTGGCTCATGGAGAACCACCCCTGCTACATCGACCCCGACGACGCCATCGCCGGCCGCTGGATGTTCATGCTCTCCCGCATGCGCCAGGGCTATCTGCTCCACCGCTCCAACTTCGCCTTCGACTACTCGCATCTCGAGCCGCTCCAGAAGAAGTACGACATCACCCCCGGCATCGGCAAGGACGCGCACTTCGCCCCCGACTACCGCATCGGCCTCGACCTCGGCTGGGGCGGACTGCTGGAGAAGGTGCGTTCGTCAAGGCGAAGAATCGCCTTGACGAACGCAAATATCAAATGTTCACAAACTCCAAATGTCACAAATATCAATATAAATCCCAAAACTTCCGAAACTCAGGTCTCCGCGTCAGGCGAAAACAACTCTGCTTCTCTGCGTCTCTGCGTTAAAAATCCCCCGCCCCCAGACCCCTTCTACGCGGCGGAGCTGCTAGAGGCCGAGGAGCAGGCGATCCTCGGCGTGATGGCCTGGACGCGCCGCCTCGCGGCGGCCGCCGACGACCGCGCGATGTCGGAGGACGACCCCGTCCGCCGCGCCAATCTCGAGGAGATGGCGCGCGTCTGCTACCGCATCGCCGAGG
>JAEEGH010012491.1_pt1 | contig 19038 bp, 20 predicted proteins | sample 9134181 | NCBI WGS metagenome assembly JAEEGH01 (sample SAMN16246544, study PRJNA631951) | gut metagenome | biome: gut microbiome; feature: rumen; material: DP-attached | host: Bos | place: Iran: Karaj | collected 2018-10 | reverse complement strand
AGGTGAATACCACATTGTCATCATAAGTTTGTAATACTCATTTTGCCACCTTGTTTTGAAGCCGTAAGTGCAAGCTTTTCTGCAGAGCATTATAGAAACGTATACGAAGAGCAGTTCTACGGAGATAAACCGGGGCGTTATGTTCGTGCATTGATCGAGGAATATGCACAACTGCCATTCCATCGGAGAGAAGAGATTGTCTTCAAAGGTATATTGGATGACATTGATGATGCGATATATCATCAGCAGGCTCGGTCCGTTCCAGAAGCAGAAGGATAGCTGTGAGCGATGCGGGAAGCCAGGGTATGACTATACTCTCAAAGAGCGCCGTAAGAAGTTCTAACACAATTAACCGGCTGAACGATAGTTATAACCGGCTCCAACAGCGGTATAGCTCGCTGGATACCTCCTTTGACCGGCTGGCAGAGGAGAACAAGAGCTTGAAGCAGGTCGCAGCGGACTATGACGCCTTATGCCGGGGCTATGGCGCGGACAGGGTGGAGGAGCAGGTCAGGGCGATTCGGGAGCGCGAGGCAGAGCAGAAACGGCAGAGGAGGATGCAACGGCAGAGGAGGATGCAACGGCAGAGGCACAGCATCGGAGCGCGATAAAAAGACTTGACAAATATCATTCTATATAGTAATATTCCTTACGGCACAAATTCAATGAAAAAAAGAAAGGTGATTGATATGGAAGCCATCAATATCGCAAAAGCTCCGGCATATACCTCGCCCAACCCGATGACGCTGATCTGCACGCGCAAGAGTGACGGAACCACAAACCTTGCCACACTGGCGTTCTGGACTTACGCCTCCACCAACCCCGGCAAGATCATGTTTGCACTCAACAAGGGCGCTTATTCTCTGGAACTGCTCGCCAAGACCAAGGAAGTCGTTCTGACGGTTCCGGGCGTGGATATGGTCGGCGCGTTGATCGGTTGCGGCACATCTTCCGGTCGGGACACCAACAAGGTAGAGAAGCTCGGTCTTGCTATGAAGTCAGTCGAGGGCACCGACATTCAGATCCCAGTTTCCACGCGGCTTGCCATCCACGCAGCAGTTGTTGAAACGGTAGACGCCGACGACCACGTAATCCACGTCTGTGATGTGAAGAATTTGTTTGCCGATGATTCCGTAGAGGCGATCTTCGGCTGGAACGGCTACGCCGAGTTGGCGGGAGCGCAGAAGAAGTAATGAGAAAGGAAGGGCGGTCTGAAAGACCGCCCTTTTATCGGTGAACAGAAATGAGCAGACAAGGCGGATTTTTAATCTCGCAGATTAAACAGGTGGGCGGCCGTGTTTTTGACCGCATTCTCAGCGATAAGAATATCGACGCATTCAACGGCGCGCAGGGACGTATCCTCTACATTCTCTGGCAAGGAGACGGCGTACCTATTAGCAAGCTCTCCAAAGAGACGGGGCTTGCCATGAACACGCTCACCAGTATGCTCGACCGTATGGAGGCAGCGGGGCTTGTCCGGCGGGACAGGGGCGACCACGACCGGCGAAAGATTTTGATTTATCTCACCGCCGAGGCAAAAGCATTGGAGCAGGATTACAACGCGGTCACAGCGGAGATCGAAAGCATTTATTACAAGGGCTTTTCCTCGGAGGAAATCGACGCGCTGGAGGGTTATCTGCGCCGGGTGCTCACAAATGTTGAGGAGGCGCTGTAATATGTCGGTTTGCATCAAGGATCTGATTCAGAATATGAATCTGGTGATCGGCTGCACGGTGGGATGTTCTTACTGTTACGCGAGGAACAACGTCAAGCGGTATCACATGATCGACGACTTCTCCCAGCCGGAGTTCTTTCCGAACAAGCTGCGGCTAATGGAGAAGCCGAAGCCTCGGAACTTCCTGCTCACCGGCATGAGCGATCTCTCCGGCTGGAAGCCGGAATGGTGCGAGCAGGTGTTTGCCAAAATCGCGGAGAATCCGCAGCACCAGTTTTTGTTTCTCTCCAAGCGCCCCGATCTGCTGGACATCGACTGCGACCTCGACAACGCATGGTTTGGCGTGACGGTCACGCGGCGCTCCGAGCTGTGGCGCGTCTATGCACTACGGGAGAATGTCCGCGCCAGGCACTATCACGCGACCTTTGAGCCGCTGTTCGATGATCCCGGCGAGGTGGACTTGCATGGTGTCGATTGGATCGTCATCGGCACCATGACCGGCGCTCAAAGCAAAAAGATACACACAGAACCGGCGTGGGCGTACTCGCTCATGGAGCAGGCGCACACGCTGGATATTCCGGTGTTTTGGAAGGAAGACCTCGTCCCCATTATGGGCGAGGAACAGATGATACAGGAGTTGCCCGCCGCATTCAACAGAGTTTTGGAGGAACAGAAAACATGGCACAAGTAATGATGGATGGGATTCTCGTCGGAGAAAAAGACGTCAAAAGTGTAATGACTAAGTCAAATCTGCCCGTGGGCGGGTACTCGGTCAACCCCTATGTGGGCTGCACCCACGCCTGCAAATATTGCTATGCGTCGTTTATGAAGCGCTTTACCGGCCACAGCGAGGAATGGGGCACCTTCCTTGATGTGAAACACTGGCCGGAGATCAAGAATCCGAAGAAATACGCGGGTCAGCGCGTCGTGATCGGCTCCGTCACCGACGGCTACAACCCACAGGAGGAACACTTCCGCAACACGCGGAAGCTGCTCGAGCAGCTCTGCGGCAGCGGCGCGGATATTCTGATCTGCACGAAGTCCGATCTCGTCGTGCGCGACCTCGATCTGCTCAAGGAGTTGGGGCAGGTCACGGTGTCGTGGTCGATCAACACTCTGGATGAGGACTTCAAAAACGACATGGACGCCGCTGTGAGCATTGAGCGCCGCATTGCCGCCATGAAACAGGTCTACGACGCGGGCATTCGGACGGTCTGCTTTGTCTCACCCGTCTTCCCCGGCATCACGGACTTTGAGGCAATTTTCGAGCGGGTGAAGAATCAGTGCGACCTGTTCTGGCTGGAAAACCTGAACCTGCGAGGCGGGTTCAAGAAAACCATTCTGGACTATATCGCCGGGAAACGTCCCGAGCTTGTGCAGCTCTATGACGAGATTTACAACAAGCATGACAGAAGCTATTTTGAGGCGTTGGAGAAGAAAGCGGAGGAAATGGCGAAGAAGTACGATTGCCCCTTCGTTGACAACGAAATGCCCTACGGCAGAGTACCGCAGGGCCATCCCGTGATTGTGGATTATTTCTATCACGAGGAGATTCGAGGCTCGGAAAATACGGGAACGCGGAAAAAGTGAGCATGGCATGATCGAGGACGGAGAGCAATTTCTGTAGGGCAATGCTTGATATTCAAATATAGATTAGCTCCGCCCTGACCACCTCCTCTGCCCTTGCCCGGATATTGTTCATCGCGCCGACCCATGCCACCTGGTTGCGGGCTTTGAGTGCCTCGGTGACGCCCTCGTGCTGCGCCATCTGCTTTGTCAGCCGGTCGAGCATTTCCTCTGCCTGCCGGTCGATCTCGGCAACGTGATCGTCAAGGGTTCCGTTCAGGAGCATCGCGGTGTAGGTCGTGCTCCGATGCTCTTTGAGGAAGCGCAGATAGCGCTGGCCCCAGATGCCGACGGGCTTGCGCTCCGGCAGGGACAGGCAAGGGAGGTAGTAGTCGCCGCAACGCTCGTACCACAGGCCGTTGCTCTCGTCAAAAATGTACTTGTCCATTCTGAAATCCTCCTTTATAATATGGTCATCACTTTTGGGTACCTGCTTGTCATGGCGCTTGCCGCGAGCGAAATCCGTGGCAACACTTTGGCAACAGAAAATCGGATAGCCCATATTTGATGGATAATGGAAACAATCAGAATAGCGTAAACCAAATCACCCATACAAAGCTGTTTAAGTCAGCCTTTGCATGATGGAAATAGAACAAACAGCGCATAGTAAAAATACAAATGCTGTTAATCTGTCTTCTTTCTTCAAAAAGAGCATTTTTCTGTTCATGTTAGCTTCTCCTTGTTTTTTAAATTATATTACATCTTCTCGATGAAACACCATACAACACATTGCCCTAATACTATTATATTGTTTCCCTGTATAGCACTAACCGCTTATTAAGGAAAGGTGCGACCAATGATCTCCCATTAGATCGCACCGGCCTGCTACAACTGCTCTAATAGCCAAATGATGCTATATCATATCACTTGTATATATCAGATTCTTTCACTTATCAGCATAATAGTTCGTTATGTCTCTCTATAAACGATGCAATTAAGTGCGTCGATGGAATTTTTGACTTAGTTATACTAAATGAGAAGATTCACATTTCAAAAGTACAGAAGATTTACATGCCTACAAAAAATGAGTTGGTACCAGTTTACGCTTTCCGCTTTGAGCAGGATGGACTAACTGATTGGATATATATCAATGCTGTAAGCGGAGATCGTGTAATATGAACCTTCTTCTTTCATTTATCAAACAGGATATTAAAAGATCCTTCATATCATGGCGATTTGTCGGATCTGTTTTAGCTGTTTTTTTGCTCTATTCTCTGAGCTCCATTTCCGAAATGGTTTTAGTTGGCAGAGAGGCGTCAGTAATCTATATTTTTGATGCTGTCAATAGTTTCAATAGTTTAATGGATATTTTTCTGGTAATATCTGTTATTTGCTATGGTACGAGTTATTGTGAGGATCATCAAAGCAAATATGATTTATATCTCATGACCAGAATTAATTCACGTCAATATGCAATTGGACGAGTATTAACTTGTTGGTTGACGACAATAATTACGGTATTTGCCGGAACATGGCTTTATATTTTATGTTTGAGGGCAATTTATCCTTGGGTAAATGAATCATTTGATTATTCGACATATTTGACATTCGGTGATCCTAAATTGCTTAGCAATCCGATCGCTTATCTTCTTTATTTGACGTTTATTCGTATGCTTGCCGCCGGTATGTGGAGCATAGCAGCGCTTGCGTGTTCGACGATTGTTTCTTCGACCTTTGTTACGATTGCAACGCCGCTATTGCTAAATAGAGTGTACTCTGTTATATACTGGATTTTTAGCCTTCCTTCTTGGCTTTCTATTGACTTTTTAACAGATTCCTCTGCTGTCTTCAAAAATTGGGCTGATGCGTTGTTGCATACATGTAGTTTTTTCTTGATAGCGACGTTTTTATTTGGAATACTTTTCTTTTCAAGAGTCTCAAGGATGGTGAAAAAGAATGCATAAGATCAAAACTGTTTTCAAAATTGCTTTCCGAAACATTCAAAAATGGTTGAAAAATCCTAGAATTATTACGATCGCAGTCTTTGTTTTCATTACCATGCTTTGGTGTGACCATGCTGTTATTAGGTTTTCGGAACATGTTGAAATGAAAATAACTCCTTGGGTATATCCTTTTATAATAACTTCCGGCTATATGCAAGTTACAATGCTGCTCTGTTGCATCTTCTTGTTCTCCGATGCGCCGTTTTTGGATGAATCTGCGCCTTATGTGATCGCGCGATCAGGTCGAACAGCGTGGATGCAAGGTCAGTTATTATATATTGCTATAGCATGTCTGCTTTTTACAATATATAGTTATATAGCTTCTATCTTACCCCTGTTAGGTCATATTAAATGGAAAGGTGAATGGGGTAAAGTGATTGGAACTCTTGCACAAACGAATGCTGCAGGTTCATACAACATACAATTCCGTTTTCACCCCGCAATTCTATTTGGGTATACACCGATAGAAGCTACATTGTTAACTTTGTTACTAAACTATTTGCTGTATGCAATGATGGGAATACTTATGTTTGTCCTAAACTTCTTTACTGTTAAAATGATCGGAACTATTATATGCTGCGGAATCACAATGTTTAATTACTTTATATCTAATTTTCTCAGCAGTAAATGGTTTCGGTTTTCCCCCATATCGTTTTCCAATCTTACTCTGATTGATGGCGATGATATAACACTAAAATACTCTATCATCATGCTCATAGGATTATCGGTCTTACTGGTTATCATATCAATGATCATGATTCGAAAAAAGGATTTATCAGCAATACATGAACAATGAAAGGAAATGAAAATGAGCGAATTTGCAATTGAAGCGATCAATGTTTCAAAACGATTTGGTGAACAGGTAGTCTTGTCTCGTACAAATCTAATGATAGAACATGGTAAAATTGTCGGCATCGTTGGCAGAAACGGTTCTGGGAAAACCGTATTGTTTAAATGTATCGCAGGGCTAACGCCTGTTTCATCAGGAACAGTTCGCATATTGGGGAAACCGATTTGTGCAGGAACAATCTTGAGCTCAATGGTTGGACTCATCATCGAGAATCCTGGCTTTTTGCCGAATTACAGTGGTTATCAGAACCTTTCCATGCTTTATTCTATCTCGAAAAAAGCCGATAAAGGTATTATTAAAGGTGTTATTCGTACAGTTGGTCTTGATCCTGATGATAAAAAACATGTTGGCAAGTATTCATTGGGAATGCGTCAACGGTTAGGAATCGCCCAGGCGATCATGGAGGACCCCGCGGTATTAATATTAGATGAACCGATGAACGGATTGGATAATAACGGTGTAAAAGATATGCGAAAGCTCTTTCTGTCTTTAAAAGAGCAAGGAAAGACCATCCTACTGGCTTGTCACAATCGAGAGGATATTGATGCTTTATGCGATGAAGTCTATAGAATGGACAAAGGCGTTCTCGTAAAAGAATGATGCAAACCATGAGATGTGTAGAGCCGAAACGGGATCACCGTTCCGGCTCACTATTTCTATTCTGGCCAGCATCATAGCGCGAAAGGGATGGGCTTTTCGACTGAAAGTGGATTCTTTTGCACTTGATGATGCTGAGAGAACTTTCTTATTTAGAATCTAATGAGTATTTTGTACAATATCTATGAATAATGTCGAATAATATATTTTTATCACGAATGGACAATTTCTAACCTTAAGGTGTTTTATCAATAGAGCATTAAAGGGCGGGAGCCCCTATATGTTCCAAAGCACCTTGACAAATAACCGATTCGGTTCATATTCGAACAGCAGATATTTTGAGAAAAGACATGTTTTTATGGATTATTGGGTGTATCAACATGAACATAGCGACAATTATTATTTCAGGGGTAGCACTTCTTGTATCTCTGACTTCCGCTGTTTGGAGTTTCTTGCGAGAGAGAAGAGAATCCACAATAAAAGCTTATACAGTTTTTCAAAACGAGATCGTTCCGGAGATAAATAAAATTAAAGCTGGGTTTAGAGAGAACGGGATTGATCTGAAAAGCATGAATAATGCTCAAATTAGCGATTTGATTTCAGCCAATATTCAAATCACAATCTGTTTAGCTCGGATCGAGTATTTTTGCGTTGGCGTGAACACGGGGATCTATTCCATCAGAATTCTGAATCGAATGGGCGGGAGCTTCTTCTGCGATGTTTTCGAGACATTCCGCCCAATTATTCAAGCTAAGCGAGTGAAAGACGAGCTTCACGGAAAGCACTACGACGAATTTGAGAAATGTGTTCAGGATTTGCGTCGTATCCGTAGCAGATCACGGTATTATAGGTAAAGCAAAAGGGGGCTATAATGTTGTTTATTTACTTGAATGGTAGTTAGTTAAATCTATCACGCTAAACATTTTTAGAATGGGAAATCTGTAGTACATCCCATTAATAACTATTCTATTGGACAAACGAATTAAGGTGAAATATGGAGATTCAAAGTAAAGAAACAGTCAGTCGAGAAATGGAACAAATTCTTTCTGAATTGGATTTAAGTTTAGAAGTTGATTTCGATCGTATTCAAAACACTCCGGAAATCGTTTATGCAGAATTATCAAGCTCTATTCTAGAAATACAATGTGATGGAAAATATCAAATATCGTCAGAAGAAATTGTTGAAAAAGGGAATGCTCTTCTTAAAAAAGAAAATAATATTATAGAACACAATAAAAGATTAGATATTGTAATTGGCCCTCCCGCTTCAGGAAAATCCAGTTTGCTTGTCGACAAAATCGCCACAAGGTATCATAGCCGAGTGATTGATAACGATGATATTAAAACAACATTCCCTTTTTATATGAACGGCATCGGGGCTAATTGCGTGCATGAAGCATCCCAGATGGTTGCTGATTTTATCTATCTTAGGGCAATGGATCATGGAGACAATATTGTTCTCCCAAAGCTCGGACGCAGATATGAAAAACTGTTGTCTGAGTATATTGACACCGCTTTCCACAAGGGATATACTATATATATCCATTATGTCGAAGCATCAAAGGCTATTGCAACAAAACGTATTCTAAGAAGATATATAGATACAGGACGGTATGTTCCTTTACAAATATTGATCAATTGTTATAATGGGGATCATTGTACTATAGAAGATTCATATAATATGATCAAGAAGAATCCGTCTGTTTCTGGGTTTTCAAAATGGAATACGGATAATTGCGATACTTTAGGACAACCTGAGCTTATAGAAAACAAAGGCGACATAGAAATCTATGCTCTTTGAAACACGAAAGAAAGGAAATAGATAATGGAATTATTGGTTCAAAACGAATTATCTTCACAAAAAGAATGGGAAGTTAAAAAGAAACTGAGGGCTGAGAGTATCGCTAGAATTGAGATGGACGTTTCAATTCCAAAGAACTATCAAGGAGTTAAACTTAGAAAAGCGAATAGGATTGATACCGATCCGCTTATAGAAACTGATAAAAAAACAGCTGAATTTCTTAAACAATCACGTTCTCTTGATACATCTCGTATGTCCGATTATGAACTGGCAGAGAGCATTATACTCTCTTATTCAAGAGGAGATTAAGAAGAAATGGATTAATTCAACTTTTCATAACAAAAGCGACGGAACGCTCGTGAAAATGGTGGTGCTTTGGCAATAAACACTTGTTGACAATTCGCGTCTCAAGATACTGCTTGCACATCGTCCAAGCTTCTATTTCGCCCTTACTTTACGCCACTATAATTCTTTCCGAATTTGTTGGTGCTGGTGGTACTGAATTTGCTTCCATTACAAGAAAGCAAAACAAAATTTTCTTACTACATAGAAAGATTGATAGTTGGATAGGTTATATTGAGCCGAAACGGGATCACCGTTCCGGCTCATTATGTTTCTTACACGGTTTCTGTGTGCCGTTCCGTACTTCCCGCAATTTCTCACGCTGCAGACGTTTCGCGTAGTCGGAGACGGCATAGTGTCGTGCCTGCGTATAGTAGCGCATTTCCCGTACTGCGTCGTCAAAGCCGTTTTCGTCAAAGTCCTTGCCATATTGGGCTTTCAGCCGATCGTGTAGGCGAGGGGTGTTCTCCAACCGGATCGCCTGCTGCCGCTGCCAAAGCTCCCTGCGGTCTATGTTCTGTTCCACGGATTCTTCCTCCACAGCATCGTAGTCCTTCTTCGCCTGCGCATGCTGCACAAAGAAATCCTGTGATAATTCGTACTGCCGATCCGCTTCGGGTTCCAATGGCTGGATAGAAGCGCGTTTATTGGAGATCTGCTTTTCGTCCGTCAAGTTCAGCTTTTGCATGAGCATGGAACGCTCGTTTTGCAGTTCGTTGATTTCCTCGATCAAAACTGCGTCTCGTTCTGCAAGCTCCTTCCGCTTCTTGAAATGAATCTTGCCCGTGGATTCCAGTTCCTTGTGTACACGCTTTTGCTCCGCTACCTTTGCTTTCAGTTCCGGCAGCAAGGCTTCCAACCGATCCAGCCGATCGGTGGCAGTTGCGTATTGATTCCAGTAATACTTGTGCGCAGCCGTCGCCTGCCGCTGTCCATAGAAGGTTTCGACCAGCGTATCGCGGATGGATTCCAGCTTTTCCGCGAATACCTGTATGACGTCCTTTACAACTGATAATAGTTCTTTGAGCTTTCGGATCAGGGCATTGTCCGCTTTGATTTGCTGGTTCAGTTCGCACCTGTCGGAGACTATGCCCTTGCTCTCCAGTACACGCGCCGTCACGCCCTCGTGAATCGTGGGCTTCAGATCAATCCCCTGATCGGCAAAGCTGCGGTGGTCGATCCGTTCCGGCTGCTGTGATTTTTCCAAATACCGGTTGACGACGCCCGCCCATTCCGAACGCCATGCTTCCAACTGTTCCTTGCTGTTCCACCGTGCGGTGATCGGATTCTGCCGTCCGTATGTTGTGCTTTTCGGCTGCTTGGACAAACGCTCCAAACCAATTGCTTTGCTCGGCGGCAGAAACACTTTCTTGCCGTCCTTCTTGTATGGGTACTGCTTCTCCCAACCGTCACGCAGTGCCTGCAGAAACTCCTGTGCCGTAAAGCCGCGCTCCTCACCGTTCCTAACGCAAAGATATTCTTTCTGCGTTTTGTATTGCCATGTGCCGTCTTGATTGAGAGGTCGAACGGTCAGCAGGATATGCGCGTGGGGATTGTGACCGTCGGTATCATGGATGGCGACGTCGGCACACATACCGTCGGAAACGAAATGCTCCATAACATAGTCGGTCAATATAGCTTTCCATTCCTCGGCAGGTATTTCCAAAGGAAGGGCTGCGATCAACTCCCGGGCAAGGCGGCTGTCCTTCGCTTTCTCCGACCGTTCCACAGCATTCCATAGCGTTCCGCGATCAGACCACTCCGGCGGCGCTTGTGCGGGAAGGAAAATATGCTCCCAGACAAGACCGCCTTTACGGGTATAGTCGTGGGTGATCCCGTCGTATTCATTGGTAATTACATCGCAGCCCATATAGGCTGCGGCGGCGACTGCCGAGCGCCCTGTACCTCGGCTTATGATCTTGGCTTCTAAATGGTAAATTGCCATGTGATGAAACTCCTTTCCATGATTCTTTGAAACGGCGCACCGTTTCCAAAGCGTACCCGAAACCCTGCGGGGCAGGGTTTCCGCAGCAGAAATCATGTGTCTCTAATTGGGACACTATTTCTGCTGCTCAGACAATGGCGGCTTGCGGCATTGTCTGCCCCCTCCGGAGAAAGCAACGCTTTCGGGAGGAGCGCACGACCCGACCAACGAGAGGGTACCACCGCCTGCTTCGCAGGTGGTGAGTAAGTGCGCCCTTCGGAAAAAATAAAAAAGAAGAAGCAGTCGCGGACGGCTGCTTCCTCCGATTCCGATCCCCTAACGGTCTCGGATCTGTTCCATGTAACGCTTCGCATCTTCAAGCTCCATGTCCTTGATTTTCGGAAACACGCTCTCTGCAATCGCGCCGATCTGAATCAATCGTCTGGTTCGTGCCTTACGTTCCTTAACCCGATCACGCGCCTGCGCTTCCTCCAATCTGTGCTGTGCTTGGATACGTTCTGTGTTGTTCATACAATCTCCTTTCTGCCAAAACAATTGTGATTTCAGCTATAATATCTGTTTTGCTGGATTGCGCCATTTCGGCACCGTACCTTTCCGGGCAGAATGGAAAAGGCACCGGATTCCTCTCGATTTGGCACCGTGCGTCTGTCTCTCCAAGGTGGTGCGAACAATCGCACCACTCAACCGTCCGAAAGAAAAAGTGGTGCGAATACTCGCACCATCCAATCCATCTGTTGGCTGGAAAGATAGAAAACAAGGGGTCAAAAATGCTTGGTTTTGACGGCATTCGTATCTCGGTAATTTGCCGTGCCGTCATTTTCGACCGTTTTTGACGTCACCAGCCCTTGCTGCCAAATCAACCGAAAATGGCAGCAAGGATTTCTCCCTGCTGCCATCTCGCTGCCAATGATTCCATTGTGCTTGGAAACGGTGTCCATGTTGGACACAATTACTGTGCTTCCGCTTTTTGCTGCGCCTCTGCTTTCGCTGTCTTCTTTGCCTTGTATCGCTGATGGTATTCCTGCTGCTTGATCGCCTTCCTGATGCGTTCTTGCTCCGCCGCGATCTCCTCCGACGTCGGCTCCGGCATGGGGATCGGAAAAGCACCGATAAACTTGAAATAGATATCGACCTGCTGTTTGGTGCTGCCCGGCGACTTTTCCTTTTCATGTACCTCGATCCGTTCGATATACGCATTCAGAATCTCTCCGGTCAGTTCCGTAAAAACGGTATAGCGGCGAACAACGGCAAGAAACTGATCCGCGCGGTCTGCATCTTCCCGCATTGTAGAAAGTGCCTGCTCGTCGTCTGCAATCTGCGCTTTGACCTCGGAAAGCTCTTTCATGTAATCCGCCATCATGAGATCGAACTGCTCTTCCGGGATTTTTCCGAACGCATACGATTCGTACAGCTTCTTGAGCAACGTATTGATTTCATCCCTGCGATGGGTCATCCGCTTCAATCGCTGCTGGATGTCCTTCTGCATGGACACTTCTTTTGCCGCGCAAAGCTCCCGTACCTTCTGTCGGAATGCTTCTTCGTTGTTCATGGCATATTCGGACATCATACGGATCGTGTCCAATACAAGCTGCTTCAACGGATTTGTCCCGATGCTGTGAGAAGAACACTGTTGCTCTATCCGACTGCTTGAGTTCGCAAACGTGGAACAGGTATAATGCTCGTAATCCTTTTGCGTCCCTCCCGACATACAGTACCTATGATGGTTATACATCCGCTTGCCGCAATCCTTGCAAAAGACAAGCCCGGTCAGAATGTTCGGTTCATGACGTTTATTGCAGCGGCGTTTTACGTTCCGGAGCTGCTGCACCGCAGACCATGTTTCCTCGTCTACGATCGCTTCATGCGTGTTCTTGAAAATCAGCCAGTTCTGCGGATCGTTCTTTTGACGTTTCTTGTCCTTATAGCTTTTCTTGTAGGATCGGAAATTGACGGTGTCGCCGATATACTCCTGTTTTGACAGGATATTGCGTACCGTATATGGAAACCAATCGTACGGTGACAAGTTTTCCGCCTTGTGAATGGTGTTGATTCCGCGCGCCGCCATATAATGCCCCGGCGCTTCCACTCGTTCTTTGGAAAGCATCGTGGCAATCGTTCTGGTACCGTAATGATTCAAGGCGAGCTCATAGATGCGGCGCACGACCGCTGCGGCTTCTTCATCTACGATCCACTTTGTTTTGTCATTTGGATCGCGCCTATAGCCGTACAGCGGCGTGGTCGTCAATCGCTTCCCGGAATTGCCTTTGACCCGGTACGCCTGCGTCATCTTACGGGAACAATCACGCAAATAATACTCGTTCATGATATTGAGGAACGGCGCGATTTCACCGCTGTTGCGATCGTTGCTGTCAATGTTGTTGGAGATGGCTATGAAGCGAACGTCGCGCTGCGGGAAATAGATCTCGGTATAATACCCGGTCTGCAGATACTCTCTGCCGACACGGGACATATCCTTGACGATTACCGTGCCGATCTTGCCGGATTCGATATCCGCGATCATGCGCTGCCAAGATGGGCGATTGAAATTACCGCCGGACCAGCCGTCGTCGGTATAATGTTCAAAGGGAAGAAAGCCGTGCTGTCTTGCGTAGTCCTCTAAAAGAACCTTTTGCGTCTGAATGGAGCTTGAATCACCTGCCAGCTCGTCGTCGCGGGAAAGGCGTTCATACAATGCTGTGTATTTGATTTCCGTCGGTCCGTGCATGTTACGCACTCCTTTCGGACTGACGGTTCGTTTGCGGCATTGGTATTCTACCACGATCTCCGCGAGAAATCAACCGCAGCGTTATATCTTCAAACGATTCTTTTGCGACATCGCTTGTATAGGCGTTGACCGTATAGGTCGTACGACCGATCTTCTTGCTGTAGGTAAACAATTTCATGCTGTGCCGAAAGCCCTCCCTTCTTTAAGATCCCGTTGAATGTGTGCAGTGCAACGATGGTGTTGGATAGATGGTCTATCATGTTTGAAATCCTCATTTCTATAAAAATATTGGTCGATATTGTTCACTTCCCGACAAGCGGTGCGATACGAAAAAGACGATCTCCAAAGCGAAGATCGTCCTGTGCCATATACATGGCGGTGATGGTTTTGTTTCATGCGTCGATAGAGTGTCCTCCTTGTAAATGTATTTCCATGATGGTTCCGTTCCCGCCCGCAGACGGTGCGATACGAATGCTCCTCTCCGAACGGCAAAAGAAAAGCCAGCCCGAAGGATGATCGGAGAATGCTGTTCTATTCGTTTTTCTTGCTGTGACCTTCCCGCTACGGCGGTGCGATCCTATCTGATCCTCGAAAAGTGAGGACAGTTGTAAAGGATGGTGGGGGTAGTTACCATATTATTGAATATGCCGTAAAAACCGACGTCTACGGTGCGCCATTGGCGCACCGTTCCACTTGTACCCAAGATGGGTACGGAAAAAGTGGGCGCAGTATTCAAATATCGTTTCTATATCGATCTAAGCATACTGTATATAAGTCCTTTCACCTATAAAAGCAATTTCTACCCCCGAATTGTTCCTGCTGAAATAATATATTTTCAAAAAGTGTGGGAATTGTATTCAAATTCGTTTTAGCCAGCTCTACCAACAGGAGGGACCGCCTTTGTCATATCTTTGGAACTCTGCAGCGATAAGAAGATGCTGTACTCCAAAAATGAAAAACGCGCACCGCTTTGGATGCGCGCTGTAATGATGTTTTGTTATACATATATCAGGTCTGCCCTGACAATTTCCTCGGCTCGGTTCCGGATATTATTCATTCTCCCGACCCATGCCATTTGGTCTTTCCGTTTCAATTCTTCCGTCACACCTTCGGCTGCCGCCATTTGTTTGACAAGAGTGTCCATAAGGTCAAGTGCTACCTCGTTCGTGTCGATCAGATGCTGCGTCAGCGTGCCTTTCAGCAGCATGGCGTTGTAAGTGCCTTTCTTATGTTCTTTGAGATACATCTTCCGCCGCCAACCCCATATTCCGATCTCGCCTTCCGGCTGCGGGTCCATGACGACGTTCGGGAGCAAGACCCCATTGACCTCTGTGTACGTTCCGCCGCGTTCTTCAAAATAGGACTTCATTTCTGTATGCCTCCATGCTATAATCTGTTTGTCGTTTGGGTACATTCGGCTTGCGCCTGCGGTCGAAAAAGCTCCTTTCTCATGTCCGCACTCCTTTGTTGCCGCAAACAAACCGCAGTCATGGTATTTGGCAATCTTTAACTTGCCCTTTATACTTTACCGACTGCTTGCTAACCTCTGCGACAGAAAAAAGAGTCTGCGACAACGGGACCCGAATGCCCATCGCCGCAGACCATACTCTCTGCGCAATATCTGTTCCATTCCCGTCACGAAAGCGGCGGTGCGAAGCTGTATTTTCTTTTATCATCTCCTTCCGAACATAAAAAAGAGACCCGCTGTGCAGATCTCCTCATCAGCCCTAAAAGTGGGCGCAGTATTCATAGATCGTTTTTAATCTTGTTATCGTTCCTGCTCGCGACTCTTCTCTTTCGGCAGGACGTCTTTGAGAAACTTTTTTACCGCAGCATACACTTCGTCAAACGGCGGCTTATGCACATCTCCGCCCAAACGGAATTTCTCATATGCGTGACGAAGCTCCTCCTGTTGCTGCAGAAAACCTTGAAAATGATCCAACTTCCGTCCGTTGGCTTTGAGTGTTCGCAAAACGTCGGCTTTATCGAAGGAAAAAACCTTGGAAAGGTAATATAGATCGACCACGTCCTTGATCCGTCTGAAGACCTTTTCCGTGGAGATCGCAGAAACCTTGTCCGCGATCATTTGTGTCGGCGAGACACCACGGAAACGTAGCCCCTCGATCTCGTAAATCTGTGTATCCGGGATCGGTCGATTGACGTCCATATCCATAAGGAAGAGCTCTTCATCGGTTTCCCGATCCGCGAACGTGAATCCCGCGGATCGTCCTTCTCCGTACATTCTGTAAATGCGTACGTTGGCATCGATCCCCGCTTTGTCGATCGCGGTTTGCAGTGCCGAAACCATCGTATCTGCAGAAGGCGGCGTATCCGAATTCCAGTTTGCGTCGATGTCTACGGTATGACGAACCTCCTCGACATATCCCGCTTCCAGCAAACACGCCTTCAGAACCATGGACCCTTTGAAGCAGATCGGCATGCTTTGCTCATAGATCGCCTTCATGACCTCATACATGAGTTTTTCTTTGCTGTTCATCATTTCCGATTCCTCTCAGTTATCGTAGTATTCCACCGCGTCGCGAACCAATGCTTCAAACCGGTCCTGATATTCCGGTGCAACGGAGATCCCTTCGACGCTCTCGTTGTTCGTGAAATAATAATGGCTGACAGCTTCCGTGATGCCCTGCATGTCCAAAATCGCCTCGTTTGCAAGGGCGTCGGACACGGTTCTGGAAAAATCCGTGTATCGCAAGCCGTTTCTGCTTCTGACATTATAGGAGCTGATATGATTTCCCAATACGACCACGCCGTTAAAGCGGGAAAGCGCATCGCAGCCGTACACCCATACCAGAAACTCGTCGTCCCGACCGAGAAACCGTCCGTGACACATCAGCGCTTCATCCAGTCCGAATACGACCGGCTCACCCATACATTCCTGAACAGCGCGCAGCCACGCAAGGGACGTCGGATAATCCCGCATCTTCGGCAGCGACAGCTTCTTGGGATCAAATACCGGCAGCACTGCCGTCTTTCGATTGACAAGATCCTCCTGCACGCGCTGTGTCAGCAGTTCCAGCATATAAGCAGGCGGTCTGCGCACGCCGGCTTCCCAATTCTGAACGGTGCGGAACGGAATGTTGTAACGGGCCGAAAACTCGCTTTGTGTGTCGCCCAACATTGTTCGCATTTCATGAATATCCATCTGATTCACCTCGATCAAATAATACACCCAATGGGTGTATTTGTCAATCGACGTTTTCTGTCACATTGACCCGATCCGCGAAGTTCTCGAAAATACAGTACCGCGCTACGCCGCAGTGCTCCTCTGTTTTGCGACCGAACGTTTTGAAGAACGCCGCTTGATACTTGTGCGTAAAGTTCGTGTTTCCGAAATACGCTTCAAAGTGAATGCTCGGATACAGCGCCCAGTCGGTTCCCTCCATTTTGTTGATCTTGTAATATGCCATCACTTCGATCGCTTCGGACAGCAGCATGCCTTTCGGCAGAAGGCTTTGGATGTATGCAGAATCTTTTTCGGAAACGTCCGCGCGGAAGGAGCGCAGCGGTCCCAACTCCAGAGCGTCTGCAAGCACGTCGTCGAACAGCGTCAGCCAATCGTTTTTCGTGCTTTCCGTGTACAGCGGGATCTGAAACTGAATCACCTTTTTCTTCCAGTCTTCCGCGAACGTCTCCATGATCTGTTTCACATTATCCCGAACATTCTTTGTGACCTGTTTCGGTGACGATTCAACGAACGCGGCAATGTTATTTACATGACGAACAAGCCATCCGTTTCCCTGTTCATCCACAAGCTCCGGGAACTCCGTGTGCAGTTCGGCAAAGTTTGTATCGAACTGCCATTCCGCTTCCTTTTCGGCAGGGATACTGCACCAGGCGCAGAGCGCACGCCGCGCGTATTCGACGTCCGGGATCTCATTCTTATATAAGTATCCCCTTGCAACGATCGTCAGCACACGCAAAAACCCTGCGCCTTTTTTCAGCATCTGCAGCGAGATGCGGCTCAGAAATGCCGTATCCTTGGTTTTTGCTGTTTCGTAAACCGGGAACTCCGTATAGCATTGAAACTCTTTTCGCTCGTCGATCATCGCTCTGTCCTCTCCAACGCGTTCTCATATACTTCAAGGCTTAGGACGTCCAGCGCGAACTTGCGCTTTCCGAGCGCGATCGCACAGCGCAGCGCCAGATTCGTATCCATCCAGCTGCGAAGACGCTCACGGCAGCGGTGCCGGATCTCCGCTTTATAATTCGACCGATACAGAAGATCCTCGCCGTCCAGCATCGCCCGCAGATCGGCGCTGTCGTCCTCCCGGCGCAGACGCGCCTGTTTCACGCCGCGTTTCCGGTAGAAATCGTCGTAATCGCAGATAATGTCCCCGAGAATCCGATACCCACCGCAGCGGAAGTCCGTCAGAATCGACTTGAACTCGTAAAACTGCATATGCCGGAATTGCCCGAAGAGGAACAACTCCCGCTGATAGGGATCCCGAATCAAATGCCATTGCTGCTCTTTGAGCGCAGCGCGAGCATTGCGAAACTCCTCCTCGGTGCATTCGACGAACGCCGCATACAGCGATTCGATCGAAACGTCCGTCTGCGCGCGGGCAAAGAGGATTCTCCCTATGTCCTTCTTTCGCGTCATGTAGTTCAGATTCATGCGCTCCGTGCGGATGCGTTTCAGCGCCGTTTCGTAATCGGCGATCAGATTGCGCATATCATTCAATGCCTTTGCAGGCAAGCGTTCCCTCCAGTTCGGATCGGCAGCAAACGCAAACAGCTCCTGATCCAAAGCGGGAACCGCTTTCACCTTCGGCGTATGCTTTTTCAACTGCGCAGCAAGATGCGGCAGCCGTTCGATGTTGGACGTGACCTTCTCCCAAAGGGTGCTGTCGTGAAACCGCTTGATCTTCCAACCTTTCCGGTTCTTTCCGCGCTTGCCCTCGATCAGATCCTTATAGTCGAGGAACAGGCTCCTTTCCACGTCTTCGGCTCTGAGATACTGCGAGATGTCCGGTCGGACGCCGTTCTTTGCCGCGTCGATCTCAAGCCCAGTCAGGATCGCCAGCAGTTCCGTTTCCTTCCGGTACTTTTCACGTTCCGCTTCCGGCAGCGATTCGTCGTAGGCGACGACCGCGCGGTTGAACGCGGCGTTGCAGATCTGTCCGACACGCGAAGCAAAGGTATCGCGCACCGTTTCAAATCGCGCATGCCAGTCGTTTGCGTCCGATTCTTTTGCGGAAACCGACGGGATCTTCAAAAGCGGCAGGTTGCGGGAATAGTCGGACGCAAGGTAATCCAATTCCGTATAATGCCGCAGGACGCAGGCATTGATCAGAGGATCGGAAATGACCTTTACGATGTCGCCGTCATAATCCGCGCCGCCGAGACGTTCCGGGATCAGGCTTTTTGCATTGACCATGACGACATATGTCAAATGCGACAGGTATTTTCTGCGCAGGATTCCTTCCTTCGGAAGCAGGTCAATGATGACTTCCTCGTTGCGCGCGATATGCGGATTTCTCAGGATCGTGACCTGGCCCGCCGACGCGTTTGCA
>JAEEGH010012490.1_pt1 | contig 19039 bp, 20 predicted proteins | sample 9134181 | NCBI WGS metagenome assembly JAEEGH01 (sample SAMN16246544, study PRJNA631951) | gut metagenome | biome: gut microbiome; feature: rumen; material: DP-attached | host: Bos | place: Iran: Karaj | collected 2018-10 | reverse complement strand
GAATGGCCCGAACTGATGCAGGGCGTGGATGGCATTGTAAAGCGCCTTTCCCGTTCGCCGGAGGGACAGGAAGAGGTGATGATAGACACGGGTGCCTTCACCGTCAGCATGCGCCGAGAAGGAAACAAGTATTTCGTGCGTCGCGTCAAGGCACTGCATAAGGTAAACGACAGCCTCTATGACTTCGAACTGAAGGAAGAGTCGGACGGCACCCAGCGCATCTTCGACTTCGTGCCGATGGTGCAGAATGTAAAGAGCGAGGCCTGCACTTACGTCATCGACGAACTGGACCGAAGCCTGCATCCCACGCTGTTACGGGCACTGGTTTCTCGTATTGTCACCGACAAGAAAATGAAGGGCCAGTTGATTTTTACCACCCACGATGCAGGGCTGCTCGACGGACAGGTGTTCCGCAACGACGAGATCTGGTTTGCCGAGAAAGACCGCGAGACACAGAACACCCACCTCTACACGCTCGACGAATTCAAGCCACGTGCAGACTTGGATTTGGAGAAAGGCTACCTCAACGGACGCTTCGGCGCCATTCCTTTCCTGGCACGTTTCAACGAATTAAGCTGGGAGTGAGATGGGATTCAAGGTTAGAGGTTATACGAGGGAGGTTCCCCAGGAGTGATTTTTAATGCACCAGTTGGTGCAAATGTTACTATAGAAAGTGGCGAAATATCTTAGAGTTTTCCAAAAATGAAGAATAAAAGAACATTAATATTGATGGCGTTGGTATTCCTTCCATTTCTTATGATGGCGCAGGATGAATATGAGCCTTTCATTGTAGAAAGAAAGGTGTGGTATTATGATTACGTCACGTATGTCGGAACCACTCGCAAATCCTACACTTATAAGATGTATTTTAACGGTGATACGATTATTGGCGGCAAGAGCTGCAAGTATCTCATTGAGGAACGCCCCAACACACCGTTGTATGTTACGGGGGCTTGCTATGAGGAGGATGGCAAAGTGTGGATGATATATCGACGTTTTTCGGATTCTTCTCAGCCGCGTCTGTTATTCGACTTCAGTTGCCACGAGGGTGATACGTTGACCAACCTGTATTGCTGGGAGGGTGACAGTTTCAAAGTGCAAGGTGTGGAAACCGTTTCCTCGTTTGGTAGAGAAAGAAGACTTGTCTCCCTGTCATCTGTCAAGTATCCCCAGAATTCTGTTGGCTATTGGCTTGAGGGTGTTGGATCTAGATACGAGATGTTCGATATATGGCCCTCCTTTGCCGCAAGTGTGAAGTTCTTGTACTGCGAGTTGAATGGCGAACGGATAGCCGACCAAAGTTCGTTTGGCGATGCCGCCTTGGAAACATTGGAAATCCACCAGACAACCAGCCATAACAAGGATGATGATTCCAAAGTCTTCGATATGACTGGTCGCTGCCTCAGAGACATTCCTCGTAACGGCGTATACATCAAGAACAAGAAGAAATTTGTTATCAAGTAAAAGGGTTATGATTTCTCATCCTCAATTTATCTCAAAGTGGCATAATTGTTTGCCATCACCACCCACCCCAAACTTACAAAGATAATGGAGATTCGTTGGGAAAAGTGCAGAATAGAGGGGTGGCCATAGTGGCCACCCCTCTATTCCCTCTTGGATTCCCTGTTGAAACCAATCACAAATTCGGGATGTTTCTCTTCACCCACAATTTAAAACCGGGTCGTTAAGCGTGACGACAGTCCCGTCAACATCTATCAGGTCTTTTTTCAACAAGGCCTTCTTGATGCCTTGGACGTTGGCGGAACTCTCCAGCCTGTATTTCCTGATGACATCTTTCCGGCCGAATCCCGTATCGACACCATTGCCACGGCTTTCAAGAAATTCAGCTACAGTGCCGTCAACCCCTCGATCTCTCTTTGGAAGAAAACCTTGTTCTGCTCCAACAGCTCATCGATAGACTGGTCTATCATCTCGTTTGTCGTGACCGGATTCGCCTTGTACCAGACAATCCATGCGAGGTGTTGGACGTATGAGGAGAGGTTCTTGGTCACATTGCTGATTCTCTCGGCCTACTTTTCGGTGATGACCTTGCCCGTCTCCTTGTATTTCCGGCAAATGAAGGGAATCCATTCCTCGGTTGATATCTTCTACGGGAACATCATGTCGCCAAACTTGTAGAACGGGTTGCTGCCGTCACTGAAGATTTCCGTCATCAGGTGTCTCTTGCTTCCGAAGAGACAGTAGGATACATTCTGCTGGTGCTGCCAGACGGAGCGAAGCTTCTTCTGGAAGGTAATGGAGTCCTGGAACTCCCCCACCTGCTTGAACTCGTCTATACAAACGACCTGTCGGATGTTCTTTTTCCGCGCCATCCGTTCGGGCAGCTGAAGGATGTCGGTCTCTGAGTCCTCCTTCCCCGGGAATTCGAAGGAAAGTGAATACTCCTGGATGGAGTCGGGGCTGCGGACTCTCCTATTTGTATTTATTGTAGTATCTCTATCTTTTGCTGAAGAATGGGATTTAATAACAGTCTTGGTTTTTGGCGTTATTCCCGCAATACCTATAGCGGAATGGTTTATTTCCATATTCAAGGATTTTTCTGTTGATAAAGAACATTTAGAAAGCTTGGTTGTATTCCAATTATCAGCGTTTCAAAGAACGAATTTTGCTCTTTTCGGCCCTCTCAGGGGAGCTTTAGGCTGCCTCATGATAATTTTAGCAGATCTTTTAAAAGAACCCTTTGCCTTATATCACTCAGAACGGCCGCATAAATCAGATCAAACCTCGAAAATACCACTTTTTAAAGTGGACTCATCTATATATATAGATTATATGTCAAACGGAAGGCTCTGTATAAGTTAAAAAACCACAAATCTTAGGCATCATTGGAATCATTCAACCGCTTATCTCCTTTATAATTTGTATCTTTGCACCGTTATAACAAACAAAATTTTGCAATATAAAAAGAATTTGTCATGGATACTAAGTGGAAGAACTTGGTGAATCCTCCTGTTGTGACGGCTATCTTTCAATTAAAATATGATAGCGGTTCGATAAAGTTGGACGAATTCCTTAAGTTCGACACAGTGTTGAAAAGGGAATTCCCTAATCGGAGTGAAAATATTGAATCAAGTCTTAGTCTTCCGCCATCAACAAGAATTCCTTTGGGAAAAGCCCAAGTTAGCGGAGTTACTGATACACGCCGCACAGGATATGTGTATTTCACAACAGACCAGAAAGAAAAACTAACTCTGTCTGAAACAGAAATCACTTACACAAAAGAGAGTCCATACACAGGATGGGATTCTTTTAAAGATTTTGTGTTGAAAGTGCTACAGACATTATCTTCTGTTTTAGAAGGAGTCACAATTCAAAGGACATCTATAAGGTTTATCAACCAATTCAATCTTTTGGAATTTGATGATCCTACTGAGTATTTCAATACACAAATAACTTCCTCCGTCGCAGATAGTTCAATGCCATATCCGTTGTTGAAATATGGATTTCGTATGACTTTCGATGTAGCAGAAGGCATCTATTCCATTGTGAACCAGAATGCAGATCACCTGACAGATAGGTTCATTTATATTTTCGACATAGATGTACTTGACAGGAACAATATACTGTTTGATGTCAACTCAATTGGGGAAATATTGGAGAATCTAAGGGAGATAAAAAATAAAATCTTCTTCGGAAACCTCACTGACAAGACTTTAGAACTATGCAGCTAAAAAATATAAAGGAAGGTTGGAAACCCGTAACACTGGCAGTCTCAATGGTAGCAGGAGGTGTCATGGGAGTACAGGTCGATACTGATCAATTCAGTAATATTAATACGGTCATCAACAATCACATTACATCAAAATACATAGCAGAGGTCAATGACCCGGCAGAGGCCTTTATGAGCGACAAACTCCGCTTTAACAATTATCTTCGTTCTTGGAGGAAGAACACACGGTTTCTGTCATCGCCTGAAGACATCATCAACCAAAAGGACTTTATGGCGATAGTTGCCATGGGAGCCAAGGCTGTACCTTTTATTGGAGCCGAAATTGATGCAAGAGCATCGAATCTGGTTTGGGCACTAAATTTAATTTTCAATTGTAAAATAACAGACAGGCCAGATACTACAATTACCGAAGTCTGCAAATTATGGGTAAAGGAACTGAGACGGCAAAACTGGATGTAATAGATGCATTCCCCGGTCTGAGATACGATAAGCATTTTGAAATAACCAGTCCTATCGACCCCAACTATAATTGCATCGCATGGGCATATCAGATAAAGGGCAGATGGATGTGGCCACCTAAAGGCATCCCTGCAAAAGTCATAGATGCGGTGACCTATTGGCCAGATGAAAATGCAAGCACAGAGGTTGAAAGGTTTGTCGATGCTTTCAGACTTAAAGGATATGAGAAGTGTAGCTCTCCTGACTTTGAGGAAGGCTACAGGAAAATTGCTTTATATATCACTCCTGGAACCACTAAGTGTACTCATGCAGCCAGACAATTGTCATCGGGATTATGGACTAGCAAATTAGGAGAAGCATACGATATTCAACATGACACGCCACGATCCATCGAAGGGAGCATCTATGGTTGTGTTTATTGCTACATGAAAAAGCTTTTCCAATAACTTCAATAATCTCTATATCCTCTGCGAATATGGTACCAAACAAACACTTTTACACCTACAAGGAGGGACTGGACCTGGAGTTCCTGCGGGAGTACTGCATGGAGCACGGTGAGCGGCGCGTGATGGAGCGCGGCGAGACGCTGGAGGAGGCGGGCGAGCTTTGCAATTGGAATAATTGAAAATGTTGGCGCCGGTTTCAAGAACTTGTTCCGCATGGCAGTACATGGCTTTCAAGCCTGTTCCAATGTAACGCTCCATCTCCGATGCTTGTCACGCTATTGGGAATGATGACAGTGGCCAGGCTTTACATAACCTGTTCCGAGACGTAAATCAATTCACGGGGCTGGAGGACTTTCAGACAAGGAGTCGGGAAAAGCTCGACTTCGCCTTCAACACCTCCCTCACCGCCATCAACACGGCAAAAGCCGCCATCAAGGAAACGGGAGCGGATCTCTCCGTCGGAGAATACACGGCACTCATGCACAGCACTTTGCTCTACCAAAGAATTGTGCGCGTGTCTGGGATCAAGCCTGACCCCTGCAATAAATCGAAGGGTCATGAAGGAAGTCTTTATGCTTCCAACATCATAGTGGGCCTGCCCTCGTCTCCGTCAGATTTTATTCCCCAGAAGCGCATTGATCGCTTCTGGGGATTTTTGTTTTTGCTCATTCCTCCATCCTTCTCTTGATTTTCTCCCAGGCATGTGAGCCGAAAAGAAAGCAGTCTTTCATGCTGCTCATCATCGGAACGAAACGGCTGAAAGGAATGGTGAAACTCAGCTCGTCCTTCCCCACCCATGGACGTACCGATGGATCGAAGAGTCCCAGGAAACACCGATGGCCTTGTCTTTCGTTCTCCACCACCGTCATGGAAACAACGGTACTGCAGCCTGAACCGAAAAGCGACACAACGGCATCCAGCTCGTTGGTGTCGTAGAAAGCCCATCCGCACAACCCCGACAGCATGTCGGGTGTGGCAAAGAAAAGCACCCCCTCCGTGCCCTCAAAAGATGTGGCCTTGTCAATCCTGACAAAATTCAAGAAAGGCTTTTCCGCTCTCTTCATCCCAAGACCCTGGATGTAATCCAACACCATCTCTGGGGTTCTCTTGTATTTCTCCTTTAACGACACAAAGCCGGGCACCCGTTCCGGCATGTCGGAAAAACCTGTGTATAGCTTGCCACCACCACAGCCGATGACATCCGCACTTAGACTGACTGGCGTTCCCTCCCTTGCCGCCTGCAGTCCTTTGAAGAAACAGCCACCAATCTTTTCAGTTTTGGCCACCGGCTGGTCACTGTATCCGAACAACAATGGCAATGGTGCCTGATGCCCAAACGCCTCTTGATAATTGCTTATAAATTCCTGTATCTCCATAATCAATATGATGTGTTGCCTTGACAGCTTTGTTTCTTTCCCTCTTGGTTCAGCTTGTGAACGTGTCACTTGTCCAAAGCCCAGAAACCGGTTCCTGTCTCGGGGTCGTATTTTCTTCCAATAGCTCCACCCACAGTGGGACGCAGCTCTAACTCTGCCGTGTAAAGCACGGTGGTGGACTTGAGATGCCCGGCCGCCATGCCGTGCTGCCCGTCGCGCTTGTATGAGAACAAGGCATGGGTGTGATGGAACAACTTACCGTCATCATCCCTCACCACGTTGCCGTTGATAGAGACAAGCTCAAGCATCCCCTCCAGCACCTCTGTCTCGAAACTCCCGGTCTCGGGGATGAACACCTGCAACTCGGCACGCTGGCAACCACCGATGCCGGAGAAAACGGCAGACGATATGGACTCCTTCTCGCAAATCTCAAGGAGATTGCCGACAATCTCATCCCCTTTGTCCATACGGACATAATAGTTGTCCCCTATCTTCCTGTAATCCATCTCACCCTGCTATTTCTTCCATGGATTTGCGTTTCTTCTCCTTCGGCTCGTCAGCAGGATAGCCAAGAGGTATCAAAACTGCCGCTTCCTCGTTTTCACCAAGGCCAAAGAGGCTCTTGCACAGTTCAGCATCGAAGTTGCAGACCCAGCATGTGCCTAATCCCTGTTCCGCAGCCGCCAGGCAAAGATGCTCCACGGCGATGGCGATGTCAATGTCACCATGGTGCTTTCCGTCGGCTCGCACCCATTCCTCATCATGGAGGACGGAGGCGATGATGCAGACAGGAGCGGTGGCGAACCATTCCCTATTGTAACACTGGCATAGTTTCTTCCTGTCCTCTTCGTTGCTCACAACCCGGAATCTCCAAGGCTGCTTGTTGCAAGCGGAGGGAGCCAGCCGGACACACTCCATGATATAGTCCAACTTCTCCTGTTCGACACTTGCAGGCTGGTAACTCCTGCAGCTGTACCTGCTCCTCACCAAATCCAGGAACTGGCCTTTGATATTCTTTTCCATATGCTCATATTTTAGACATAAACCTTTCCCTGTCCACGACGAACCTCAGGTGCGTACCCTCACCAAGGAGGACATCACCTGAATAGGCGGACACCTTGAACTCTATCTTCCTGCCGTCAACCTTCGTCACCTCGGCAACAGCCCTGACGACATCACCTATCTTCGAGGGTCTCAAATGTGAGGATGCGATATGACCACCCACCGTCGTGCTGCCCCCGGGCAACTCATCAGCCACGGCGAGCATGGCGGCATTCTCCATCAAAGCCATCATGGCTGGGGTGGCCAACACCGGCATGTCACCTGAACCCATCCTGACAGCGGTGACGGCATCCGTGACCGTCAGCTCACTCGTATGTTTCAATCCTACTTCAACCATATTATTTCTCGTCATGAAGGCGAACAACGATGTCGCCCAACATACTCTGTATTCTTACTTTCTAACTGATTCTTTCATGTGCAAAAGTAAGCAAAAAAATGCAATTACGGAATAATCAGGCAGCCATTCTCATTTTTAACAATTCCACATGCAAGATTTCGATGGTTGATATGTTATTATCATAGAATAAATTCAAAATGACACAAAAAATGAGAAAAATAGGTTTGATGATGATGGGACTTGGAATGATGGCCATAACCCTTTCCTTCCAATCCTGCTGGGATGATGACGACGATTGTCCGCGTCATGTGATTTGTCCTGTAGAACAGCCCAATGCCCTTGTGACGGTCAAGCCCAATGCCGACGACACGGCGTTCCGCATGCAGCTCAACGACAGCACTCAACTATGGCCTGTCAACATGCGGCAGTCGCCATTCGGCAGCAAGGAGGTGCGCGCACTGGTGAACTACAGAAAGCCGACAGAGGAAGAATTGGAGAAAGGTGGAATCTTCGGAGGCATTAGCTGCGTGTATGTCAACTGGATTGACTCCATTCTCACCAAGCCCATGATAGAAGGTTTTGGCAGTGCCGAGGAGAATCTGCAGAAATATGGTTCAGACCCATTGGAAATCATTGACGATTGGGTGACCTTGGTCGAAGACGGATATCTCACACTACGCATCCGTACAAGATGGGGAGGAAACGTCAAGCACATCGTCAACCTTGTTCATCGCACGGATGTCAACACTCCAAATTACTTTACCCTCTACCATAACGCCAAAGGTGATGTCAATGGACGAGTCGGTGACGCAATCGTCGCCTTCAAGCTGGCTGACTGGATAACAGCTGAGAATCATTCAGGGATTGAGACGCTGACTTTGGAATGGCAGTCATATTCAGGTACGAAGACCGCCCAATTCAAGTTCCGCCCCCATGGTGCCACGTCAACGGATTTGCAAACAGGATCCTGGGAGATGTCAAAAGAGGTGGAATAGGTATGGTTTTCGACTGCAATGAGGAAGAGTGCCATAATCATCGGTGTAACCTTCAGCCAGTTTGTGACGGACACCTGATAGCCAGCATGGAAGAGACAAGTCCTGCCCTCATCCCACTATTCTTTTGTCACCTTGGTTAAAAAAGCAACATATAGCAGGCAAACTGCTGCCATAAACGCCAAATAAGCATAACAGTAAGGCAAAGGAATCTCTGGTGGTGTGTCATCCATGCCAGAGAGGGCAACAACTAAGACAGGATGGTAAGCACCCACCAGAAATAGAAGGGGGAAAATGACAATACAAGGATGATAACCTGCTGCGGACTGTCACTGACAGCGTGGGAAGCAGACAGAAAAGAAGGAACAAGCCTAGAAGAACAAAAACAGGAAAGATGATCGAACCCAGCCAATTGAGTGGATTGGAAGCCGTAAATGATTTTTTATGATATTCGCTGAATAGAATTATAAATTCAGAGAAAAACTGTATATTTGCATGCGAATGTGCGTGATACGATTTTACTGCATCGAAAAACCTCAATCAATGATCATCTTCAATCATGGGAAAGGAAAAAGACAGAGCCTTATACATGCGGAGGTATCCCAAACTCAACAAATGGATTAACGAGTGTTGGCTATGCCATTGTCAAGGATATGACAGGTCTATTGTTGAAAATCCGAATAACGAACAAACAATAGCTGCTCGCAACATCAAGAGTTTTTTCCGGCCTTTGGATTTAGATGAAGATGGATTATGTGAAGCGTGTTCGCGTTTGTCCAAGAAACAATCATCCGATGATGAGGAATATGATGGCGATGCAAGTGAGTTTTAGGAAAAAACAACCTAAAGCTCTTTTGTGGCGTTGGGGTGATTCCGGCCTCTCAACAACGGACGAAGGCAAGCGTCGCTGCCACACCGAACAAAATCCCTGAAACAACAGCGACAAACAACGCCCAACTCCAAAACTCGCTTCTCGAGGCATTCCCGCCAAAGCATCTTGAAAGATGACAAAATAATAAAGATGCCTTGTTTTGATGAGGACAATAGTCAAAAAATGTTAAAATAAGACAGCCCGTGCAGTCTTTCCGCCGGTTTCCTATCTATATGGATAAAGAATCATATATTTGCTGATAAATCCACAATTGTAAGCGTTATGAAAAAGTTTACACTGATAATGGCATGTTCCATCCTGATGGCAACAACTGCTTTAGCCCAAGAAGAGGAACCGAAAACAATCACCTTGACCGACGCAGAGCAAACGTTGGTGGAACAGAACAGCGACTTCGCCTTCAACCTGTTCCGCAAGACACGCGACACGGAGAGCCATGTCATCTCCCCGTTGAGCATCACCTACGCGCTCGGGATGCTCAACAACGGTGCCGAGGGCATCACCCGCGAGGAGATATGCCAGGTGCTGTCCGGCGGACGGCAGACGGGCTATGCCGATGTGGCCACGATGAACGCCTTCTGCCGGAAAATGCTCACGGAAAGCGCCCTGCTCGACGAGGACACACGCGTGGCCATTGCCAACACCATCTATTTCAACGGCGACAGGAAGGACATTTCTTTGAAATCGGCTTTCAAGGATGCGGCGGCGACTTATTATGACGCCATGCCATCCGTCCTCAGCTTCAGCGACGAGGCCACGTTGGGCATCATCAACCAATGGGTTGCTGACAAAACCGACGATATGATAACCGACTTGCTGAAGCCGGAGGATATGCAAGACCCCAACTTGGTGAGTTTCCTGCTGAACGCCATCTGCTTCAAGGGCGCATGGGTCAATCAGTTCGAAGAATGGCAAACTCAGAATGCGTATTTCGACAACATGCGGCGCACCGCCATGATGATGAGCCAGGTGAATGAGTTCCGTTACGCGATGACCGACCTTTACCAGTCTGTCATCCTGCCCTACGGCAACGGCTCATACCAGATGACGCTTTTCCTGCCCAATTACGGAAAGACGCTTGACGACTTGTTGGAAGCCATGAACGGCAAGAATTGGAATGCCGCCGAGTACCAGGACTATATGGTGTGGTTGAGCATGCCTCGCATAGAGACTGACACCAACCAGGACCTGAATGAGATCATGGCTTCACTGGGCATGCCGGATGCCTTTCAGGAATACAACGGCCACGGCTTTTTGGACTTCTGCTACTTAGGCGACAATGAGGATGACTCCGACCCGTGCTGGATAAGCATAATGCGACAAAAAGCCCATTTGAAACTCGACGAGAAGGGCACCGAGGCTGCCGCAGCCACGGTCATCGGAATGGCCGACAATGCAGCACCTTCCCGATATGCAGAGTTCATAGCAGACAGGCCCTTCCTATACATCATCAGTGAGCGTTCCACGGGAAGCATCTTCTTCATCGGACAATACATGGGCGAACCACTGCAGAACCCACGACATGACATCAGTCTCACCGACGAGGAACGGCAACTCGTGAAGAGCAACAACGACTTTGCCATACGTCTCTTCCGCCAGGCACGCGACGAGAAGAGCAGTGTCATGTCACCATTGAGCGTCACATTCGCACTGGGCATGCTGAACAACGGTGCAGCCGGACAGACACAGCAGGAAATCAACGACGTGCTGGGCTTTGGCGAGGTTGGTGCCGACGGCATCAACAATTTCTGCCGCAAGATGCTGACTGAGAGCGGCCAGCTGGACAAAGAGACCAGGGTCGACATCGCCAACAACATCTACGTGAACAGCCACTGGGGCTTCGAGCTGCAGGCGCCGTTCGTACAGAAAGCCAACGAATACTACGACGCGCAGCCCGAGACACGCGACTTCTACGACGGAATCACCCGTGATGTCATCAACCAGTGGTGCAGCGACCATACGGAAGGCATGATCAGGGAGATACTCTCCAGGGATGAATTCAACAAGGATGCCGTGAGCTACCTGCTCAATGCCCTTTACTTCAAAGGGGCATGGGTGACAAAATTCAATCCAGACAACACGAAGGAAGAATCGTTCAATGGAGGCGCAATAGTGCCCATGATGCACATCCCGCGCGGCGAGTTCATGGGAGGAGCAGAGTTTGCCTATACCACCAACGACCTGTACCAGGCCATCAAACTGCCCTATGGCAACGAAGCCTACCTGATGACTGTCATACTGCCGCAAGAGGACAAGACCATAGAAGACGTGCTTGACCAGATGGACGGACAGAACTGGCAATTCCACGGGCGCAGCACGGTGGTGGACCTGAAGCTGCCACGCTTCGAGACCGAGGCATCCATTGACCTGAAGCCCGTCATGTCAGCATTGGGCATGCCCACGGCCTTCAATCCTGACCTTGCCGACTTCTCGGATTTTTGTAACGTACCAACCTACATAGCCTTGATGAAACAGGTGGCCAAAATCAATGTCAGCGAGGAAGGCACCGAGGCTGCCGCCGTCACCGTCATAGGGTCGGAGGCTACGGGCATGCCGGACTATGCCGATTTCCACGCCACACGCCCGTTCCTCTACATCATCAGCGAGCGTAGCACGGGCATCATCTTCTTCATCGGACAGTACATGGGCGACATCACAATGGCCATGCCTCAAGTCGAGACCAACAAAAGCACCATGGGAAATCCTGCCATCTACGACCTGCAAGGCCGCAAGGTCAGTGTGGACCAATCTTCCATACTGAAGAAGGGAATCTATATTGTCAATGGAAAGAAGGTCATCATAAAATGAACATAGACCATTTTGTATTCGATATTGTTCTTTAGTCGAGTCAGCTCCTGCTCGGCAGAGTTCAAGCGAACATGGCTGTATTCTCGCTTGCTCGCAGCCATAAGCGTCGTGGTCTTCTGTTGCGCCGCCAGCGCACAGGAGGCCACGGGGCGTGTTCATGCCGTCATCATCAACGGTGGAATGAACAAGCTGATGAACCACGAGCGCTACTGGAACGACTGTGCCTTTCTCTACCGCACTCTCCGTGAGGACTTGCATTTCCCAAAACAAGACATCACACTGCTGATGAGCGACGGTGGCGACCCGGGCCGCGACATGCTCCTTGCCGACGGCAGCGGATTCGCCTCATCGTCGGCAGACCTCGACAACGACGGTGAGCGCGACGTGTGGCTGCCTGCCACACTGGCACAAGTGGAGGCCTCGCTCACTGAGTTGGCTGCAAGGCTCGCCTCCAAAGACCGCCTTTTCCTCTTCATGATAGACCATGGCGATTTCGACAACAGCATGCGGCAGTCGTATGCCTGGATGTGGGGCGGCGGTCGGCTTTATGCCACCCATCTGGCCCAGTTGCTCGAAGCCTTTCATGTGGAATCGATGTGCTTGTGCCTGGGATTGTGTCATTCAGGAGGCTTCATCGATGAGTTGCGTCGCGAGAATCGTGTCATTGCCACCAGTTGTGCGGAAAGCGAGGAGTCATGGGCATGCACCGACAGGCCATACGATGAGTTTGTTTACCACTGGACATGTGCCGTGGCGGGACACGACCCCGAGGACAATGCGGTCTGCGCCGATACAGATGGCGACGGCTACGTATCGATGGCCGAGGCTTTCGACTATGCAAGTCAGCACGACCGCCGGCAAGAGACTCCACAATATTGTTCCACGCCATTGACATTGGGCGGGCAGTGGTTCCTCTCGTCCAAACAGGGTAGCGGCATCAAAGAAAGGCAGATGGCAAACGGCATTTCATCAAGCCTCAAATGCTATGACCTGCAAGGACGTGTTGTCCCCGTACAGAAGGAAAGAGGAAGAAAATATTTAAAAAAGATTAATGCGAAGCAGTCTTCTCCGCTTTCACCTATCATAATAATAAAACCGTGAACATGATGGAAACACATAGGACTATCATTGCTGCAATTCTTGCCTCCCTGCCTTTCATGGCACAGGCACAACCCATAGAGCTGACCTGTTGGACGACGAGGGGCGAGCCATCGACGTTGACAACGGAAGACGCCATGCTGAAGGTTCCCGACACGATTGCCGCCTTGGACCTGCGTGGCGTCGAGGCCATCACCTTGGACCGTTCTTCGGCCAATCCCAACTGCCTCTACTATACCGACGATGGCACCATCGTGGAGGGGCTGCCCAGTGCCAATGTGGTATGCAACGGGGTCTGTGACGGCCTGCTGCTCACCGATGACGCCTGCTTCTACTGTCCCTTTGCCTTCACCGCCACGGATGCCATGCTGAGGTTGACGCCACGGAGGGACGATGGTGACGATGAGGCAGACCCCAGCCAGCCGTGCCATGAGACCGTCTTTCTGCCCTTCGATGCCGATTTCGTGATTCCCGCAGATGTCAACGGTCCCATGCCTGAAGGATGGATGCAGGTGGCACATTATGAGGGATATGAAAACTATATGCTGTTATTCGGTCTGGAGATGCCCTGCCTATTGCATGCCAACATGCCATACTTGGTGCAATTCACGTACGGTGCATACGGCACACAAATCCTTTTCTGTGGACAGGACAAGACCGTGGAAGAGACAAAAACAACCATTGAAAGCGAAGAAACTTACAGCTTCGCCGGGACCACCATGTCAATAGATGAAGAACCTGGCTATTTCCGCTATCACAGGGGGCAGGATCGGTATTTCATCCATACCGGTGACGGAACGCCGATGGAACCTTTCAGATGTTTCATCATATCTCCGGATTTAGATACTGAAAGCCAGCAACCTTCAGTAGAAAGTGGACATATATTGGAATATACCGTTTTCGAGGAAGAAGCGACAGGAATAGACACAGTCATCAATTTTGACTCTTCAAAGAAGTACTATGACTTGTTGGGAAGACCTGTCACAAATAGTAAAACTGTCAGGGGCATTAAGATAGCGAGAGGTGTCAAGATTTTGAAATAGGGAACAGGCAGGAGCGACCCGCAACGAACATATACAGGGATGGAGCAGTTGATACGTCGAAGCCAGCAGGGTGACAGGGAGTCCATGGGACGCCTCTACACTGTCATGCACGACGAACTTCTTGCACAATGCCGCAGATATGCCGCCAACGACTGCGATGCAGAAGACCTCCTTCATGATGCATTCCTGCTCATTTTCAGCAACATCGGCAAGGTGCATTCTCCAGAGAAGGGAAGACGGTGGATGCACAAGGTGACCAAAAACGTATGCCTTCTTTATGTGCAGCATCGCCAAAGTCGCTCTTGGGTTCCCATTGAGGAGGTGAAAGAGACTTCACAAGGTGCTGAACCCGACATGGCCGTCACCTACGAAGAACTTCTGAAAGCCATAGACCAACTGCCACGTGGCTACCGTCAGGTGTTCAGACTGTCTGTGCTCGAAGGAATGACACACCAACAGATAGCAGAACTGACAGGCATTGAGCCTCACACATCGTCGTCACAACTCTTGCGGGCTAAAAAGCAACTGCGACAATTGGTGAAGTTGCTCATGCTCACCCTTCTTTTAGCCGTGCCTTTCGGGGCGTATTATCTCTGGTCATTGCATGACAAAGACCATGACGTGGCTGAGGCAGATACCACAACGACCGACACGCAAGAGGCAGGCATGCGAGAGCATCCTCACGAACCGACCGACCAAGGCCAAATTGCGACAGCACATTCGGAAGATGCAAATAGAAGCATATCGAAATCGTCGCCGGCCTTGAATGTTGACCATTCCACAGTCCGTGTGCCCAAGACTGTGATAGTGGATAGTATCAAGGCAAAGGGAGAAGACAATGCCGGCAATAACGTCTTGGTGGCAGAAAAGCCTGTGGTTGCAGGAGATTCCGTGGCGACTGAGAAAACTCTGGTGGAAGAGGATGTAAGAGTGGCTGAAAACGACAAGGTGAAACAAGAAATGGGACCTGTGCATGAAATACAGCCAACACCAACCTTGGAGGGTATAATCCCTGGGATTGCAGTGAAATCAGAGAAAAGTGAAGACCTCTCCCTGTCGCTTGCCTACAGCGGACTTCCCAATGGTGCAGCCCGCTCCTTGCCTTATGGTGCCAAGGACATGAACGGTGACATTGACTCTGTCACTCACCATCGTCTGCCGATGGCCGTGACACTGAATGGCCGCTATGGCCTGGGGACACGCTGGTGGCTCGATGGCGGTATTAGATACTCCCTGCTCTCCTCGGAAACACGGGTGGGCAACACCTACTTGTTTATGGAGCAGCAACAGCGTGTGCGCTACCTGGGGCTCTCCCTCGGAGTGGGTCATGATTTCTGGCGCAGCCGCCATTGGAACCTCTATGCCACCACCTCCGTCGTTTACGAGTTGCCTTTGCGCAGCACCTTGGAAACATCCTACTGGGAAGGTGGCCGGTTGATCGATGCTGAGAACGTCCGTCTCAACCCACACGTGCAATGGTCGATAGGTGCCGGTATTGGACTGCAATACGACTTCACCCCGGCCATCGGATTGTTTGCCGAACCAAGCCTGCAATACTATTTCCATAATTCCGATGGTATCAACACATGGCGCACCAACCATACGTTCACCCCCTTGCTGCCGTTTGGCTTGAGAATATCCTTTTAGAGAAGAAAGATAACAGGAAAAGGGTTACGGGGTACTTTTTTAATGCTATTCATTTCTTAAGTTCGATTTTTTTATATCTTTGTAATCTCCATAGGAAACCATCAACGCCAAAGCTTATGAAACAAATCATTTTTATGTTTGTTTTCTTTCTTTTCCTGTCATTTCCAGCAATGGCAGAGATTCCAGATTCCTTATTCACTGTCAACAAAGTGAATTCTTGTTTCACTGTCAAGAGCGTGAAGAAAAAGAAAAATGACGTCTATGTCATATATGCCCTTAAGAATGACTCGATTTACAAAATTGTGAGCTATTATGACGGAAACAAAGGTGACCGAAAGAAAAAACTGGCAAGAGGAATGCAGTTCCAGGCTACATTAATATCCCAGTTCGGAAACATTATTTCTCCCTGTAATTTGATGTTGGATTTTCATGGCGTTGCAATCGGTTTGGAGTATAAGAAGCGTCATATTCTTGACCTTTGGCTCTGCGAGGAACTGAATGGACCATATCTCACAAAATAATAACAGACGGTTTTCATGAATGCCTTCCTGAAAAGTATAAAAATACTATTGTTGATATTGGTTGCGGTTGTGCATGTTCATTTGAGTATGTTCACTGTGGAAAATCCGTTGAATCCTTCTTTCTGGGTTCTCCTGTTTTTAGAAAGTCCTCCTGAATTGTGTTTCAACTTTATAATAGAAGATTGTTTGATCATTGCTATTCAATGTGTGGTGACAACTCTTTTCGCCATATACTTGTTGAAGTGGAAGAAAACAAGCGCGTGGCTGACATCTTATTTGTTGTGTATTCTTGTGTTTCTTGCAATAAGGCAAATGGTGAACATCCCCTTTGACAATGCAATAAATCAAGTATATGATCGTATTTATGAATATGGAGGAGCTTTAAACAGATGCATCACTTTCTCAATCATTCAGATAGTGTACATCATCGTCTATATGCTCATAACCAGCATGACTTCTCGTAAGGCAAAAACGGATGGATGCCCTTGATACAATCATAATCTGATTAGAGAGATGAAAATAACGATAATTGAAGCAATAGCCTTGTCATTCGGGCTTTTAGTTGGGTGCAGTTCAGGGAATGCGGCCCGGCAAACAAATGTGGATGCTGTTCAAGATACTGTTGATGCATATTCATTGAAGAATATTGATTTCAGCTTGGCATACGACTTGTGCCAGAAGCAAAAGGAAGCCCTTGCCCTCACCAATGCTGAAAGGTTTTGCGCCAATAAGGTGAATGACCTTGCGTTCATGTCGCTTCACCAGATGGTCAAAGAACAGATGGACAGCAGTTTCGTTGTTTCACCGATGAGCTTGAATTGTGCCATTGCAATTGCTGGCAATGGGGCAGCGGGCAAGACTCTTCAGGAAATAGAGCAACTCGTTGGCCCGATAGCCGATGCAAATTCTTTCTTCAAAAAATATCATGCTGCCCTGCCTCACAATGACTATTCCAATTGCAGCATCCTTAATTATCTTGCCGTCAACCCAAAATATCCCATCAAGGAAGCATTCACCAAAAGTATTGCTGATAAATATGATGCTTGCGTCAAATCCATTGATATCGCCAATCCCAAGAGCGTCAAGCAAATCAATGACTGGTTCTGCCGGCAATTGAATGACGAATCTGTGGAGGTGGTGAAAGCGCCAGAAGTGGAGACAGCGCTTCTTCTGGCAGATGTGCTGGATTTTCACGCCTTTTGGACTTCGCCTTTTGATAGTGAATTGACATCTGACGATGATTTCACGACCGATAGTGGAAATACCTTGCAGATACCTATGATGTATCAGGAAAATGCTTGCTTATATACTGAAAACGCAAGTTTCCAGGCGGTATCTTTGCCATATTTAGGAAGTTGCTATAGGATGCTGTTGGTCTTGCCAAAGTCTGAGAAACTGAACAAATTCAGTTCAGCAATGAACGCAAATGCTTTCTTGAACATCCTCAATTCTCTCAAGAAAGAAGACCTGGTTAAGTTGCACTTGCCCCGTTTCAGGTGTGTTGCAGACATGGATGCAAAGAAAATGCTCGCAAAGTTCATTCCCAGCGCCTTTGATGCCAAGAAGGCAAACTTCAGCACAATATGTGCATTGCCAACGTGGCTCAATGAGATAAGTCATAAGACAAGCTTGGAAGTCACAGAGCAAGGCACCAAGGCAAGAAGTATTACGGTTGAGAGTTTTCTTGTAAAGGCGGAAACGCCCGAGTTTCGTGCTACGCATCCCTTTTTGTACTTCATTTACGATGACGCTACTCATGCCATCATGCTGATGGGGCAATTCTGCGGTGATGGAGCCATATATGATGAAGAAAACAATTAATTCAGTATATACCAATTATGAAAAAGGATAAAAATACGTATATTGCATTGTTGCAATGTTTTCTTCTTTTCTCTCTTCTTTTGAGTAGTTGCACAGAAGGGCGTTCAAAGTATAGAAAAGTTTACTCAGGTGAGTATCGTGCCTCCTGTGGAATAGAACTTGGCATTGTTGACGACAGCCATATTGAGGCATTTATTTATTCACATGACTTTGTGGGGCATCGTAGTGATGTCTATAAAGGAACATACGCTTCCAATCCTCCTTTCATAACTGTACACTGGGACGACAAGGATGCTGATGTGGATGTAAGGTATATGATTCATGACGAGGATAATGACAGGATGATAGTCCATGGGCAATATGGCACTTATTATCTTTCTTGTGAGAATGAAGGCAAAAGAATAGAAAATGATAGCATACGTTATATTGGGAAATCATTAAGGACTAATATCGACACTTGCGATTACTATATTCTGGAGAAGGATCGTTTTACAAATGAATATGCAACTAATCGTCAGGAATTACTACTACCTGATGGCTATCATCTTTCTTATGATCAGATTCTCGCAAAAATGTTGAAGAAAACAGGACATGAGGATGGTTTTGGGGAAGCTCTTGTTTTTGATGAAAGTTATGACATCCTAAACTATGAAGACGATACATTAAAAATCGTATTTGAAAGGATGTGCATAGGCTTCTGGCATGACCCAAACGGAAAACCCCGCAATTGCATACGCGATTATTCCGTTTCCCCCAAAATAATATATGACAAGCGAAAAAATAGGATACAGTAACAACAAACCGGGCTGTTTTTTTGAATTATGAAAAGGAGAGTTTTATTTCTTATGT
>JAEEGH010012487.1_pt1 | contig 19045 bp, 18 predicted proteins | sample 9134181 | NCBI WGS metagenome assembly JAEEGH01 (sample SAMN16246544, study PRJNA631951) | gut metagenome | biome: gut microbiome; feature: rumen; material: DP-attached | host: Bos | place: Iran: Karaj | collected 2018-10 | reverse complement strand
CTTCAGCGTCTTGTTGGACTTGGGGTTCTTTTTCACCGCGGCAAAGCCCGCTTCCCCGGAAGCGATATACACCCGGTTTTCATAATAGCACTCGTCACGGTGCTTCTCATAGAAATCGTCCTCCGGCTCGTAGACCACGTCCGCCAGGGCGGTCATCCCCAGGCTCAGACAGAGGACAAGGATCAGCAGCAGCGTCGCAAACCGTTTCATAAGGCACCTCCTAGAAAATGGCCCCGATCGCCAGGCCCAGCGTATAGCTGAAGGCATTGGCGCAGAGGGAAAAGAGAAGGGGGCGGCGGATATTCTGCCCGTCCTTCCGGTAAAAATGCCCCTCCGTCCACACCGCCAGGGCCTCCAGAACGGGTACGGGGAGCCAGGCGGGCGCGGGGCCGAAATGCCGCCCGCTCAGGACGCAGAAGACCAGGGGCGGATTGGTGAGCAGGTTCACCAGGGCGCAGAGAAGGAGGTCCCTGCCCCGCAGCCCCCAGACAAGGGCGAAGGCCCCCTCCAGCAGCAGGGTCAGGCCCAGGGAGACCCCCAGGGAAACCATCCAGCCGCTCACGGTTTCCGCCCCAGCCCCGGCAGCAGCAGCCCGAGGGAGAGCGCCGCCCCCAGGGCCAGGAGCCAGCCCGCCGCCGGCAGGGTCAGCCCGCCCCAGACGGGCAGGAAGCCCAGAAACAGGGCGAAGGTCAGAAGGCCGAAGCTGAAGCCCCGCATCCCCGGCAGGGCATCCGCTGCCGCCCGGAGGGTGATGGGCATGGTCATATTGAAGAGAAGAATGGCCAGCACACCGCAGAGGGGGCTTGCGGAAAAGAGGAAGCCCAGGACCGCCAGCCCCAGGGAGCCGACGGAGGCCCATTTTGCCCCCGCCCGGTCGCAGAGATAACCCCCCGCCGCCTTTCCCAGCACCACGGCGCAGACGGCGGCCACGCTCCACCAGCCGGTCTTCCAGGGGAAATCGAACAGGAAGCCCAGGAAGGAGCGGAGGCAGACCACCAGGAAGAGGCAGGCCACAGCCCGCAGGGGGGAAGCCAGGCGGAAGGGATCCATGGGCGCGGGCTTCTCCTCCCGCAGGAGCCAGGCCAGCACCAGGCAGGCGGCCAGGCCGATCAGGGACGGGGCCAGGATATCCCCGCCCGCCTTGCCCAGGAGGGTGCCGAAGAAGATGCCGAAGGCCCCGGGGGAGACAAAGACGCCCAGGGGACCCGCCTTTTCCGGCCAGGCCTGGAGCACCGCCACGCCGCCCCCCACATGATAGAGGGCGTTCCCCACCCCGGCGGTCACCGCCAGGGCCAGGGGGAAGGACCTCAGGCCGAGGCAGGCGGCCCCCACCAGGAGGCTGCCCAGCACAAGAAAGCTCCGGTCCTGCCGGAAGCGGTCCGCCAGGAGGCCCAGGGGCATCTGCAGGGCAAAGGCGCAGAAATTATAGTAGAGCATGACTTCCGCCCAGGCGTCCGTGGGGCGGCAGAAGCGGAACAGGGCCCAGGCGCAGAGAAAGTCGATGAAGAAATGCCCGGCGGCGCAGGCCGCCGTCATGCCGCTTTTCCGCATCGTCTCTCCCCCTTTCCTGTCGTCTTAGACGCGCTGATCCTCAAATTGTTTCCGCCTCGGCGTTTATTTTCGCTTCGCTCTCCGCCATGGCGGCCAGGGTGTCCCCCAGGAGCTTGTCCAGCTCCCAGCCCAGGCGCTCCGCCCCCTCCCGGATGGTGTCCCGGGAGCAGCCGGCGGCGAATTTCTTGTCCTTGAATTTCTTTTTGAGGCTCCCCAGCTCCATGTCCGTGCAGCTCTTGCTGGGCCGCATCAGGGCCGCCGACCAGATGAGGCCGGTGAGCTCGTCGGCGGCAAAGAGGACCTTCTCCATCTCCAGCGTGGGCTCCACGTCGCAGCAGATGCCGAAGCCATGGCTGCAAACGGCGTGGACACATTCCTCCGTGCAGCCCCCGGCCCGCAGCAGCTCCGGGGCCTTTTTGCAGTGCTCCTCCGGCCAGCCCTCAAAGTCGATGTCGTGCAGAAGGCCCACCAGGGACCAGAATTCCCGGTTCTCCGGGTCCAGCCGGGCAGAAAACCAGTCCATCACCGCCTCCACCGTCAGGGCGTGGCGCAGGTGGAAGGGCTCCTTGTTGTACTGTTTCAGCAGCGCCAGGGCCGCTTCTCTCGTGATGCCGATCTCCATGTCTTTTCCTCCCCAGAAGGTTTTTTCCCATGATACCATACTTTTTTCGCTAAATAAAGCAAGCTGTCCGTTTTATTGTCCACCGCTTTCTGCTACAATGGGACCATCACATGACCGGGAGGACCCGATGAAAAAGAAAAAGAAAGCATTGTTGATCGCCGGAGCCGCCCTTGTGCTGCTGGGGCTTATCCTGGGCCTGGGGCCGGATCTGCTGATCGCGGCCTCCGAGCGCTCCCGCATCGTCTCCCCGGCGGAGGCCGCCGATTTCGGGGCCGACTGCATCCTGGTGCTGGGGGCGGGGCTGCTGCCCGACGGCAGCCCCAGTCTCATGCTCTCTGAGCGCATCCAGACCGGGGTGGACCTCTATGAAGCCGGGGTCGCCCCCAAGCTGCTCATGAGCGGGGATCACAGCCGCTCCGACCACGACGAGGTGAACGCCATGAAGGACGCGGCTATGGCCCGGGGCGTGCCCTCGGCGGACATTTTCATGGACCACGCGGGCTTCGCCACCTACGACAGCTTTTATCGGGCGGGGGCCATCTTCGGGGTGAAGAGGGTGGTCGTCGTCACCCAGGCCTACCACCTGCCCCGGGCCCTCTGGATCGCCCGGGCCCTGGGGCTGGAGGCGGTGGGGGTGGCCTGCGACACCCGGCGTTACGCGGGGCAGCTCTACCGGGACGTGCGGGAGATCCTGGCCCGGGACAAGGACTTTTTCAAGTGCATCCTGAAGCCCCTCCCCCGTTATCTGGGCGAGGCCATCCCCATCACCGGCAGCGGCGACGTGACGAACGACAGAGGATAACGGCGTCCTTATTCGGCGGAATGGCAAGTCTGCCCGCAAGCGGCCAGACCCGCAGGATTCCGCCGAAGCGTCCTTTCCAAAGTGCAAACGCTCCGCTGGTTTGCGCTTTGGGTCTCTTTGGCGGAATGGCAAGTCTGCCCGCGAGCGGTCAGACCCGCAGGATCCCGCCGAAACGTCCTTTCCAAAGTGCAAACGCTCCGCTGGTTTGCGCTTTGGGTCTCTTTGGCGGAATGGCAGAAAAGCGCCTGTGCAAGCAATCGCGTTTGCACAGGCGCTTATATTCATGCTTTATTCCTCCAAATTACGCCACGGGGAACAATTGGAGCTCCCCGTCCTCGTAACGGAGGGTCAGCAGGGTCCCGTCGGTTTTCAGGATCAGGACGCCGTCATAGCAGCAGGGCCAGGCACAGGAGCGTGGAAAGAATACTGCGCAGTTTCATTTCAGTCCTCCTCAAGATCCCCGGGGATGCCGTCCACATAGGGCAGGGAGAAATCCCGGAAGACCCGGTGATCCCCCTCCCACACATAGGGGTAGGTACAGGTGAACTCTCCCGCGGGCGTCCAGCCGTCCGGCAGATATTCATAGCTGACGGCGACGTACACTTTCCCGTTCATGTCCCGCCAGGCCCGGATGCCTGTCCGCTCTCCCACATACCATAAGCCCCCGGCGTCGGCATCCGCGCCGTACACACGCCCGTCGAATTCCTTGTAAGCACCGGGAAGCAGCCGTTCCACCGTGGCCCGGTCAAAGAGGCTGAGGAGGTAGTTTTCCAGAGTCTCCCATGTGGCAAAGCGCGGGTCGGTGATGAGATAAAAGAACCCGCCGTCCGATTTCTCTCGGTCCACTAACAGGTCGTTGGGAATGCTGTGGATCGTGAACCAGCAATACGCTTCCTCCGCCTTTTCATAGGCTTCCAGGGCTTCTTCCAGCCAGGGCAGGGGCGGGACCGCCGTTTCCGGCCCATCCTCCGCGATCTCAAATTCTGCGTAGGCCACGTGGTCCGGGCTTGTCGCTTCGCCGCCCCCCAGAAAATAGGTGACGCAGATGCGGTACTGACCCGGCGCCAGCTCCCCGGCAAGCCGCCACATGGGGATATTCAGTACCGTCTCTCCCGGCGCATGCTCCCAGTATATCAGAAAGCTGCTGCTGGAGCGGAAATGCCGATAGTGCCACGCTCCGTCCACCAGCATTTCCAGCACAGGGGTGTCAAACCAGATGGTCTCCTCCGTCCGGTTATCCCGGATCAGATAGATTTCAGCGAGCTCGTCCACCGCCCGGTTTCCGGATTCCTTGTAGGCTTCGTGCATCCCCTGGATGGCATTTGTCAGGGTCTGCAAATCGTAGACCGGGCTGCTGGTCCGCAGGGCGAGGGTGTCGTCCCGGATCAGGTTTTCATGGGTAGGCGCGAGGCCGCCGACGCCATTAAGGGCGGGGGCGCAGCGTTCAAAGATGGCGCTCAGCGCCTGGTCCGGCCTGCCCTCCCCCTCCAAGCGGAGCCAGCGGTGGCCGTTATAGCTCCCGCCGTAGACATACTCGCCGTCGTAGGCCAGCTCCACCTGGCGGCCCAGGTCGAAGCTGCGGGAGGCGAGGACCTCCGGCTTTTCACAGCGCACGCCCCGGAGGGAAAAGAGGATGTCCAGGGCTTCCTCGAAGCCCTCCTCCCCCCTGCGCAGCAGATAGGTTTCCCCCCAGGAACCCAGCTCATAACAGATGCTCTCCGCATTCTCCCGCTTCATTTTCCCCAGGAGGGGCTCCGTCGGGTCCTCCGGCTCCTGCGTGGGGGATGGCGTGGGCTCCGGCGAGGGCTCCGGCGAGGGCGTTGATTCCGGCGCAGGGGTGGCCGTGACCGCCGTCGTGGGCGCGGGGCTGGGGGAAGGCTGGGGCCGCCCGGCGCAGGCCCCCAGGGAAAGCAGCAGGGCAAATGCCGGGAGAAGAGCCAGGTATTTCTTCATGCGCGCTCCCCTTTCTCCGTATCTATTGTTCTTCTTTACTTTCAGAATACATAATCCCGTCTGAAAAGTCAATTAACCAACGGTTGAGTCCCATGCCGAAGGCAGTTCTTTTCCCGCTCTGCTACGGGGCCTGTTTTAGCGTTTTTGTCCATCGTTTCGCCCCTTCCGGCAGGAGCGCCGTCAAAGCGGACAGAGCGGCGACCAGGGCGCCCATGAGCAGCATCGTTCCGGTATTTCTTTGGAAAAAGGCAATCCTGCGCAGCAGACCGAGAAAGAAGATATGGGAAAAATACAGCGTCATGGAATGGCGGGCCAGGAAGGCCGAAATTGCCCCGACGCCCCGTATCCGCTCGACCCATCTCCAGGACGCCAGGATCGCAAGGAAACAGAGGGGGCTGTACAGGAACAGCTGCGGCTTGATGGAATCCAGATTCCCGCTGCTCCGGGCGTCCGCCGTATAGACCAGCGCCCCGGCTGCGGCCAGCAGGCAGAGGGCGGCGGCATGCTTCCGGGCAAACGCCGTTAGCCGCTCCAGGCGTTCCCCGGTGAGCGCCATCCCCAGGGTGAAATAAAAGAGCCAGACCGGGCAAAGCCGCCACATGCGAGACCTCCACCACGGCGGAAAGGGCAGCGGCACACAGATCACAAGGGTGCAATACAGGCTTATCAGGAACGACAGCACAAGCGTCGGCAGCGGGTGGGCGCGCATACACCATTTCAGCGCCGGATAAAGAAGATACAGCTGCAAAAGCGCCGGCAGGAACCAAAGATGGGAGGCCGCGCCGCCGGTGAGGAGCAGCCTGCCGAATGCCCGAAGGCTGCCATGGGACACGAGGGCGGAAAAGCGGAAATGGCTGCTTTGAAGGAAATAAAAGGCAGACCAGAGGACATAGGGAATGACGCTGCGCCGGAAGCGCCGCAGCCAAAACCCGGGAAGTCCGGCCTCCCGCTTGCTGAGACCCAGTCCCAGGCCGGAGAGCAGGAAGAAAACCGGAACGCTGAATCTCGCCGCCTGATTGCACAGCAGCGCCGGGGTCAATCCCAGCACAGCGAACCGGGAGGGCCGGAAAACGAAGCCGCTGGAAGCATGAAGAAGGATCACGCCCAAAACAGATACCGTCCGAACCCAGTCCACGTCTGCGCGCCTCTCCATTCCAGCCACCCCCTCTTATCCAAGGATTCCCGTTTTTCATTGGGTCTTACACCGAAAACACAGCTGCGCAGCATGACTTTATCCTGTATGAGAACATTTGTCAACAATTTTATTAGACTAACATATACTTCCGGTAATCTCCTCGACCGGCATGGATTATCTCCTGGGGGAAACGAACGAACGCCGCAGATATCCGAAGCCGAAGCCCTGACAGCGGGCAGGCCCCTTCTCCCGCGCTTTTTCTCTGTTATTTTCCCTGCCATTATGCTATAATCCCCTCAGAGACAGAGAAGGAGGCGCGGACATGGGCGGAAACGAACGGGGAAGCAGGAAGCTGGGGCTCTATATCCATATCCCCTTCTGCGCCAGCCGCTGCGCCTACTGCGACTTCTGCTCCACGGCGGGCCGCCGCGACCTGATCCCCGCCTACCAGAAGGCGCTGAAAAAGCACCTGACGGAGGCCGCCCCCCGGCTGGAAAGCTACCGCATCGACACGGTGTATTTCGGCGGGGGCACCCCCAGCTGGTACGGGGCGGATTACCTGGTGGACCTGATGGGCCTCATCCGGAAGGACATGCGCCTCACCGCCGACTGCGAGATCACCCTGGAGGCGAACCCCGACAGCGTGGAGGCCGCCGGGCTGGGGCGCCTGCGCAGGGCGGGCTTCAACCGCATCTCCCTGGGAGCCCAGAGCGCCAACGACGCCATCCTCCGCTTCCTGGGGCGGCGGCACAACTGGGCCCAGGTGCCCCGGGCGGTGGAAAAGGCCCGGCGGGCGGGCTTCGAAAACATCAGCCTGGACCTGATCTACGGCCTTCCCGGCCAGAGCCGGGAGGACTGGGCGGATACCCTGCGGAAGGCCATGGAGCTGCAGCCGAAGCACATCTCCTGCTACGGCTTGAAGGTGGAGGAGGGGACGCCCCTCTGGTCCCGGCGGGAGGACCCGGACCTGCCGGACGAGGATACCCAGGCGGACCTGTATCTCTACGCCGTGGATACCCTGGCCGCCGCGGGCTATGTGCAGTATGAGATCTCCAACTTTGCCAAGTCGGGCTATGCCTCCCGGCATAATCTGAAGTACTGGATGGGGGAGGAATACCTGGGCTTCGGCGCCTCCGCCGCCTCCTGGCTGGGGGGCAAGCGCTTCACTGTCCTGCCGGATGCGGAGGCCTATATCGCCGCCATCGGCTCCGGCGGGGAGCTGATGAGCGAACTGGAGGAAATAAGCCTTTATGAGCAGGCTTCGGAATACGTGATGCTGCGGATGCGCACCGCCCGGGGCATGGACCCGAAGGAATACGAGACCCGGTATCAGAACAGTTTTGAACCTCTGGAGAAGCTCATGGAGAGCTACGTGCGCCTGGGCCTGGCCCAGCGGATGGGGGATCGCTGGCGATTCACCCCCCGGGGCTTCCTCCTGTCCAACCGGCTCATCGGGGAGCTGCTGGACGCCCAGGCGGAGCAGAAGTACCATATGGGCATCCCCTGGCGGAAAGAAGATTATTACGACACCCTGTTTTAAGGAGGGTACATATGTCCTATAAGCATTATGGACCCCGGACCCGGAATGGCCGGGGCTGGCTGCTGGGGATCCTGATCTTCCTCCTTGTCCTGATCCTGGCCTGCGTCGGTGTTTTCCTGTGGGCAAGGGAGCAGGTCGGCGGGCCGGACCGGGCGGCACCCGGCGTACACCTGTTCGGCGAAGATATTACAGGATGTGATCGGGATCAGGTGCTGGATCGACTGCGGACCAAGGGCTTTGCTCCTCTTGCGGGGAAAAGCCTCACCCTTTCCCTTCCCGAGGAGGAACTCAGCGTTTCCGCGGAGGAATTGGGCCTGGTGCCGGATATGGAAGCGGAGGCGGACGCCATCCTGGCCTGGGGCCGTACCGGGGACCGGAATCGGGACGCTCTGAACTGGCTCCTGGACCGGAGCCGCACCGCAGATTTCCCCCGGACCTGGACGCCTGTGCTGCAGGAGGAACCGCTCCGGGAGCTGTGCCGTCAGGCGGCGGAAAAGCTGGACAAGGAGCCCGCCGGGTACATCGTCTTTCCGGATGAGGAAGCGCTGCAGATCACCCTGGGTTCTGACGGCGCCCACGTGGATCAGGAAGCCCTGCTGGTGGAACTGAAGACCGCGCTGGAGCGGGGAGAACTGGAGGTCAGCTGTACCCCGGAGACGATCCCTGCCGAGACGCCGGATCTGGAGGCCATCTGGGAGGGACTGCACACGGAGCCGGTGGACGCGAAATTCGACGATACCTACCGGGTGCAGCCGGAGAAGGCCGGAAAGACCTTCGACCTGGAGGAAGGCAAAAAGATCCTGGCCGAAGCGAAGGAAGGGGAGACGGTGCGCATCCCCATCCTCACCCTGGAGCCGGAGGTGAAGGGGGAGGAACTGGAGGCCCTGCTGTTCCGGGATCTGCTGGCCAGCGTGGATACCCCCCTCACCAACAACGCCGTGCGCACGAAGAATATCGAGATCGCCGCCTCCATGCTGAACGAGACCATCCTTCTGCCGGGACAGGAATTCTCCTATAACGGAGCCCTGGGGGAGCGGACGGAGGAGAAGGGCTACGGTCCCGCCACCGCCTATGCGAACGGAGAACTGGTGGAGGAGGTGGGGGGCGGCATCTGCCAGCTCTCCAGCGCTCTGTACTACTGCTGCATGCTGGCGGACGAGGAGATCCTGGAGCGCACCAACCACCTGTATTATCAGACCTACCTGCCCCTGGGCATGGATGCCACCGTGAGCTGGGGCGGACCGGACTTCCGCTTCAAGCTGAAGGACGAATACCCCATCCTCATGAAGGCCTGGATCGAAGGGGGCCAGCTGAAGACGGAGATCTGGGGGACGAAGCTGGACGACAGCTACGTGGAGCTGGAATACCACGTGGACTATACGGTCCCCCATAAGACGGTTTACTACGAGCATAAGAACGTGAAGTCCGGGAAGCGGGTCATCACGGACTACGGCCGGGACGGGATGCAGGTCACCACCTACCGGGTCCGTTATAACGGAGACGGTACCCTGATCGAGCGGGTGACGGAGGCGGTGAACGTATACAGCGCCCGGGACCAGGTGATCGTGGTGGCCATCGGCGAACGGCCGAAGAAATGACCGCCCGGCGGGGGCATACGCAGGAAATGCCTTGCAATAAAACGAAAACCCGAGTATACTGAACACACCGGGGGATTCCGGCAGTATATGAGAAAGAAGGAACGCAGTATGTGGGGATTCATCGTTTCTCTGATCATCGGCGCCGTATCTGGCTGGATCGCCGGCAAGATCATGAAGAGCGAACACAACTGGATCATCAACCTGATCCTGGGTCTGGTGGGCGGCCTGGTGGGCGGCCTGATCGGCGGGCTTCTGGGCTTCGCCGCCAGCGGGTGGATCGCGCGGATCATCATCTCCGTTGCAGGCGCCTGCCTCCTGATCTGGCTGTATCGGAAACTGATCAAGAAATAAACCATACATTACGGTGCGCTCCGGGCTTGCCCGGAGCGCTTTCTTTGTGCAGAAATTCCAAAAGGGCTGGAAAACGAAGCGGTTTAGCGGTAATATGGTGAAAGATACGAAATAAAAAACAAGGGAGGAACACATATGCAGGTATTCACCTTTGACCTGAACGAAAAGGGCACTTCCCGGCTGATCGTCAGCGTGGCCAACGTGCAGGGCGCGATGTTTTTCCAGAAGACCCCGGCCCTCATCCACGTCCCCGGCGGCGGCTTCATGTTCTGCAGCGAATCGGACACCGTGGCCCTGGGGGGTCGGCTCATGGGCAAGGGCGTGGGAGTCATCTGCACCTACCTCTACCCCGTGGCCCGGGATTATCGCTGGCCTCAGGTGATCATCGACCTGATGCGCAGCATCAAGATCCTGCGGGATCATGCGGACGAATGGAGCCTGGATCCGGATAAGATCATCATCTCCGGCAACTCCGCCGGGGCCTTCATCTGCATGAGCACCGGCAACCTTTGGAACCGGCCGGACCTGATGGCCGCCGCGGGCTGCACCGGGGAAGAGGGCAAGCCCAACGCCATGGTCCTGGGCTTCGGCCCCATGTACTGCGGCCAGCAGACGGACGACGGCATCGTATACGTCCCCAACGGGGACCTGGTGGGCCCCCAGACGCCTCCGGCCTTCTTCCACCATGCCCGGCTGGATACTCTGGTCTCCGTGTACCAGACCATCGCCATGATCTCCAACTTTGAGAAGCAGAAGCGCCCCTTCGCCGCCTATATCTCCAGCTGCGGCGGCCACGGGGAGACCGGCTCCACCGCCCGCATCCTGGGGGCGGACGGCACCGTGGGTCCCAGCATCGACGACTGGTTCGAGCCCTGCTGGCGCTTCCTCCAGAATCAGCTGAAGCTGCAGCAGCTGCCTCAGCCCATGCCTCCCATGTTCGCCGCCCGGGGAGAGGGCGCTGAAGGGGAGCGTCCTGCCATGCCGCCCATGATGGCGCCGCCTCCCGTGGTGCCGGAGGGCAGCGTCCCCGTCACCCCGGCGGATATGCCCCTGGGTCAGGCAGACCACATCCATATGCCCTTCAACGCGGGATTCATGGACAAGGATTTCACCACCTATCGGTGATTCAAATCGGACCCATTTCGCTGGGCTCCGATTTGAGTGGGTTTGCGCTGCGCTTCCCGCACTCGCTTTGCTCGCACAGTCCGCTCCGCGAGAAGTATTTCGGGGCAGAAATGAATTCCGCCCCAAAATGAATTCAGTTCATTCGCGGCTTCCGAGCCGCGAACTCTACGAGGTTTTTCGTGTGATTATTTAAACTCGTTGCTTTTCTCAGCAGCGAGGAAAGGAGCAATATATGGCAACCTTCACCTTCACCATGTATTCCCACGCCATGCACCGGCACACGGACGTGACGGCCATCATCCCGGCGGAGAAGCCTGCCTTCCCCGGCGTCCCCTTCGATCCGGACAAGCCCTTCAAGAGCATCTATCTGCTCCACGGCTACTCCGGCAGCCACGCGGACTGGCTCCGGGGGTCCAAGATCCAGCAGCTGGCCCAGCAGTTCCGCATTGCCGTGTTCTGCCCCGACGGAGAGAACAGCTTCTATGTGGACGAGCCGAGCCGGGACGCCAACTATGCCACCTTCATCTGCGATGAGCTCATCGAGTTCACCCGCCGCATCTTCCCCCTGTCCAAGGAGCGGGAGGATACCGCCATCGGCGGCTTCAGCATGGGCGGCTACGGCGCCCTCCGCAACGGCTTCAAGTATAACGAGGTCTTCGGCAGCATCATCGCCCTGTCCTCCGCCCTCATCACCGACGGCATCTCCAAGATGCCGGATGATCTGCCCCCCGCCCCCGCAGGCGGCCAGGGCGGCGGCATGGGCATGAGCCCCAGCTATTTCGTCCACTGCTTCGGCAAGCCCAGCAAGATCCTGGGCTCCGACGTGGATCCCAAGGCCCTGGCCTCCAAGCTCATGGAGGACCCCAACGCCATTCGCCCCCGGGTGTACATGGCCTGCGGCTCCGAGGACTTCCTCATCGAGAACAACCGGAGCCTGCATGAGCACCTGGAGAAGATCGGCTATCCCCACTACTACACCGAGGGCCACGGCACCCACGCCTGGGAGTACTGGGATCCCCATATCGAGGAAGGCCTCAAGTGGATGGAAGGACAGCTGTAATTCGTGGAATGAAGCGTACTGCCCGGAGCGAAAGCGTCGCTCCGGGCGTTGTTTTTCGGGATTGGCCAAGAAATGCTATATAATGGAAATACTGCACGGAAAATTCGGATTTTTGCCGGAAATTCTGAAGTTTTTTCGAAGAACAGCAGGAATTTTCATTTTTCTCTTGACTTTGACGCGACGTCAAATTGTAAGGTGAAGGGGAAAGGAGGTGCAGAACATGAAAAGAAAGCATCTGCGGATCCTGGTACCGATCCTGGTCCTGGTCCTGGCGGCAGGGGTCCTGCTCCTGCAGCAGCTCCGGAAGACGGAGGCCGTCTATTTCCGCACCGCCGCCTATGGGGAGTTGAGCGAAAACCTGGAGGGAGACCCCTTCACCGTGTACTGCTGGAGGGGCGGGGACACCTATGTCCCGGTGTTCACCGAGGAGCGGGAGAATTTCCGGCCCATGTCCACCGCCCTGACCGGGCACACCCTGTACTATGCCCTCTGGTGCGGAGAGGACGAGCTGGACAGCCTGGTTTACCGGGTGGATCTGGAGACCGGGGAAAGGGAGCTGCTGGCGGAGCTGGACTTCCAGGTACGTGAGATGTCGGCCAATGGAAGGGACCTGTTTCTGACGGTGTACCGGTCGGAGGCGGGACACCGCATCGGCGTCCTGCGGGAGGGAACGTTTATGGACTGCGGTTCGGTCTTCTGGCCCTATTCCACCCTCGCCTGCGACGATTCGGGCTGCTGGTACGTGGAATACGACCGGGAGATCCCTTCGGCGAACCTCTGTTATCTGCCGTCGGACACCCTGACCCCGGAGCGGGTCTATGGGGGGGTACATTTTCCTGTGAACTTCCAGCCCGCCCCGGAGGGGGTGTATTACGCCTATAACGATTCAGAGAATGGGAGCGGTCGGCTCGTCTTCTATTCCCGGGACGGCAGCGGGGAGCGGCCCCTGCTGACGGAGCTCGTCCCCGACGGCCCGGAGGTTTCGGAGAAAAAGCGGGTCACGTTTGAACCCTTTATCGCCCTGTGGAAGGATAAGCTGTTCTACGTCACCTATACAAGCTATTGGCCCCGCCGGGAAGGGGATGACCAGGGGGAGTACCTCCACTGCCTGGATGTGAAAACCGGCAGGGTCACGGACTTCGGCAGGGTGAATCCGAACATCGGGGCCGGGTGCGTGCGCTTCCCTTACCTGATCTCCTGCGGGGAGCAGGGCTTCCTGTTCACGGAGGCCAACTGGTTTGCTCCGGACCCGGAGACCGCCAACCGATACTATGCCTACACCTGGTCCGGCCGGCGGACGGAGCTGCGGCCCGCGGACAGCGCAGCGAAATAACTTGACAAACCGTTTCCCTTCTGCTATCCTGTCCTGCTGACAAAGGAGGGAAGCAAATGGAAAAATACATCCCCTATGAAAAGCTCTCCAAAAAGGAGAAGCGGAAGCTGGACGCCGCGAAGCGCGGCAGCTGGGGTGGGCTGGACCCGGTGACCAGGGTGCCCCCGAACCCCAGGGCGTATAAGAGAAGCAAGGCATGGAAGTGGGAAAAGGAACCACCCTTCCGTGCCTTGCTTGTTGTTTCCGGCTCTGCTCGCTCCGCCTGACAGCAGGCGGCAGATACAGCCTTCGGTTTGAAGCAGGTTCAGTCCTGCTTGATATGTACGTCCATCTGCTGGTAGGGGATCGAGATACCGGCTTCGTCCAGGGCCTTCTTGCCGTATTCAAGCAGGTAGAACCTGACGTTCGTCCAGTCCTCCGCTTTCCCCCAAGCTCTTACCGCGTATTCGACTCCGGATTCCGTGCACTTGTTGACCAGCACCCAGGGGGCCGGATCCTCCAGGACCTTTTCTCCCTTCTTTGCCATTTCCAGAAGCACGTTCCGTACGGTTTCGATATCCGTTTGATAGCTTGCGGTGAAGAACACTTCGACGCGGGAGATGCCCATCCGGGAGTAGTTGACGATGGCGGTGTTGGTCAGATTGCTGTTGGGGAGGCTGATGAGGGAGTTATCCCGCGTGACGATCTCGGTATAAAAGGCGCCGATGTTCTTGACCATGCCCGAATACTGCCCGATCTGCACGTATTCCCCGGCCTTGATGGGCTTCAGGATCAGAAGCGTCACGCCGCCCACCAGGTTCCCCAGGGCGCCCTGCATGCCCAGGCTGATGGCCACGCCGGCGGAGGCGAAGATGGTGATGATGGAGGTCAGGGGGATGCCGATGACGTTGGCCGCCGACAGGACGATGACCACGATGAGGACCAGCTTGATGGCGTTGAGGAAGAAGGACTGCAGGGAAGGATCCAGCTTGGAAAAGGCTTTGCTCTTCCGCAGGAATTTTACCAGCCAGTGGACCACGAACAGGCCCACCACGAGGATGATGATCCCCATGAGCAGGTTGACCCCGGCTGTGGTGAAAAACGTTTTCAGCTTTTCGATATCCATAGTTATTTCCTCCCGTCAGAGATGCTTATATCCGTATTATCCCGTATACGGAGGGCCCTGTCAAGAGCTGTATGAGAATGTTCGGCGCTGCGGCGAAGATCCTGTCCCTGACAGGCTGCCTCCCGATTCTCCTTGCCTTTTCCCCGGTTTTGGGCTAAACTGAAGACAGGGAAGGGGAAGGGACCATGACCGTCGTACAGCTCTCCATACGGCTGCTTCTTTTCATTCTGGCGGGTTTTGCCGCCAGGAAGGCGAAGGCCATGCCCGACGGCTTTGACAAGATGCTCAGCCGCTTTGTCATGGCGGTGCCTCTGCCCTGCATGATCATCTCCTCCTTCCGCATGGAGTACAGCCTGGACCAGCTGCTCACCGCCCCGCTGCTCATCGCCCTGGCTGTGGGGAGCATGGCGGTGATGTTCCTCCTGGTCTTCGCCGCCACCGGCTGGATGAAGGATAAGGACCTGCGGAAGACCGTGCGCTTTTCCCTCCTCTTCACCAACTTCACCTTCGTGGGCTTCGCCGTGGTGAAGGAGGTATGCGGGGAGACGGGCTTTTTCAGCTACGTCCTCTTCACCCTGCCCATCCGGATCATGTTCTACGGCGGGGCCGCCGTGATGCTGGGGAAGGCGGGGACCCGGATGGACGTGAAGGAGACGGTGAAGAAATTCCTCTGCGCCCCGGTGATCGCCGTTTTCATCGGCCTCGCCCTGTACGCTTTCCGGATCCCGCTGCCCGCCGTCGTCTCCACTACCCTGGAGACCATCGGCAACATGGCCTCCCCTCTTGGGCTCATGCTCTGCGGCGCCATCATTGCCGACGCGGACCTGCGGAGCGCGGTGAAGCACCCCAGCGTGCTGCTGGTGACGGCCTGCCGCCTGCTGGTGATCCCGGCCCTGGCGGTGCTCCTGTTCCGGCTCGCGGGCGTGAAGCCGGAGATTATCAGGAGCACCATGTACTACTTTGCCATGCCCGTGGCCTCCCTCACCCCCACCTTCCTCCTGCGGTACGATCCGGAGGCGGCGGAGGCCCGCACCGTGGCGGGGTACATCGTGGTGGCCAGCACCCTCTTCTGCGTGCTCACCATCCCCCTGTGGACCATCGTATTGGATAAATTGTTTACATAATATTTATGGAAAGGACGGTAAACCATGGACAACAAAAACGAATTCCTGTTCGACCTGAAGACCCCGGAGACCACCTGGAAGGGCCCCCCGGCCCACAGCTACTTCCCCAACGGCCAGGTTTCCTCCACCGTGGGCTCCATCACCGCGGCGGAGGGGGAGCACGGCCTCTACTGGTGCCTGGACTCCGTGATGCACAAGAACCCCGAGGGGATGGATCCCAACAAGACCCCCATGCCCCATTTCCACTGGAAGGGCTATGAGACCTTCTTTGTGGATAGCGGCAGCCTCTACCTGTATATCGACGGCATGCGGGCTCTGGCGAAGAAGGGGGACATCGTCCAGCTCCAGGCAGGCCAGTCCCAGGGCATGTTCTTCCTGGACGACGTGAAGTGGCGTGGAACCTACCACGATTTCTTCACCTATCCCGAGGCCGGGGACGTGGGCCGGGTAAAGAGAATGATGCCCGAGCTGGCGGATGATCCGGAGCTGAACGCCCTGTCCACCCGGGGCTTCATGGATTCCAACCCCATCGAGCCCTTCCTGTGCAAGGAGGTCCCCACGGAGCAGTGCTCCGCCATCAAGAACCCCAACCGGCCCCATGCTTCCTATGAGTTCCCCGGCGTATCCATGCGCATCGTGGTGGAGCGGTGGGAAAACGGCGGCGTCAAGGAGCTGGACTGCGCCATCATGGAGCCCGGCTTCACCGCCCAGTGGGTGAAGTATCCCCCCATCCGTGAGCTGTTCTACCTGCGCAGCGGCAAGGTGAAGTTCACCATCGGCGGCAAGGAATTCATTGCGGACGACGAGTGCGTCATCAACGCGCCCCGCTTCCTGCCCCGGAGCATCGAGGTCCTGGAGAAGTCGGAGATGTACGACCTGGGCGGCCAGCCCTACTGGAGCCTCTTCCTCCAGAATATCGAGTCCATCCGGCACTACGATCCCAGCCGTCTCACCAAGGAGACCATCGACGGCCTGAAGAAGCGGTTCAAGATCCAGATCGAGAGCATCGGCTTCAAGGGATAAGAACCCGTATATGCGCAGTACCCGCCCTCCTGAAGGGGGCGGGTACTTTTTTACCCTCAGCTTCCTTTCGGAATGGAGAACACCAGATAGGGTTCGGGGCCGTCTTTTGCCTCATCCCATTCCCGCCAGCGGAAGTAGAGGGGGAAGAGGAGATTCCTCTGCATATACACGTAGCCGTCCAGGTTCCCCGTGAGCTCCTCCCGGGCGCCCTTTGGCTTCACGGCTCCCACCAGGATCGCCTGGGTCCTCCAGTAGTCTTTGCCCGGCAGCTCATAGAGGACGGTATCGGTGAAGTAGTAGTCCTCCCCCTGCCAGCTCAGGCGGGCGGAGCCCGGATCGTCCCCAGGGGAAAGGGGCGGGCGCTCGGTCTCCTCCGACCGCAGGAGCGTTTTCAGTACCTGGGCTTCCACGGCGTAGTGGCCCTCCATCACGAGGGTGGGAAGTTCCGTTTCGGGTACCGCCGGCAGATGGGTCGGCTGAAGATCCTGATAGGAATACCAGTTATCCCGGGCGTCCCGGTATTGGAAATACACGGTAAACAGAGGCGTCCCCCAGCGGAGGGCGTTGAGGTCTTCGGCGTAGGGGTAAGCCGCCGCCAGCTCCCGGCCGGTCAGACGGCTTCCCATGGTTTCTGCCGATTCCCAGGCCCAGGCCCATTTTGGGAGGCCCTCATGGGATGAACAGGTGAAGCGGCCTTCCTCGTCCCATTCAGGGCCCACGTACCGGGCTGTGATGTTCCGGGGGCCCAGCACCGCCTCCAGGGGCTCCACCAGATCCTCCCAGCTCCCTTCCTCCAGAGGGCTGAGCGTCATGCGGCCCAGGCGGCTCACCCCGTCCCCCACATAGCCCGCCATGGTGGCGGGCGGGCCGAAGGTCAAGCTGAGGGTCCAGCGCTTCCCCAGGAACTCCACTTCGCAGATGTTCAGGTTGGGGTCATCGCTTGTCCCCAGGCGGATCCGGCTGTCCGCATTTACCGCCTCGGCGTAGCGCATCCCCCAGCGCAGGTTCCCCAGGGTCCCGTCCGGGTTCAGGGTCAGGGGCCCCTCGTCCGTGGTTCGGGCGGTCTTTCCGCAGCCCGGGAGCAGAAGCAGGGCGAAAAACAGCAGCAGAGCAAGAAAGCGGCGCATGGTTCATCTCCTCCCCGCAAATATCTCCGCCAGGACCTGATTATACCCCATGGCGTTATAGCTGAACTCCCGGTCTCCGGTGCGGGCGGGGATGCCTCCGGCGTCCGCGGGTCCCCTTGTGCTGATGGCCCCGGCCTGCCAAAGAGGCTGGGTGGTCCGGCCGGTCTCCACCCCTTCGGGCCAAAGCGCCTCCAGCCTTTCCATGGGGATCCGGTCCTCCAGGGTCTCTGTGGAGGCCCAGCCCCCGCAGCCGTAGGACTGCTCCACCGGGTCCCCGGTAAAGTACGCCCCCACGATGGGGATGTAGTCCGGTTCCCCTCTCTCAAGGTTGAAGAAGACCTTGAGAAGCCAAAGCCGCTCCGGGGCGTCCTCCCCCTCCTCGGGAAAGCTGCGGAAGTGCAGGGCCAGACCGGCCTGTTGCCCCAGAAATTCCACGTTGCACATGCCCGCGGGCACTTCCGGATCCTTGTTGAAGACGATCCGCCGGTCCGCCTGTTCCGCTTCCTCCCGGGTCATGCCCCAGCGGAGGAGCCCCAGGGTCCCGTCCGGGTTGATGCCCAGGGGTCCCTCGTCCGCGGGGGCTTTCTTGCCGCAGCTCGGGAGGCAAACCAGTACCAGCGCCAGGACCAGCAGGAAAACGATGCATTTGCGCATATGGAACCCTCCTTTCTCCCGAAGCGTACAATTTGACGTCGCGTCAATGTCAACAGGTAAATTGAAATTTCTTCAGAAAAAAGGGAAGAAAAAATAAAACACCCTGCTCTTCCGCAGAAAAGCAGGGTGTATGAGGAGCAAATCGGTTTATGCGTTTTCCATGGCGATCTTCAGCGCTTTCTTGGTCTGCTCCCGCTCGGACTGCTCCAGGGCGGTGGGCTTGAATACCAGGCTGAAGACGATGGTGCACACGGCGGCTACCACCACCGCGATGTAGGTCTCGCTCACGGCAAAGGAGCCGAACTTGAGGGGATAGCTCCCGGTGGCCAGCTTGATGGCCACCCAGGCCACGGCGGCCACGGCGGTGCAGATCATGGCGGCGATGGCGCCCTTCTGGCTGGACTTCTTCCAGTAGATACCGAAGAGGACCACCACGAACAGCGCGCCCCGCAGGGAGTAGGCGGCGTACACCAGCTCCAGCACGGTGGAGGCCTTCCACAGGAAGATGGCGCCCACGCAGCAGATGACGCCGGAGAGGGCGGTGGTGATGCGGCCCATCTTCAGGACCTGCTCGTCGCTGGCTTCGGGATGGAGGACCCGCTGATACACGTCCCGGGTGACCATGGTGCCGGAGGCCAGGATGATGGGGCTGACGGTGCTCAGCACCGCAGCCAGGATGGCCGCCAGCACCAGACCGCCGGCCACGGGGTTCATGCCCCGCATCATGAGCTCGGGCAGGGCGCTCTTGCCGGCCTGGCTCAGGGGCACGCCCTGGAGGAGAGTGCCGTTTTCATACATGACACGGGCGGCCATGCCCAGGGTGGCGGTGAAGAAGCCGAAGGGAGCCGCCACGAAGGCGGTGATGATGCAGGCCTTCCGGGCCTGCTTGGCGTTCTTGGAGCTCAGCACCGGCTGCAGACCGGCCTGGGCCGTGCAGGCGCC
>JAEEGH010012485.1_pt1 | contig 19046 bp, 15 predicted proteins | sample 9134181 | NCBI WGS metagenome assembly JAEEGH01 (sample SAMN16246544, study PRJNA631951) | gut metagenome | biome: gut microbiome; feature: rumen; material: DP-attached | host: Bos | place: Iran: Karaj | collected 2018-10 | reverse complement strand
CATTTGTTGTAAGAATAATAGCATGCCCCATTATGCTTGTATTCTCAGACATATAGACATTTTCTATACCTTTAACCAAAAAGGGTTGACGATAAAAAGCTGATGGATGAATATATCCAAATTTACGGCGCGTTATCTTAAAATAATTCCGATAAATAGAATTTATGGCAGATAACAAGGTTAAATTCTTGATAGTTTTTTTTAAATTCATATTCTTTTGATTATCATTATGATATTGAATTTATAATAAAGTAAAGCCAAGCACAAATACTAACCTTTATTTTAGTATGGAAATAAAATAGAACAATATAGGACATTTATGCATAGTAAAATACAAAGGAATCCTCTGAATTAAAGGTAAAGAATCTGTTGGATAATGAAACTTTACCTCATCCCAAAATGGATTATTCATAACTGACTTCAACCATTTTATCTTTTCTACAATAGATAGATCTGACTTACATACATGCATCATAGATGACCTATTATTACCTATCGTCATTCGCATGGCTCGCTCTATAATTTCACTTTGAGAAAAACCATGAGAAATCAACCATGTACAAACATATTGATATAAAACATGATTTTTATCTATTCTATCAAGCCGAACAGTATGTGTTAAAGATGAATAATTACAACGATAATGATAAAAGTTAGCGTTAGACAAACATACCTTTTGAGCATTACTGAGAAAATCCATGTTAAACACAAGATCTTCACTTATCAATTCACGTTCACTATGAAAACGAATATGACGCTTTTCTAATATTGATCTACGATACAAACAACAACAACTAGACATTTGGAAATCTCTATCACTACGTTTCTCTGGTGTATTGCCAATCATATTTAGTAATAATTGACGGACATCATCACCTATGAAATAATCTTTTTTAAAACTTGACAGAGGTTTATAGCTTGGTTCGCTATAAAAAATGGAATATTGAAAATAAAAAGCATCTAATGATTGTTCCAAGCAGTTATTCAATGACACTTGATAACAATATGGTTCTATAATATCATCAGAATCCAAGAAAGCAACATACTCTCCAGTTGCTATCTCTAATCCACTATTTCTAGCAAGCCCTAAACCACCATTCTTTTTATGAACAACCTTTACATTTGAATAGTTTTTTGCATACTGATCACACATCTTTGGACATGCATCAGGGCTTTCATCATCAACCAAAATAATTTCTATATTATGAAGAGTTTGATTCAATACACTTTGAACACATACATCAAGATACTTTTCAACCTTGTAAACAGGAATTATAACCGATAATTTAGGTTGTAACATATTCATCTTTTAATTGTGAGGAAGTCACGAACATTTCTAACGGATTTATATCTTTTGAATATTTTTTTAGGTACAGCAACTTTATTGCCTTTCACCTTGAAATCAGAGGAAGTTAGATACGTATTTGGCAAAAATTCAGTAGCTTTAACAATGCAGTTATGACTTGTAACAGGAAGTTCCTGAAGCACATTATTTGAATAAGATGCATTATTGAGCAAAGTAACATCATATCCGCAATAATTTACTTTCCCAAAAAGTATGTTATTATCTAATTTATTATTCAGATTCAATGGGGTTTGAGACTTCAATTTCCAATTATGAATACATTCGTCACCAATGTTAAACATAAGGTTGTTCCTTATGGCTGCATTCCCTACTCCTTCATCTATCATAATTCCATGAAAACCATGATTGGAAGCAATATTATAAACCACATTATTAGTAATTTCACAATCTGCTCCGCCCCAACCATAGACAAGGACCCCAGTATCGCTAGACATATTTCTACGATGATATTGATTGAAATCGTCAGTATTAAGAACAACGTTTCCAATAACTCTTATATTATCTTCTCCTACAGATTCCCCTATACTTAGAATTGTTCGGGAAACATTCGTGAACTTATTATCCTCTATAGCACAATTTAAGCACTTATTAAAAGAGAAAACCGATTTACAAGTAATAATCTTATTTGTGTTCTGAACATGATTGCCTATAAAAATAACATCCTCGCACCTATTCAAACTCAAAATTCCATCCGTATAATTCTCCCTAAACCCACAATCCTTCATAGTTATTCCTGATGAATCATAACCACGACACACATTTACTCCCAATCCGGTAAAAGTGCAATTCAAGAATGTGATAGATTTTATCTTGCGAATTGAAAACAAATCGCAAGATAAAGAATCTGAATAACCTGACCAAGATTCCACAAAAGGAGCAATGGCAGAACCGTGAAATATCAGATTATTAAAAGAAATATTATTCTTACAATTGCTAAACGATGCGAATTTGTGAAATCGAGACACGTGTAGTTTCTTCACATCCTGCGGTATATAAATATACTTATCATCCCACATCACCTGCCCTTTTCTCAATGCGAGTGAAAGATTTGTCACAAAAAACGCTTGCGATTTTGTTCCACCATATGTACCACCCCATTCATATCCATTCGTCACATAATTTACGATGTTCTTTTTCAACCAATCATTAAGTTGAAAATAAATATAACTATTGTCTGAATACAATATAGGACGATATGCATCCGCCCACTGAGATTTATAGCAAATCTGACTGTTCTGAAAATATTCTTGATTATGATTCAACATTTCTCTGCATTCCGAAGGTACTAAAATCCTTGCTGCACCCATAACAGAGTCCACAATCTCAATTTGAGCTAATGATATATTTGTATGCAAAGAATCATTCAAGAATCCTGTATCACATAAAGGTACTATTCGACCTTCATCATCCTGGAAAGTAGAATACTTATCTAAATGCTTTTTTAGAGGAACTTTATACCAAAACTTATTATAGCTTCCTACCGATTCCAATTTGGAGTAATCCTCTCCTGACGAAGATAAAATAACCTCTCCAGAACCCCTAAATGTTATTTCACAATTATTATTCTTCGAAATATTAATTCCATTATCTAAGTTAAAATAATATTTTCCGGAATCGAATATCACATTTATAAAATCGTATGAGAGAACCATACTGTCTAACATCGAATGCAATACGTCAAACTGAGTCTGGTTTTGGATTCGAATAGTCATTGTTTTCCCCAACATTTGGATGGAAGAAAACAAAATGAGTATATATAAAAGAAAAAGTCTATTCAATTCCTGCAGCTTGTAAAAACTCATCAAAAGAAGAATATTTTGCCTTATGGGTACTCACGTATGACTGGAACATAGGGCCTAATTGCTTTTTTAGAGGTAATGTTGGATATTTGTCAACATCATTCCCACTCACGAAAAGAGGGAATTCCTCCCAAAAGTCTTCTATGACAGGTCGACGATTAAATCGCTCTTGAATACTTTTTGCATAATATAGAGCCTCCTCCACACTCTTCTCCATCCGCTTTTGATAATACTCTTCTAGAGTACAAATAACCTTACAAGGACTTCCTACCGCAACTGAGTTTGCTGGAATATTCTTTGTTACTACACTATTTGCTCCAATAAAAGAATTATCCCCAATGGTGACACCTTTCAGGACCATCACGTTCTGACCGAATCCCACATTATTACCTATTGTCACTCTACCTGAACTTGGAAGAAATTCTCTATCGCTATGAATAAAAACATGAGTAACCCAATCATGAGTCAGTAGAGTGAAATGATGATTAATATAACAGTCTCGACCAATTGTAACCAACGATGGACGAGTCAAATCTATCTCAGCAGTTTTAGCTTCTATATGTGTACCTTCGCCTATAGAAATGCCCTTCGAACGAAGAAATTTACAAAATCTTTCAGACGAAGTTCTATATATAATATTTTTAAATTTATTGATAAGCTTTTTCATTATTTTCTATAAAAAGAATATATCAAGTAGCAGGTCTAACACCTTCTTTACTATGAAACAATAAATTATTCAATAATTCATAATCTAAATGGCTCTAAAATGAATATTTCAACCAAGTAAATTTGGGGATTCGTGAAACATTAATAATGAATTCTGCAAAAACTGTACAACAAACTACAGTTGATAAATAAATTATAATCGGATCTATGTTAAAATAATGTTTATTAATGAAAAAAAATATCCAAACAAAGCTAAAGTGTATAAAATAAAAAATTGTGCTATAGTTTCTTAACTTCAGATACGATTTCTTCGAAACTATCTCATGACTTAAAATCCACAACGCGATAAAAAAACCTAAAGGAATCAAAGAAAGATACGAGTCTGTCGAGGCGAAAATAGTCTTTCTATATGGAATAGTAAATATTACCTCTGAAAGCGCCAAAGAAAATGAAACAACTAATCCTATGCTAATGATATTTTTCCTATGAAAAGAGGTTTCTTTATTATCTGCGATTATTTTACCTAATATAATAAATATCGATGATGAAAAGAATGTATTGCTAAGAAGACCCAAATGTTTATATATCCATAATACAATATCATTTGGTAAGAAACTGGAATAGAAGGTGAACATTACACTTAATATATAAAGTATAAAACAGAAAAGAAATATTAAGATGTTATTTAACCTCTTTGATAACAAATAGACTAGTATTGTGCCTTCTATTGATGCTGTTAAATACCATGAACCACTAAATGTGGAAGATATAAAAAAACTTCGAATTAATTTATATATGTTTTCAACAAAATATTGATCATTATGGAATCTGTTAACGTATGTAAGGGGTATATCTATCACAAACCATATCACATATAATTTAGCAATCCTAATAATATACTTCTTCAGTGTTTTTTTATCTGGAGATTTGGAGAAAAAGAAAAATGATCCGATAATGAAGAAGAACGGAACCGCACATCGCGCTATGACATTTATAATAATTTCATATCCTAATCCATTCAATGGTTTGGAATGAATGGCAATTACTAAAAGAGAGGCAATAAATTTTGCTATATCTATTGATTTATACTGGATTTTCATGTTACCACCTCATTTGATTTTACCAATAAGGAGAATCCCATAGGAACAATGTCATCCCGCCTTCTTTAAAGAAAAGATACTTTAGATAAGAATACAAAAAGAAGAGTAAAAAAAACATAGATAACTTTCTCAAAATGGAAAAATGCATCTTTGGGAAATAAAACAAAACCAAACATAAAGGATAGAACCAAAACAACTGATACACGTATCCAACTCTATTTAAAATCTCCAGGTTTCTGAATGCGTTAATAAAAATGGTTCCAAAAACATATACATTAAAAAAAGTACAGGAGATCCGATCATTTTTCCTTACATACTTAATAATTTTGTATCCATAATAAAACAATGTTCCACTACCTAGCAATTCAAAAATCAGGACTATTGGATTTCTCGTGTATTTATCATCTTTACCCTCTTCGTCAAACCACACATCACTATTTTCTGTATAATTATCTAACTTTTCATCCTGACCTGTAAGCATATCAAGAACGGGATTCAAATAACTAAAATCAAAAAACACATTAAACAAATAGGTTGCAATAATAAGCATAGGAAAAGAAACGTAAAAAGGAACAGGTCGTTTGACAAACAGGTAAAAAAAGGTAACTAAGACCAATACCAAAACATTCGCCACATGAATACTAATAACAATCGAAGCAAAGAATATACAATAAAAAAAATGAGAAAAATTCTCACTTGCAAATAAGAGCGAAAAGTACTTCCTCATAGAAGTTTCTTTCTTATTTGGACTCACTCTCCTGCTTTTAGGAACACCTTCTCCTTTCAATTCATTTAAGGAATGTTTTTTTCTAAGGAGAACTTTTTTCTTGTCTTTCCTACTTGAAGAATCTTCTAATCTTATTGAAAAGAGCTCAATTAAATATAGGAAAACAAATGAGTAGCTCAAAGCTTGACGAATCATGAATTCATCAAAAGAAATATACGCAATCAGGAATAATGGGAACATGTATAAAGAGAATCGTCTGAATCTCTTTAGAAAAAACATCGAACAGTAGGCAAAGATAAAAGAATAGAAATAGTAAAAATAGTGTCTACCTACACCCATCCATCTTAGAAATTGATTAAAAGCAGTGAACAAGCGTTGACTGGGTTCCTCATCAGAAGCATAAACTTCACAATAATGAGGATAATCATTACCCCTCATATAACGACTTCCCATTATGGAAGTGAATGCAATTATACAAGGCCATGCACTCGCCCAAAAATTGCCCTTTCTGGAAATGTTATAGCCTGCTAGAACATATATCGCTAGCAGAATTATATTCAATAACAAATAATCAAAGTCTAAAATCATCTAGAGAATCCTTGATCTGTACAGTATATTGATGTGCGACACGTTTATCCTCAGGGGGAAGTTCCATATAATTACCATATGATTTTTTCAAATAAGTTTCATATCCTATCATCGTTTTATAAATACGATCTTCAAATTTTATATCCACAGCAGAACTGATACATTTCCTTGGGAAACAATGGTCTAAGGATTTGGGACCTCCATCTGATAGGTTACAAACAAACTGAGAATTATTGAATAACCTTAAAATCGATGAATAAAATGATATCGCCATATTAGCTGACAAAGGAAGACATGCATACAATGAACCAATACTCAACTTGCGATCCTTTATTTTTGTTTTGTGAGATACTACATTCGTACATACACGCTTTATGAAAGATATACATTTTCGAAGGAACTTGTTGTCTGGAATACCATCAATAGGAAACACATCAACCCACAACCCTGTTTCATAATCTGTTCTTGGTTCTTCAATTACATATGTTTTATTATCTATGACTTTAGCATACGTATGAGAAAAACCTTTATCATTTTTTCTATCAACTAGAGTATATCTGCTATTATTTCTCGGATATGTCGCTAGAAAGATATCATAACTTTCTCTAGGCATATGTATATCAATGTCGTCATCCCAAGGAATGTATCCTCCATGCCGAACAGCACCAAGTAATGTTCCACTTGATAAAAAATATGTTAATTGATTATTTTTACAAAACTGGTGAATATCATCCATAATCATCATCTGATATTCACGTATAATCTTCATATCCGAAATTATATACCTAGCTAAACTACTTCCTTTTACCAAATGTCCTCACCTTCTGGAGAATAAATTGCCTTTCACTTTTATCAATACCAAATAGATATACTATAATTAAATATAGAATTGTAGCAATCATCATCTTAAGAATCACATCATTCATATATATCTGATAGTTCTTTAACCATATAATGATTGGAGCAATTAAAAATACCACTATCATAATTCTTAACATCACATCTCTTGTATATTGAAGTATAGGAAAAGACATCCTCCTCTTCAAATAAAAAAGTCTAACTATATGACATATAAAAGTAACAACAACTTTTGCATATAACACATATAAAAAACTATATCCTAATTGAAGCATACAATATGCTATTGGCAATATTAACAAGAGAGAGATTGAGATTAAAATTTCGTAATTTCTAATGTTACCCTCAGCCTGGGCAGAAATCCACAATGGAGCTGACATAGAATCAACTAAAAGATACATTAATAATGCTACGCTAAAAGTGGCCGAATACTCAGGTGGATCCACAAGCCAAAGATTAATGATATATTCACACCCTATATGATATGGAACAAAAATCAGCATCATCAGATAAAAGGAAATTCTAGATGAACTAAAAAGTAACTTCAAGAAACTTTCATTCTCTCCAGCAGCATAGGTCTTCACTATTTGAGGTCTGAACGCCATCTGAAAATTTTGAACTAAAGAGTAACACGCATTTACGATTTGAGTTCCTACCCCCATAGCAGCATTGACCGCGACCGTTCCAAACATATTAAAGATGATATTTATACCTTGGACAGAAAAAATACTAGCTGTACTCCCTAGAGTACTCCATCCTGTAAAACCTATTATATCTTTATATATCTTCTTTTCCCAAAAAACATTATATTTCGTTATATCATATCTTCGGCCACACAAATAATAAAATGCATATAAAACTATCATCATCAATAAAAACATCATGATGCCATATATTATCAACTTATCACCTCCAAAATATTGCAATGAGATAATGAAGATTAATTTTAATATTGCTTCGAAAATTGTCATGTAAGCAAATATAGACATATCTTCATATGCGACTATACATGCATTATAAGGAGTCCTTATTAATTGAGAGATAATCGTCATGAGTGAAAGCTGATAAATACATTGTGCTGCAAACTCTCGCCCCTGGGGAATATTAACTTTTGTATTTAAGAACCACAAACCTATTGTTTCTGCAAAGAATAACAGACACAATGAGATAACAATTTGAATAGTAATACTTGCTGAAAAGATTTTAGACAACACATGATTATCATTGTGCCCACGACCCATTTCGTAGTTTAAAAAACGAAGTGTAGAAGATGACATTGCGGAATTTACAAAAGTAAATAAAACGACAATACCACCTATTACATTATACAACCCAAAATCATCAACACCTAAAACCTTTAAGACGATACGAGATGTATATAATGATATAAGCATCATTATAAATGTTCTCACATATAGTATGAATGTGTTTTGGGCAATTCTTTTACCGTTTGCAAATCCCATCTACAGGTTTTGTTTAAAACATTTTTTTATCTAACTATATTCGTATATTTACTCTAAAGAATTCATCTTTTCAAAAAATACATGACTTCATCTAAAGTATTAATATCACTATTGTCCCGTTACAGCGGGCAAACTGCTCTTTGAGATGATTGGAATATAGTTTATTATACAGGTTTTGAGAATGAAATGGACTTGATTTTGATACTTTGCATACTATATTTCAACAAAGTCTGTTTTATCGTAAAAATGTTGAATTGTAGATATTATCGTCTGTGACACAGAATTATTCAGATAAGAAAAAAGTCCCCCTGACTGAACCATCTTCAAGAAGTTGACTATTTCATACCTTATTCCTTCTCCATCAAGCTGATAGAAAAAGCGTCTGTTTTCCGAAGGATTCTCATACCTCACCTCGAAGTAGTCCGTCTTCCACCATGGAGCGGGAACATACACGTACCCTTTAGTGCCTGACACGATTAGTTCTCCCTCAGATTTGACACCCTTGCCTACTTTTAGCGATGCCACTGCATGAGGATAGACAAATGATATCTTTGTGAACGAGTCAAAATCATCATCAATCAAATGAGATGTAATTTGTTTGCTGACATAATCTGAACCAAGAAGCTGGAAAATGGGTAACATAGCCGTTGGTCCCCATGCACATATACTGTTCCACGTATATGGCGAGGGCTTACCCTCTTTCCTTTCTAAGTCAGAAAGACTTGTACAGACTGAATCTACAGATTTCACTTCGCCTATTACACCACTTTTTATCAGTAGCATCATCCTGTTGTATGCTGTAGAATAAGCAGTCTTAAGAGAATCCATCAGCCTTAAACCACGTTCTTCCGCCAATTTAGATAATTCGTCAAAATAGTTAACGGATATAGCTATTGGGGATTCGCATAATACGTGCTTATCGGCCAACAAGGCAGCCTTTATTTGTTCATAATGACGAGACGGATGCGAGACGATATAGACAGCATCGCAGACAGGAAATAGCTCCTCCAAGCAATTCGTTTTCAACGGAAGAGCTTTAATGTCATCTGTAAAGTCACTATCATCCTGTGTGCATACACCAGTCACCTTAACCCCGTTTACATATCGGCTCTCCCGAACGAACTTATTAAGCACGACGGATTCTCCAACAATGCCTATTCGAAGTTCACGCCTTTCAGTTCTGATTTCCGAACTCGAAATTCCCTGAGTCCTGTCGAGGTAAACCACTTTGCAGAACTCATTCAAATAGTCAAAATGCCCTTTCCAGTCACTTCCAATAGTAAAAATGTCCACTCCCAATCTGCGGATGTCATCGATCTTCTGCCCCTCATATTCTTCTACAACTATTTCATCCGCCAGTCCCGTGGCTTTCACGGCCTCTATACGTTCCATTAGAGACTGCTGTACGTTTATCTTCCCACGCGCCATATCAAAACCATCAGCTGTAACTCCGACGATGAGATAATCTCCCAATGCCTTTGCTCGTTCCAGAAGCCTGATATGGCCATAGTGCAACAAGTCGTATGTACCGTAAGTGATAACTTTTATCATAAAAAAATGGTTATTTGTCAAGTTCAAATAGAGCATTACAAAACTGTTGCATGTATTTTTTTTCTCCAATAGAAACACGTAAACATGTCCCGAATTCACCCACATTAGGATACGACTTTATAAGAATTTTCTTATCTTCCTTCATACGTTTGACAATCTTCTGAGCATCAGTATTGGTTTTAATGAAGATAAAGTTTCCTGCTTCCCCCTTGTGTGCATATCCGTTGGCATCCAGTGTCTCAATGAGATAGTTTCGTCCCTCGTTGAAATTATCAATTAAGGACTTGAGTACAGCCGGATTCTCAATAATTGCCTCAGCAAACTTCATTGCGAAGGCATTAGTGTTATGAGGCGTACAAAGTTTTTGTACCATCTTCACACCTTCTGGCCATCCTGCCACATAACCCAATCTGCATCCAGCCATCGAAAAAAGTTTTGAGAATGTACGTGTCACAAATACATGCTCATGATGAAGTGCGTAGTTGATGAACGTTCCTGGATAGAAGTAATGATATGCTTCATCAACAAGGACATTAATTCTCTTCTCATTAGCTGCTTTTATAATACGCTCAAACTCTTCCTCAGAATACACATTCCCCATAGGATTATTGGGATTCAGAAGGATGAGAAGTTGTGTGTCATCGGTAAGAGCTGCTATGATATTCTTCACATCCATAGATAAATCTTCGTTGTAAGGTACTTTTACAAAGTCTCTACCATACATCTCAGAATAGACCTGGAACATGAAATAACTGGGGACGACACCCACGATCCTGCCATTTGGTGATGTGAAGGCTTGTATGATATAACGTATACCTTCAGCAGAACCATTGACCAAACATAAATGGCTGATATCTGTCCCAAGGAATTTTGCTAACACCTCTGTGAAATGGAGTGTCTCTGGATATTGCGCAACTAGTTGTCCGTCTATACCCTTAAGGACATTCTCAATAAATTCTTGAGGTAACCCTCCCGGGTTCTCATTCAAGTCAAGACGCAGATAGTCTTTCCTTTCGTTCTGGTCGAATATTCGATACAGATTCTCAATTTTCGGATCTATATAATACATAACTTTGATTGACTATAATCCCTTTGAATGAAATAAACTCCATATAAATACTTTCTGTCTATTCCCCCATATGTATTTCTGAAACAAAAGTTTTATTGAGGGCTTATCTGCCCACTTTTTGGTTAACTGAGAATAATCCATCTCACTCCGCAGATCAACCATAAATTGTTCTCTATGAGGATTTCCTGCAATGTGCTTTCTCATGGGGCCCTGATACTTCAAGGCATCTTCAAATCTTAATTCATGTCCGTACATGTTCTTTGTCGCAGCGGCAATTACCGATTTCCCACTTTCTGTATTCCCAATTACAAGTGAAGAACCGCCATTTCTACCATAAAGTTCTGGACAATATATATGAACGCCCCATAAATCGCCAAGTGTAATATCAGCAATACGCTCGCTATCAGTGAAAGGACATTCATAGCACGAAGGACGACTCATTAGATGTTTAAGCCAAATAGACCAAAAAGGGTTAAACCACCTGTCTTTTTTAAGTCGTTTCTTCATATCCTCCGTTATTATCAACATTTGTTCAAAATCCCATTTACCCTTTGCGAGAAATGATTTTCCTGTATATCGATAATCTATCGATTCAATCCTTGAACCACACTTCTTTTCTACATGATGTTCAAGTTTTTTTACATATAGCGGACTTGGTACTCCTTCGCAAATCACTTCAACAGTCAGCAAGTTTTTCTGGTTCGTATTCCCCAAGAACGTTCTTAAACCTGCAATTTGGCATGGAGTACCTGAGAAAAGAACCTTTTTCCCTTCTTTAAGAAACATTTTAGCATCCTTATATGCATTGCCAATCATACTTTGAGAATACTTTGACTTGCGAAATCTTCCTAATTGTTCCTTATCTGTGATGTAACTATGATACACTTCCAGACCCTTTGCTTCAGCGCCAAAAATGACATAATTTTCATCACAAAAAGCATCGACTATTTCAGAAAATGCTCCACCTGAGGTACTCTCAAAGCGAATATCCTTGTCAAGTGAATAACCACCAAAGACATATTTCTTATCCTTATTGCGTGGTGGCATATTCTCGTAAAGACATACCTTACGACATAGACCACAATTGATACAGAGTGTGGGATCAATGGCAGGATATCGAAATCCGTCTGGATCTTCTACCATAGATATAGCTGACTTCGAGCATACTTGAGAACAAGCCTCACACCCGAAACAGCTTTCTTTGATACTAGTATCTAAATAGCAACTCATAAAGCCACACCATCCAGCTCTTTCTTCAAGAAATTGAGAGAATTAACTCTTTCATATCCTATTTTTGAATGAACTTCATTGAAATCTATATAATCGGGAACTTCTTCATTACCGTCAACAAGTAACCTGTTAGGCAACCCCAATAATTCAAGAAGTTCTGCTATTTTTGAATCCCCAGATTCACGCGAGAAAGCTACGAAAGGCCGTCTAAATTGGGCAGCAAAGATTATCGAATGGAAAGAGTTTGTAACAACATACTCACTGTTCTTCACTAATGAAAGAAATTCTTCAACGCCAGCATCGTACGCCATCCTGTGACTGTTTGCATTCTCTGCTCTAAGACTGATATCTACAATATTCCAGCCATGTTTGGAAGCAATCTGCTCTGCATAGTCAAACATTTTCTTATTGTAACGACGCGCGTATAGCAATAGATACTTTTTGTTTTCTATCCTGGGTGCAGTAATCTCTTTAAAATCATCAGCAAACAATAATAATGTAGGATCAATTGTTCGGAATACTGGTATGTTGGTATTCTTCTTAATATAGGGTATCATTTTATTTTCCCTTATGCCCAAAGCCTTGAAATTGTTTAATCGTTGTTTGAGCACTTCGTAATTGGTATCATCAAAATGAGCATCACCAAAGCTGGCAGCATACGACACGGCGTAACCGTTCTTCATACAGGCGTATTCGGCAAAGTAAGCATTCTCGAAACCATTCCATTCGTCAATGCAGAAGATAGTATCGCTGCCGCACACAAAGCCGTCAATTCCTTCATTTTCTACAATATCATTGAAGTTTCTATAAGTATATGCCTTATTCGTTTTATTAAAACGTGTGTTATAGAACGTATCAAACTTATGATAGTTTACCCGAATGGCTGGCATAGTCAGTTCAAGATTTCTACGCGAAGATTCGTCTGTGTCCCACATATATTTCATTGGGTTAAGAATATCTCTGTCCTCCATTATTGGAGGACAATAATCTACCAACTTAGCATAGTATCCAAGATTCTCCACGCTACGGCATAATGCCCATGATTGCAAAGCAGAACCATAATTGGTAAAGTTTACATGAATATTACAAGAAACTATTCCGAACGATTTCATCTTCTTTTATTTGATATAGAAACTCACTTATGTCCCGTTAAAGTGATCAAACTGCCCTTGGAAATGTTTTTTATTACATCACTACATTTTCCTTAAACGATAATTTGCGATCTAAATTAGATACTCTCTCTTCAAAAGTGACACCCATAAGAGAGGGACGTTCATGAATGCCGTCTTTATGATCAACTAATATTAATTGATTATCGAATGCTTTAGTTACTGATTCCACATCATAAGGATCAACTGTTTCACCATTATTTGTTGCCACCAAACAACAAGAACCTGCCCTTTCTGATATCACCACCCTGTTACCAGTCAGTAAAGCTTCGTTTGTAATTGTGCCATAAACCTCTTAAGTACTCAATAAAACAAACACATCTCCAGTATCATACCAAGCTCTAAACAAATCTCTCTCAACTATTTGTGAGTCATGAAAACTATCATCGAACATTAATATAATTTTGAATTATGAGAAGTTTTTTCATTTATACAAAAGAATCAGCAAAAAAAATTGAGAATCTGAAACAATGACAATTTGGGGAGACTTTTAATGAACCATAAACCATAAACCATAACATACAGTTCTTGCGACAGAAGATAAAAAACCTGAATAGGCTACTACTGTTCCTAAAATAGTATTACCAAAAAAAGTTAGATCTATATATAGTCTTCTCGACCAAGAAAGATGGCATAATAGAATGATATCATTCTGAGAAATTATATTCTTTGGACTACTGAAGATAGTCTCAAATTTTCATACTATAGCTACACATTCTGGAGTATAAACTTTAAATGAATGGTGCCATTGTTTTGGGTATATTCCTTAAGTCGTCTGCCCAAACCGGCAGCCAAGATTATTGCTTGCATTTGTTTAAATTCCAGGAATTTTTGAGAGAAATACATACCATTGGATCCTTAATGCCAATGTAAAGAGCTGAGCATCAAGTAATTAACCTGCAGTTGACAGGATTTTCCAGAAGGCATGTACACGTTAATGATTCTTTTCGTATACTTTCAACTGCCAAAGATAGGCATTTTTTTTGGAATGATGAAATGTTTTGCGGTTTTTCAGGCCTAAAAAGTAGTTTTATACGCTACACGTCGAAAGGGAAAAGACAACACGTTGAGTTTGCGATTTCAACGTGTTGACTTTGCCAATTCAACACGTTGTCTTTTTAACCCTCTCCAGACACAGAATCCGGATGAAAGAAAAGAAGACTCAAATGCGACAGGAAGAAAATGAAAGAAGTATGTTACGCGCGTACATTATTTAATAAAGATACCGTCAAGCGCAAACTCTAATCAAATCAACTGATAAGATACAAATGGAAATGGGTGACAGGATGCGAGAGAAGAAAGAAAAGCATGCAAGATAAATGTTGGCACGTTTAGCACATGTTTATAACAAATAACGTCTTATCTGGTCACTAATTGCAATAACATAAGGTTCACTATTGCAAATAGTTGCGTTCGTTTAATCCACCACAACTTTAACAATAAGTGCAAAAAAACCAAGATTGAAAAGAAAAGTTGGGATGTTTTGCACCAAGACAAACATAAAATAAAGAAAACCAGCGAATTACGTCAGGTTATAAACAACAAAATCTAAAGTTGGAAACTTTTGCACTTTAAGTATCAAACAGTTACATTAGTTGGTGACTTTTACACCTAAATGCTGCAACGGAATGATTATCAAGTATTTAAGCACATTAAACAAAGTTGGAAACTTTTGCACAAAACACTAGCAACACCCCTACCCCAGCCCATCAAAGAAACATAAAAACCAAAGAAAAAGAAGAAACCAAAAGGTGACAAAAACCCAACATTTGATACACATACCACCAAAAGAACGATAGAAATGTTGGGAACTTTTGCACCTGCAAAGCTAAGGCGCTGAAAAACAGAGTAAATGCAATCATTGAAAACACGCAAAAAAGGAATCTTGGGATTATTTACACCCAATGTTGGTAAATTATGTACCAAATGTTGGGAACTTTTACACAAAATGTTGGCAATTTATACACCCAATGTTGGTAAAACATTCACCATCCTATCCGTAACATATTGAAATACAACAGATAAATCAGTACTATATATACATACTATGATATCTTTATATAAAAGGAAAAGATCGATAATAATTTTAAATAATAATAATCAATCCTAATCAAATAATAAAATATAAATATGATAATATATAAAGAATCCCAACTATCTGAAAACCAATTAAAAAAGAGTTGGGTGGTGTAAAAGTTCCCAACTCTTGGTGCTAAAAATCCAAAGATTATGTGTAAAAAACAACAACTTTCAGTTATAAAAAACAAAACATCAGGTGCATAGATTCCCAACACCAGCTGATTCAACCACCAATCTTGTATGCTAGCACAGCATCTTCGCCAAAGGCAGCAAAGAAGCCATGAATAATAGACTTGATGAGATGGCTTTCGATATGCTCAGCCACGATGCGCGAGGGAGTAAGGATAGTCACCTTGTTTCCTTCCACTTGATAAAGCTTGAGGCAATCCAACCAGGTCAGATAGTCCTGACTGCTGACAGCATCCTTCGCCAGTTCAAGGAACATCTCGAAATGAGCCTGATCCTCTTCTGTGAAGAGTTTCTTGGGTTCGAGTTTTGCTGCTGGTTCCGCAATGGTCTCCCCTATCACCTCAGCCTCTTGAGGCTTGAGTGACTCAATCAAGTTATGGAGTGTCTGGATGACATACGATTTCACGCTTCGAGGCTTGTACTTCTCCACTTTTGCCTTGAGGGCCATGATTTCCTTCTCCACGCTGGGTTGAATGTCCTCAGTGATGGAGTCGTAGAGGTTTTTCACATCAGAACGTGTCAGGCCGTACTCGTTCATCAGGATGGTTTGGTAGCGAGTGTTGGCTTGCTTCTTTTGCGTCTTCTTGCTGCGCTGCATACCCATGTCAGAGAGCTTGATCTGGAAGTAGATCTGATCAGGATTGCCACGTTTGCGGAAGCCGTTGTATCGAGGCTCATAGGTGAACGTGATATCAATCTGATTGTCAGCCACGAGTTTGTCCATCTCTTGCTTGATAGGCTCCATGACTGCCCTGCAGAAGACGGCGTATTTGGGATACTTGTCCTCCTTGACAACCTTGCGATCCTTGTCCCACTTCAGGATTCCCAGGTATTCCTTTAACTCGTTGTAATCCACCAATTTATGTCCCACATCCTTGTACTTCGAGAGATAGATGTAGAGTCGTGGCGTGCGTTGTTTGCGACAGATGGATACGATTCGTCGCAGGTGCTCAACATAGCCTAGTCGCATGTTGAAAAGTTGGTCCACATTGTCGGCAAGCATGAAGACGCGAACCATTCCTTTGCGTCGCTGCCCGCTTTTGTATTTGTAGCCAGACTTATCAGCTTTCTCGCCAGATTTGGGGAGTTCTATCTTGGAGAAGATGTTGGCGTGTACGATGGATTGTTCGCCCGTTTCCTCGTCAGTCTTCTCGTAAGTGGCTGCTACAGAGATCATTTTCTCGCAGGTGCGGTCGAATTCGTCGTAGGCATCAGGTCGGATTTCCAGGTCAGTCAGAGGGATTTCAATCTTGATTTCTCCCTTGTTGAGCTCTTCTTCAGTAAAGAGGCTGTCCGTTTGCTCCACTCCCATTTGCTTGCGCTTGAGATACCCATTGATACGATCCTGAAGTGCGCCCACAAGGTTGACCATAAGGTTGCTCTCCATCAGCGTGAAGTCCCCTCGAATCTGAGCATAAGCGACAGGATTCTTCACCCAATCGTCTCGCTTCAGATCCTGTACGAGGAGGTTGTTGTCCGCTATCTGAACGTCCTTTTTCTTCTTTTTGTTTTTCTTTGCTTCCATACAGAACGCAGGTCCCCTACCCTATTGATTTCTAAACGATTAAACCCATTGAGAGAGCTGTCTCATAGTTGGTGGAAGTCTCAGGATAGTTCTTGTCGAGCCATTCCACGCATGCTCGATAGATAAGACTGTCGATGGATACGAAGGGATCGCCTTCCTGACGCTGTCTGTTGAGTCTTTTCTTGATATGTTCCAGCCGCCAGAGAGTCTTTTCGTCGAGTCCCACGTTGCGGAGACTGTTGCGCTCGATGGCTACTGGTACGGGTTTGCGACCTTTTTTCCCCTTTTTGGCAGGTTCTTCAACGATGGGTGCTGTGGAAGGTTCTGCGGTCTCTATGGGGGCGTTCTTAGCCTCCTGGATTACGTCTTGTGCTGTTTGCATGGTGTCTTGCAGTCCACCAAATCTACTCTTTGCCATATTACTTTTCTATTTTTTTGATGAGTTCTTTTGCTAGTTTCCTGTAATCTTCTGCTCCATTGGATTCTGGAGCATAGTCAAAGATGTTCATTCGGCGGGCAGGTGATTCTGCCAGTTGAATATTCGTGCGTATGCGTGTCTGGAAAACTTTGTCAGGGAATGCCTTTTCCATCTGGCGAAGTGCCTCTTTGTGGAGGGAGAGACGGCGGTCATATCGACTGAGCACATAGCCAAGGATTTCGAGTCGAGGATTGAGTAACTTCTTGACTTCCTCGTACTTAGCAGTAATGACTCCCATTCCGTCCAATGCGAAAACTTCGCAGTTGATGGGGATGATCAGATAATCGCTGGCATACATCGTGTTGACGGTCACTAAGCCGTTGTTGGGAGGGCAATCGATGAGGATGTAGTCATAGAATGAATTCACTTCGTCGAGCGCGCGCTTAAGCAACATTTCGCGGCCTGTCCGACTTACAAGTTCCTGTTCGCTGTTGTAGAGCGATGTGGTAGCTGGCACGTAATCGAAGCTGTCGTCGTGGTCGTTCTCCATGAGGATGGTTTCCTTGATGTCTGCTGTACCAGCCAGGACTTCATAGAGTGTGTTCACTTTGTCCTTTTCCATTCGGAATCCCATCATGCGGCTCGAGTTGCCCTGAGCATCAGCATCCACAACAAGTACTTTTCGCTTCATCATGTGGAGTGCTTTCGCCAGGTTTACGGTAGAAGTGGTCTTCCCTACCCCACCCTTAAAGTTCAGAAATGAGATTGTAATAGCCATAAAATCTGTTTGTTTCGTTGATTTCTGTGCAAATATATTGTTTTTATTCGATTATATGAACATATTTTGTATTAAAAAATGTTTATACGTTAATTTTTTCATGTCGTTACATGTTCATTTATGTATATTTTCATACTTTATTTGTTCATATTTTATTTATTAATACATTTACATAAAAATATTTCCACATATAGCTATTATAACATTAATATATGACTATGTCAAAATGTAAATACATGAATTATATTACATATGAATATATAAATATTTTATCATGTAAAAATATGAAAATATAATCGAGATTCAAGTGTTGCTTCAATACGAAGGAAGGGTTGGAGCAACGTGTCGTTCTTGTTCGAATTTCAGCTCGAAAGGAATAAACACACGAATACATAATCATGCAAACACATGTTCACATAAAAATGTCACAATGTATAAATGCAATTATTTATACATATAATCACATGAAAA
>JAEEGH010012481.1_pt1 | contig 19049 bp, 17 predicted proteins | sample 9134181 | NCBI WGS metagenome assembly JAEEGH01 (sample SAMN16246544, study PRJNA631951) | gut metagenome | biome: gut microbiome; feature: rumen; material: DP-attached | host: Bos | place: Iran: Karaj | collected 2018-10 | reverse complement strand
ATCTCCTCGATCTTCTGAACCTCGTGGGAGGTGCGGAAGCCGTCGAAGAAGTGGAGGAACGGAACCTTGCTCTTGAGCGTCGCCGCGTGCGCGACCATCGCCATGTCGTGCGCTTCCTGCACGCTGTTCGAGGCGAGCATCGCGAAGCCCGTCTGGCGGCACGCCATCACGTCGCCCTGGTCGCCGAAGATGCAGAGCGAGTTCGACGCCAGCGAGCGCGCGGAGACGTGGAACACGGTCGGGGCGAGCTCGCCCGCGATCTTGTACATGTTCGGGATCATGAGCAGGAGGCCCTGCGACGCCGTGAACGTCGTCGTGAGCGAACCCGTCGTCAGCGAGCCGTGGACAGCGCCGGCGGCGCCGCCTTCGGACTCCATCTCGACGATCGAGGGAATCGAGCCCCAGATGTTCGTCTTGCACATCGACGCGAGTTCATCGCACGTCTCCGCCATAGGCGAGGACGGCGTGATCGGGTAGATCGCGGCCACTTCGGAGCACGCGAACGCAATTTGGGCCGCGGCCGTGTTGCCGTCAACCATGATCTTCTTTGCCATTTCCTGTCTTTCCTGTTAGGTTAACCTAGTAACGAGAAATCAATAGTGTGTATTATACCGTCTTTTCTGAGAGTATTCAAGCGGTTAGACTAAGCTAATATACCTTTTGGCCATAGCACTGAACGACTAGTCCGTACCTACGAGCGCCTAGGGCCGCCTGCCCTGCCAGAAATCGCGCCCGGCATACTCCTGCGGCGGAACGTAGCCATGCTCGGAGCCCTGCACCCATTTGATCGACTTGTTGTCGCCGGGGATGTTGTTGTAAAGCTTCGCAAGGCCCATGGGCGGACAGCAGTAGTCGCCAAGTCCGGCTCGTGTGATGTTCGTGCGGCACGTCGTCGGAATTCGCTTGGCGAAATTCACGGCGTCATAATAGCCCATGGCCTCGGTCCAGGGTATGTACCAGCCGTCGCCGGACGCCCGCTTTGCCAGGCGGTCGGTGTAGCTGTACATGTCGCAGCACCAGGTGATCGCCGAGTCGGCAACAGTCACCCCTTCTCCGCAGGCCGCCGCCCAAATCGTCTGGAGGCCGCCCTGGCTGCCGCCGCTGGCCTTGAGGTCCCTGGCGTTCCACCCCTTCACTGTCTTCAGGAACTGGAGGGCGCGCTTTACGCGCAGAACCATCCCGTTGAAATACGCGGTCTCGGGATCCGCATTCTGCTTTGGATCGAAGGCGTAGCTGCGGCCGTTCGAGCGAATCGAGCTCCTTAGCTGCTCAAGATCGGCCTTTGTCGCGCCGAACGCGGGAAGCTTCATGCCGTGCGCGTTGATGTTGAGGACGATCTCACTGTCCCTCGCCCAGTCCCCGGGCATGTGGAAATCGGGATTGTAGCCGCTGTATCCGTGCGTTTCAAGATGGGCGGGGAACGTCTTGCCCTCGTCCACGGCCGTCGGAACGGAAAGGTAGCCCGTGACAGGCCGAATGCCCTCGGCGCAGGCAATGCTGACGGCATAGAGACGGGCCTTCTTGTTCCGCTGAGGAATCTCCACCTTTTCAAGCAGCTTGACCGGCACCTTGTCCAGGCGCTCGAACTGCTTCGCCCAGAACGCGTCGAAGTCGGCGGGCTCCTTGTGCGAGGCGAGCTTGTCAATCTCGACGCCTGCGCCGCCGTCGAAGAACACGTTCTTCTTTGTACGCTCGAAGGCGTTCATGGCCTTCTTGCCCTCGGGCGTAGTGGCGTCGCCCGTGAACGTCTTCGTGAAGCGCTTGCCGTCCTTGTCGAGCACATACGCCACGAAGCGCACGAATCCCGGCTTGTCAAGGCTGGTCTTGTAGACGAACGGCTTGCCAGTGAAGGGAACCTTGCCCTCCTCGAAGTTGCCGTAGTCGTCGGAACGCTGCCACCAGAGAGAGTATTCGCCCTCCGGCACAGACCCCTGCACGCCGACGGTCTCCAAGGTGAACATCATCTCCTCGCCCGGCTTGTAATCGATCGGGCTCTTGTTGGTCGTGCCCTTGATCCACGCATTGTCCAGCACACCTGCATACACGGACATCGCGGCCAAGAACACGGCGGCGAACGTTCCTTCCCTGCGCATAGTCATCAGCTCCTCCTTAGGTTCTGTTCTGTCCTGTTCCGTCAACACCGGCGCGGCACGGCACCGCGCCGCGAAACGCCGGAAAACGTTTCGTGGTATTATATCAAACTTTGGCCTACTCGATGCGGTTGCCTTCCACTACGACTCCCCCGCATGTCTCGGGGTCGTAGGCGACGCCCGGCGCCTGCACGTTCCGCGAATCCCGATAGACGTTGTCCACGATCCTGACGTCCCTTGCGTTCGTCATGAAGAACTGCGACCTGTACGGAAGCTCCTTGCGGCGCGATGTCGGATCCTCCATCACATTGCCCCGGACCACCACGTTGCTCACGCTCGAGAGATACGCCACCACGCCCGTGCTGTCGCGGAATCGGTTGTTCTCCAGCAGTATGCCGCTGATGATCGGATAGTCCGTCGTGTCCTGCGAGGGATCGGTGCGCAGGTATATTCCGGTGTATATCGAGCGCTGACGGTGCGCCACGTAGCTTCCGGAGGGATTGACCGTGTCGAAAAGGTTCCCCCTTATGACCACGTTGCTTACGCCGTATCCCTCGCTCCAGTGATTGTACGTGTAGCCCGTCTCTATCTTTATCGCCCCCATCTCCTGATGGCGGAACACGTTGTTCTCGACCGTCACGTCGCGGGCGAGGATGAGCAGCGCGCGGGCGCGGTTGTCGTGGAAGTAGCAGTTGCGCACTATGACGTTGCGGGTGTCGAACGCCCAGTTGAAGAGGATGAAGCCGTCCTTCGTCTCTTCGGGGACGTCCTCGGCGAAGGTGACGTCGTAGTCGTTCCTGCTCTCGGGAACGCGCTTGGCCTCGACAAGCGTGCCGAAGAAGCCAGTAGGAGAATAGTCGCCGTTGCGCAGCTCGATCCGGTCGCCCTTCCTCGCAGTCGACATGACCCACGAATGCACGGTGCGGACGGTCCGCCTGCCGGTCCGGCGCGCGAACGCGGTGCTGTCGTGCATGTTCATTATGTCGTCCGCGCCAAGAGAGAACTCGCAGTTCTCGAGCTTGATGAACCCGCGGCTCTGCCCGATGTGGAAATGGTCCGCAGTGCACGTGATGACGCGCTTCGGATCGTCCTTCGGAGGCACGATGTCAACGTGGTCGAACGCGACATGGTGCGACTTCCCGCTCATCACGAAGGCGTGGCCCGGCGTCGAAAGCACGGTCACGTTCTCAAGCCTGAGATGCTCGACGTCGTCGAAACTGAAGCCGTTGTAGTGGTAGTAGTAGTGCTGAAGACGGTAGAGACGCCCGACGACGAGCCCGTCAGGCGTCGCCTCGACGCGCACGGTGCGTCCGTCCAGCCAAGTCTTCTTCAGCCTGTCCTTCGGCCGCCTGTTCATGTCGAGCCAGCGCGTCACTCCGTCCTCCACGCCGACGGACCTCGTCTTCGGATCGTACGCCGAAAGCATCGTGAACGCCGCGTTCTTGTCGGGGAAGTCCGTGTAGTCCGCGAACTCGAGGTCGAAGGACTTCGAGTCGACGCGCTTCACCTTGACAATGCTCGCAAGCGGCTCCCGGGACCAGTCCCAGTCGAGCGAGAAGTTCACGAGCCTGGTCCGCTTCGCGCGGCGCAGACTGAGAAACGCGCCGTCATGCCTGTACGACACGAACACCGAGCCGCCTCCGTCGAACGTGAAGTCGCTGAAACCGTCAAGCACAAGCGGCGAATTCGTGTTCAGCGCATACCTGCCACGCCGCAGAACAAGCCTCGACGCCCCCTTCGCCTTAGCGTCCGCAAACGCCGCGCGCAGTGCGGCCGTGTTGTCCGCATTGGTCTCCGAGACCCCGTAGTCAGCGCAGTCGAGAGCAGGCCCCGTCGCGTTCCGCGGCGCATCGACGTCGAACTCCGCCGCGCCCTGCGGAAGATTGGCGAGCGCGGCAGAGCTCTTCTCCGCGCCGCGCTTCGCCGGAACGAACGCAAGCGGAGTGCGTTTCTCGATCCTGAGGTCGGCGACTTCGGCCTTCAGCCTGTTCCAGCCGTGGAACTGAAGGCGGTAGTCGGTCTCACAGCCCGCCTCGAACCTCATCTCGCAGTCCTTCCATTCGCCTTCAGTCGGCTTGACGCTCAGCGATGCGACGTCCTTCCCGTTGTCGCCGCTGCCCTTCGGGCGCACCAGCACGTAAAGGTGCGACTTCTCTCCGCAGCCCTCAACTCGAGCCCTGAACCTGACAAGGTACCTATCGCCCGGGACGAAGTCCTCGGATGTCATCGCGTACCGCTGCCAGCCGAGATTCGGCCTGGCGGCAGAGCTGTCGATGACGAGAGTGCCGTCGGAGGCGACATGGGACGCGTTCTGGCAGACCACCAGCGCCGCAGCTAGAAAGATCACGCTTGTCATGGTTATGTTTCCTCTGTAGGGCGCAAGCCCGTGTGTCGAACCTTTCTGTCAGAGCCTACAACATGTCGAGCGGCACCTTGCGCGACGAACCGGGAATGTCGGCGACGAACCTCGGCAGGGAAAGGCCGCCTATGCGCTCGGCGCAGTACGCCTCGATTTCCTTCGCCTTCTCAAGAGGCACGGAGAACCGCTCGTGCACCCCTTCCACCGGATCGCACTGGAAGACGTAGTACGGACGTATCCGCGCGGCGGAAAGCGCCTTCAGAAGGGACAGCATCGCCTCCGGCCTGTCGTTCACTCCCCGGAGAAGAACGGTCTGCGACGAAACGGGCACGCCGCGGTCGACAAGCCTCGCGCACGCCTCGGCCGCGCGTCGCGCCTCGGCAGCGGTGTTGATGTGAACGTTCGCCCAGACTTTCCCGGAACGCGCGAGAATGCGGGCCAGGCGCACCGTGACGCGCTCGGGACGGTCAACCGGCGCACGAGTGCAGATGCGGACAATGTCGACATGCCCGATTGCGGCAAAGGCGTCCACAAGGCGCTTTATCCTCGCGTCGGAAAGCGTCAACACGTCCCCGCCCGACAAAAGCACGTCCCGAACCTCGCCATGGCGACTGACAAAGTCGACGCACGCCGCCAGCTTTTCGGGCGTGTCCACGACAGGCGTCTTGCCGAGTATGTGCCGACGCGTGCAGTGCGCGCACACGCCGAAGCAGCGGTCTGTCGTCATCAGAAGCACTCTGTCCGGAAAGCGTCTCTTGAGGCCCTCCGGAAGCCCCTTTTTCGGGGCCAGCTCTCCGTACGGATCGCGCGAGACGCCCAGAACCGCACTGTCGTGACTCTTCATCCGCCGCAACGCCCCACTTATTCAGCGCAGCGCCAGGCAGACGCCCCAGTTCAGCGCAAGCGAGTACAGATTCGCGAAGAAGTCGTCGATGACTATCCCCGCGCCGCCGTTGATGGACTGCAGCCCGCGGCACGGCCACGGCTTCAGTATGTCGACCGCACGGACAATGCAGAAGAACACAATCATGCTCCACCAGGGAAGCGAAAGAAGCGGAATGCCGATGAACGCAATCGGATAGAGCATCCACTCGTCAGCCGTGATCCGCCCGTCGTCCTTCACGCCGAGCGTCTTCTCCGCCGAGCCGCAGAACGGAACGGCAAGCAGCGCAAGGCCGAGGCATACCGGGATCTGGACGACTACCGGCAGCAGAGAGACCGCATAGGCAAGCACAACGCCCGGAAGCGAACCTATCGTTCCGGGCGCGATCGGGGCGATGAGACCGAGACCAAACCCGGTCGCCACGAAGAGCGAAAGCTTCTTCACTTTGCAGGCGCCGCAGGGGCTGCAGGAGCCGGTGCGACAGGCGCTGCAGGAGCTGGCGCAGGCGCGGGCGCCGCAGGAGCCGCAGGCGGCAGTTCAGGCGCAACATCGGGAAGCGCGGGAACCTGCGCGGCAGGCGCCTCCGCCTCGCGCGCCATCAGAGAATGGGAATGGACCGTGGAGGTAAGACGCGCGAGGACAAGGGTGTTGATGAGGAACACGGCGCCAAGAACCGCCGTCGTCTTGATCAGCACGTTGCCTGCATCTGCACCAAGAGACGCCTCAAGCATGCCACCGCCGATCGCACCGCCCAGACCGCCTTCTTTCGGCTTCTGAAGCATCACGACAAGCGCAAGCATGAGGCACACAACGACCTCGATGACGTACAGCAGCACAATGAAAATCGACATCTAAACCCTCCGCAACATTGAAACCATCAACTCTTCATCAGGCAACCTGGTGGGCGATACTGGACTCGGACCAGTGACCCCTACCGTGTGAAGGTAATGCTCTAACCAACTGAGCTAATCGCCCGGGGTGCTTATTGCGGTGTAGTATATCAAAAGCATTGCGCATCTGTCAATTGGGAAGGCAATGAAAATGAAAATGAATGGCCGCGGCGAAGCCCCTCCAGAGGACAATCCGTTTCCCTAGGTAGGGGATTTCCATTTCCAACGTTGGAAATTTTCGTTTTCTACGTTGGAAATTAGACAGGCTTCGATTTCACAGGCTTTCGCCAGGAAAGAAGCACAGGGGAAGGCGCGGCAGCTGAGGGCGCTTCCCGGCAAGGGCCTTCAGCACATAGGCGGCGACGATGTCAACGTCGGAAGATGGATCGCAGCCGATTCCGGTGATTTTCCTCCCTGCGACCAGCTCGTTCCCCCTGTTCATGAACGGCACCACGCCTACGTACTCCGGTATGCGAAGACCGGCTTCGAGAAGCGCAACGATTCCCCCGGCGGCGAAGTAGTCGTCGTCGAAGAGTATTGCGTCCGGAAGATTCCGTCTGTTGCGCTCGTCGGCAAAGAAATCCGCGACCGTCTTGTAGCCAGCCTTCCTGACGGCGCCAAGGCTGACGCCATCCCCTTCGAACTTGTGCATCACCCGCCGAACGTTGAAACCGGCGGCAAAGAGCTGGTTCTTGAAACTGCGATCCATCAGACGGTCGAAGTCGAATTCGAGAATGGTCTTCATGCGCCGGGCCTTGAGGGCGCATATCAGCTCGTCATAGCATGGCCTTGCATCATTCCTGACTATTCCGATCGCCTTCGGATAGCTGCGAGTGTAGCCTCCAAATTCCCCTGAAACGATGGGGCCGCTCGCGACCTTTTCGCGCTGGGCCACAGAGTGCTGCGCCGATGCGCCGTCTATTTGGCGAAGTCGTCGAGATATGCGTCGGCAAGGCTGCGGCCGGGCTGGACCGAGAGGACGCCGAATTCCAGCAGCCGCGGCAGAAGCGCCGCGTTGACCGCCTCGACCGACAGTTCGGACGAGAACTCGGCGACAACGCCGTCCGCCTCCTCCGAAAGACGCACTCCAGGGCACGCCGCAGCGATATCCGCAAGTTCGCCCGGCCTGGCTCTGAGGGCGTACGCTATACGCCCTGCGTCCGAAGTCAGCGCACGCAGAGTCTCCATGCGCTCCACCCTGCCGTCGGCAACAAAGGCGACATGCGTGCAGAGTCGCTCGATGTCGTCCAGCTGGTGCGAAGAGACCACGATCGTCGTCCGTCCGCGCCTTGCCAGTATGAACGTGCGAAGGCGGTCCGCCTCGACTGGATCGAGTCCGCTAAGAGGCTCGTCGAGCATCACGAGCTCGGGCTCTCCGAGGAACGTCTGCGCTACGGCGACGCGCTTGCGCATTCCGTGCGAGAGCGCGCGGACGGACGAGTTAGCCTTGTCGGAGAGGTTGAACGCCGCGATCAACCTGTCGGCGGACTCGCAGGCCGCCTTGCCGGAGAGTCCCTGAAGGCGTCCGTAGCCCACCAGAAGCGAGCGCACGCGCCCTTCGTTCGGAAGGTCGGAGTCCTGCGGAAGCATGGCGAAGCGCCCTGAATGCACCGCCGCGTCAAAGGCGCCGCGCCCGAGAAGGTTCACCTCTCCCGAGTTCGGACGCACAAAGCCGGCGACGGTCATCATCCAGGTCGTCTTGCCGGCTCCGTTGCGTCCGACGAGGCCCGTCACGGAACCGCGCGGCACGGAAAGCGAAAAGCCGTCGAGCGCGGCATGGCGTCCGTATCTCTTCACGAGACCGCGCGTGACCAGAGCCTCGTTCATCGGACATCCCTCCTCGTGAAGATGAGATGGCCGAACGAGAGCCACATGAGCCCGATTGCGAGGAGCCACACCGCTCCTGCCGCGACCGGCCCGGGCGACGCGCGCCAGAGAGCGTCCTCCATGACCGACGGGAAGAGCATCTTCAGCACCTGAAGCTTAGCGCCGACGACAGTGTCTGCGTACAGCTTGAGCACGCGCGGCGCTATCGCGAACGCGACGAGCAGCCCCAGCGAAAGCGTCTGAGCCTTGGAGCCGGAGGTTGAGAGATGCGAGATTCCGAGCGCGACGCCAAGCCACGCGAGCGAGAGGAACCACGCCTTGAACGACCAGAGAATCATGGCCGGCAGAAGCGCCGGAATGTCGGCGCCCGAAAGCCGGAACGCCGCCACGCACCACGCTCCGAGCGCGCCGAGGATGAGTCCAGACAGAATGAGGAACGACTGCCCGAGGAACTTTCCGACCGTCCACTGCAGCCGCGTCACTCGCAGAAGCACGAACTTCGCCGCGCCGGAACTCACGTCGTCCGCAACGCGCCTGCAGGACGCAAGGATCGAAAGGAACGGCACGCAGAGAAAGACCATCCAGGCATAGATCAGCTCCGCTGGATGCCGGCCCACGATGTCGTCGTAGACGAGCGAGTCGCCGACGACGCTGTGCGCGATCTTCTGGAAAGGCCTGGACTTCCACAGCGCCGCGGAGACGACGCCGCTCTTGCCCTCGACCGTCTCCACATGGAGAATGCCGGCAAGCTGGTCCTCCATCTTGCCGAGCACGGTAATGGTGCTGTTCATGCCGAAGAGCGACACTACCAGGTATATGGCGACGAGCGCGATGGCTCGCTTCGTGCGCAGCGCCGCGGCGAGCTCGAACCGGGCCATTTCGAGAGCCCTTCTCACCTGCCGGGCTCCAGCTTGTCCTGAACCGACACAAACGGCTCGGCGACGGAAGGATCGATGAAGTCCGCCATGTTGAGCTTCGAGACGTCCGCGCGCTTGCCTTCGCCCGCGCAGACGCCTATCGCGTCGTATGCCTCGGCAAGCGATGTCGAGACGTCGCCCATAAGGCGTATCCCGAGCTCGGGAGTCATCTCCTCGGCGGACGCGATCTGGTCCGCGACTATCTGGAGGGAGTCGCGCAGGCGCTCGTTCATGGAGGCGACGGCCTCGTCGAACGCGGCGACGCCGGCGTCGTCCAGGCCGAGCTTCTCGACAGCTGAGGCCCTGGCGATCTCGATGCGCGTGCGCCAGAGCTCGGAGGCCTCGTCGATGCGCGCCCGCAGGTCTTCCGGCGCGAGCCGTCTCTCGGGCTTCTTGACCGGAGCGGGCGTCGCGGCGACGGATTCGGCGGAGCCGGACGCCGACTCTTCCGCATTCGTGGACGCGACTGCCGCCGGCTTTGCGCGCGGCCGCAGACGGCGCGGGCGCTTCGCCTCGTCCGGTATGTTCACGATCTGCGCGAAAGAGCCGAACGCGCCCGCGGACTTCGGCTTCGCCTCGGCCACGGCCTTCTCCTCGCTCGCGCGCTCTTCGCGCGTACGAAGCTCTTCGGACGGACCGTACGCGCCGACAAGGCCGCCCGCCACGAAGGCGAGCGGCAGCCACGCGAGCGCAGTCGCGGTCTTCACAGCTTGACCTCGGGAAGATGCGCAAGGCCGGCCGCGATGTCCTCGTCGGTCGGAATCGTGTCGCCCATCTCTCCGTCGATGTAGCGTCCGTAGGCGACCATGTCGAAGTAGCCTGTGCCGGTAAGCCCAAAGACGATCGTCTCGGACCGCCCTTCCGCCTTGCAGCGAAGCGCCTCGTCGATCGCGACGCGGATCGCGTGCGAAGACTCGGGCGCGGGAAGCGTGCCTTCGGTGCGAGCGAACTGCACCGCCGCCTCGAAGACTGACGTCTGCTCGACGGCGCGCGCCTCTACAAGGCCCTGGTCGTATAGCTCGGAGAGCGTTGCGCTCATGCCGTGGTAGCGAAGCCCGCCGGCGTGCGAGGGAGAAGGAATGAAGTCGGACCCGAGCGTGTACATCTTCTGTAGCGGACAGACGCGGCCTGTGTCGCAGAAGTCGTAGGCGTACTTGCCGCGGGTGAGAGACGGGCAGCTGGCGGGCTCCACCGCGATGAAGCGGTAGTCGTTCTCGCCGCGAAGCTTCTCGCCCATGAAAGGCGCGATGAGGCCCATGAGGTTCGAGCCGCCGCCGGCGCAGCCGATGAGAACGTCAGGCTTGACGCCGAGCTTTTTGAACGCGGCCTGCGTCTCAAGGCCGATTACGGACTGGTGCAGGCAGACCTGGTTGAGGACCGAGCCGAGCAGATACCGCGCGTTCGGCAGCGTAATGGCCCTTTCGACGGCCTCAGATATCGCGCAGCCCAGCGAGCCGGTGGTGCCGGGATGCTCCTCGTTGATGCGCTTGCCGATCTCAGTCGTCATCGACGGCGAAGGCGTGACGTCGGCGCCGTAGGTGCGCATGACGTCGCGGCGGAAGGGCTTCTGCTCGTACGAGCACTTCACCATGTAGACGTGGCACTTGAGCCCGAAGAACGCGGAGCCCATCGAGAGCGCCGTGCCCCACTGACCGGCGCCAGTCTCGGTAGTGACGTCGGTCAGTCCCTGCTCCTTCGCGTAGTACGCCTGGGCTATGGCGCTGTTGAGCTTGTGGGAGCCGGACGTGTTGTTGCCCTCGAACTTGTAGTATATCTTCGCAGGCGTGCCGAGCGCGCGCTCGAGGAAGTACGCCCGCACGAGAGGCGAGGGACGGTACATCTTGTAGAAGTCGCGGACGGCGCCCGGGATCGGGATGAACTGCGAGGTCTCGTCAAGCTCCTGGCGAACGCACTCGCGGCAGAACACGCGCTCGAGGTCCTGCTGCGAGCAGGGCTTGAGGGTGCGCGGGTCTAGCATCGGCGCGGGCTTCTTCTTCATGTCAGCGCGAACGTTGTACCACGCTGTCGGCAGTTCTGCCTCCGTAAGGTAGGTCTTGTAGGGTATCTCGGCGTTCATTTTCTCTTTTCTCCTTGCTTTTGCGTGGTGTTTGCCGCGCCGCTGGATTCGGCGCTCCTGTACACAAGCCGCGTTCCTCCGGCAGAGGCGGTTCTGTACGCCTTTCTGCGAGGGTCGTAGTACGGCACGGAAAGTCTGGGAGTCTCGGCGGTGCCGTCGGCGACGAAATAGCGCTTGTATTCGATCTCGGACGGACGACCGGACGCGTCCTCCTGCCTGCGCCATTCGAAGGCGACGTCCTTCGGCTGGAACTCGTCCGGCACGAAGCCCTTCACCGAGAGCCTGTAGGTTATAGTGACCACGTCGTTCGTCTCCACGGCAAGCGCGTCGCAGTACTCGAACAGGCTGGCGCTCTCGGCCACGACGCCGCCGAAGTCGGCGGGGCGCCCGGCTTCAGGAGGAGGCTTTGCGGTGAACGCGGCGGAGCGCTGCCCGCTGGAATAGGGATAGGCGGTCCTGAAGAACGGATGGTCGCCCGAGAACACGTACTCGCCCGAGACGCTGAAGTGAAGCCCTTCGAACGGCGCGACGGCCCGCATCGGAAAGAGCAGCCGCTGCACCATGTTCGTCGGATTGTCGCTCTGCACGGCGCGAAGGACCTGTCCGGCGCCGAGCTGCTGCAGGCGGTTCTGCTCGGCGAGCGCGAGGCTCACGCCGTCCGCAAAGCTGATGTACTGGGGCATGTCCATCTCAAGAAGGAGGTTGAAGTCCTCGCCAACCGACACGGACTGCTTGTCCGCCGAGAGCCTGACGCTGATCTTCGGCGTCGGACGCCTCTGGCGGCGCCTCGACATGCCGAACGGGTCGAAGTCGTCGAAGAAGTTGGAGGGCTCGATGCCGAAGCCGACGCCCTTTCCTCGCGCAGGCGAGCCGCCGGACGAGCTGCTGGAAGAGAACGAGAACGAATAGCTGCCGTTCGAGCCGGTGACGACCTTTCTGTGAGTAACCGAGCCGTCGGCGTTCGTCGTGACGGTCTCGACCGTCTCCGCAAGAGCCGTCGCGGAGACAAGCAGAGCGAAGGCCGCGCACGCGACCGCGCGGATGCCGCGGCCAAGCAGCCAGAGCAGCAGCGCGACGGCGGCGAACGTGCCTACGACAGTCGCGACGCGAAGCTTCCAGGCAAGCGCGAGAAGAGGACGCAGAACCTGTCGCCAGACCGGTAGCTCGGCAGGTGCCCCGCTCTTGAGCGAAAGCGCCGCGACTATGCCGCGCTCGATCTCCGGCGTCTGGCCGATGCGCCACTCAAGCCGCCGGTAAATGCCCATCGCGCGCGCCCAGTTGCCGTCCTTCAGCGAACACGCCGCCTCGTTCAGCTTCGCCGCCGGAAAGTCGAACTGCGCGAACGCGTCGGCCGAAGGCTTTGCGCACGCCTTCCGCCAGGCGAAGAGCATGTCGTCGCTCATGCCCGCGCGCAGCGCCTCCGGATCGTCGGAAAACGCATAGGGGTCGTCGGTGAGCTGCGGCTGAGAGGCGGAGCCGCCCTCGTCGTACTCGAGCATCTCCTCGACCACGACCTGCGCGCCGGCCTTGGCGTGCACCGGTATCTCGTTAGAGCGGACGGTCCGCTGGCCGCCGTCTCTGCCCAGATAGCTGAACTCCATCGCCGGAAACCAGACAACGCCCTCGCGCATCGGACGGACGCGGTACGTGAGCCTGCGAGCGTCGCGGAACGTGTCCGTCTTGGCGCTCGCGTCGTCCACCTTCCAGTCCTTGCGGCTCACCGCCCTCGACAGCGCCGGCGGATGAAGCGACTTGAAGTCGGCGTTGCCTAGAAAGTCGACCGTGAGAACCAGCGGGTCGCCGACCTTGACGTTGTTGGCGTCGAAGAAGGCGCGCGCCCTGAGGCTTCCTCCGACAACGCCGGAAAGCTCGATTGCGCACAAAAGAAGAACCGAAGAAACCGAACCCACCTGAAGCTACCTCCCCTTCACGTAATAGCGGATCGTGAGCGTCTCCCTGCTGAACTTCGCGATGAAGCTCTGCGGAAGCCCCGGTATGCTCGACACCCTCTGCGCCACTGAGAGCGCGGCCTCGTCGGAGAGCTTGTCTCCGCAGCTCCTTACCACGCTCACGCCGACCAGCCCTCCCGCCGAGTTGAACCTGCACGACAGCAGAACCGTTCCCTCGCGTCCGACCTTCGGCGAAAGCGCGTCCCACTTGTCGTTCAGCGCCATCTGGACGAGCGAGAGGCCGAGCTGCATGTCGCTCGCGGCGAGCTGGTTGGAGGTGCCGGGCTTGTAGCCCATGCCCAGAAGCCTCTCTATCTCCGCGCGGCTCATCGTCTGCCGCGCCGTCTTGCCGTCGCCGCTCTCCTTGGTGTTCTTCACCTCGATCGCGACCGGCTTGGTGTTCTTCACGGCGGACTCGCGCATTCTGCGCATGCGCTCCTCGCGAAGCTCCTTCGCGGACTTCTTGGGCGCCTCCTCCTTCTTCGGATCGGGCTTCTTCTCCTGCTTCTTCTCGGGCTTCTTCTCCGGTTTCCTCTCCGGCTTCTTCTCGACTTTCGCCACGACGTTCGTGACTATCTGCTCAAGGGGCTTCGGAGTCTCGATCTTCTTCGGCACCGGCTTGGGCTTCGGTTTGGGCTTGGGCTTCGGCTTCGGCGGATCGGGGTTCTTGAGCGGCGGCGGCTCGTTCTCCTTGCCTTCGAGGTTCTCGTTGACGATGACGGTGAGGTCGATCGGGATTATCGTCTCCTTGGGCTCAAGAAAGCCGTGCAGCCAGGCGAAGACCCAGAACCCCGCGAAGACTAAGACGTGCAGCGCGAACGCGAACAGAAAGTTGCCGACCGTGGCGACCTTCGGCCGTCGGCCCTCTATCACGTCTGCCCGCCAGACCTCCATCAGCGTTCCTTGGAGACTAGCCCAAGGTGCTTCACGTCGCAGTCCTTGGCGGTTTTGACTATTCCGTCCACGTCGCCGTACTCTGCGCAGACGTCGCCGCGGCTGAGCACGTACGTCTCGGGATCCTCCGCAATCGCCTTGGCGATTCTGCCGCGCAGAACGTCCTGCGTCACGGGCTCCTCGCCGAGGAACAGCTTGCCGAGCTTGTCGATCGACACGGTCAGCGTCTTCTGCTTCTTGTCGTTCTTCTGCGTGTCCGTCTTGCCGACCGGCAGCACGATGTGGACGCTCTGCTCAAGCGTCGGCAGCGTCACGATGAACACGACGAGAAGCAGAAACGTGAGGTCGATGAGCGAATTCATGTCGATCGACGCCTTGGCGCCTTCACGCCTCGACCTGCCTCTACGCCTCAGCGACATCGGCTCAGGCCCCCCTTCCCTGGAACTCGCACGCTATGCGGCCCGTCAGCTCGTCCGCAAAGCCCTCCATGTCGGAAGTGATCTTCCTGATGGAGGCGTTCATCAGGTTGAACGCGATGACGCCGGGAATCGCGATTATGAGCCCGACGACCGTCGTCACAAGCGCGGCGGATATCGACGGCGCGATCGTAGCGAGCGACGCCGAGCCGGCTGTGCCCATCTCTGCGAACGCGTCGAGAACGCCCCAGACCGTGCCTAGCAGACCGAGCATCGGCTCGAACGCGACCACCGTCGCCACGATGCCCATGCCGTGCTCGACACGTATCTCCTCGTCGTCCAGCACGTGCTCGCATGTCCCCCTCACGAGCTCGATCTCGCGCGCCGAGAGCGCCGCGCCCGCAGAGCCCTGCTCGCGCCCTGCGACAAGAGAGCGCATGTCGGGCGCCAGCAGCTTGAGCAGGCGCTCGCACGTCTCCTTGTAGATGCCCTCTATGCCCGTCATCGCCGCGGGACGCCGCTGCAGATAGTACTCCAGCACGCCGCCGAACGTCGCGAAGTCGCGCAGAAAGCGCCGCGTCGCCATGGAGAGGAAGCCGAGCTCCTTCATCTTCCCGATGATCGTGGTCACCATGACGATGGAGCCGAGAAGCTGGACGACCACTATTCCCTGCCCCATCAGATTGGAGCCGAGGAATCCGTTAACAAGGGAGTCTGCGAGTATCATTGCCTGGTTGCCTGGTTGTCTGTCTGCCTTAGTTTGTAGTCTGAAATGACGCGGCCTTCCGGAGGCAGCGCCTCGCGGTCGAGCCCGCACGCCGCGAGCACCTTGTCCGTCGTCTGGAAATGCGCCTTGACGTGGTTCATGAGCCATGTCGGGCCCTTTGCGCGCACCATCTCCTCCGCAAGCCCGCGGACGCGCGGGTCGGACGAGCCGGCCGGCACATGGGCACGCCCCTCGGCCGGAGGCCCGAAGACCTCGTCGGTCATCGCGGCAATGTCGCGCAGGAATATCTCCCTGGCGATCACCGACGCCGCGGCGACGGCTATGTCGCTCTCGGCCTTGTGGCGCTGCTCGACCTTCGCCTTCTTGCCGCGCTCCTTGAGCGCCCGCAGTATCGTCGCCTCGGTCGGAGCGAACTGGTCCACGACCACGCGCCCGCAGCCGGGACGCTTCTCGAGAAGCTCCTCGATCGCGGTTCCGTGCGCCCACGCGAGCATGCGGTTGATGTTCCTGATCTTCGCGTAGAGCCGGTTGTAGGCGGCGGGGCCGAGCTTCACTATGGCATAGCCCGTCGGCCCGAGAAGCGAGCGCAGCTTCGCCCCCGCCGTCAGCACCGCCTTGTCGCTCATCTGCTTGCAGTCCCTGACGCCGAGCTTCTGCATCTCGGCCGAAAGCGCCTCGTCAGTGTACGCGCAGCAGACGACGAGCGGACCAAAGTAGTCGCCCTTGCCGGACTCGTCGCTGCCGGCGTGCGCCGACACGAGCTCGGGGTTGAGCGTGGTCTCGTAGCCAAGCGTCGCGGACATCAGGACGTTCGGCTCTAGGACGAACAGCACGAAGTCCTCGGCCTTTGAGCCCTGCACGCAGAGCTTGCGCTTGCCGTGCTTCTCCTTGGCGTACAAAGTCGCGTTGAAATGGTCGCCTTCGACCGAATACAGCGAATACGGCACCTCGCGCTTGCGGTAGTTGCCGTTGACCATTATGCCCAGCAGTATCTCCTGCTGGTCCTCACTCAACTCATAGGTGAACGACGTGCGTTTTGTCCCTTCAGAATCCATTGCGCATATTATACCAAAAATCGTCTCCGATAACGCCGTCTTGAACCGCCGAAAGCCGACTTTCGGGCCCGAATTTTCGTCCGCCGCGCCCTACAGCGCCGCGCAGAAGTCTTCAAGCGCCTCGTAGACGCGCGATACGCGCTTCCTGCCGGGCCTGTCGGGCTCGCACGAGCCCCATGGCGCAATGCAGAAGCCCTTGAGCCGCTCGGGCGAGATGCGCTCGCGGCAGAACTTCACAAGCGCCGCGATGCTGCCGGGGTCGCCCCACCAGTTCGAGCCGCACGGCAGCTGGTCGAAGCCGGCCTCCTCAAGCGCGAGAAAGGCCGCGACGCCGTTCCTGCTCTCGCCCCAGCCGCCCTTCTTCTCGAACTCGTCGTCCCACTTCTGCTTCGCCTCGGAGAAGTCGTTGTGGTAGTACCAGTTGGACTGCAGAACGCCCTTCGACATCCTCCTCATGTACTCTTCGCGCCCCGTCCAGCAGGCGTCGGCCCACATGACCGGCCTGGCTCCGTGTCTCTCGACGCATCCGACTGTGTAGTTCAGGTCGTGCCACCAGAGATCGCCCTGCCTCATCACCATGAGATACGCGTCCTTCTGGGCGATCGCCATCTCCTCGTCGAAGCCGATGTGGAAGAGCCGCGGACCGTCGAATATCTCGCACACGTCGCGTATCACGTCCGAGACGACCTCGTAGTACCGCCTCGTCGAAACCATGCGGCCGTACTCCTTGAGCCATCCGTCATGGCACGTCGAGAAGTTCAGCTTCGGCAGCGGCTCCTGCCCGAGTCCGCGCATCCTCGCAAGCTCCGCCCGCACCTTCTCGACGCTCCAGGTGCCCTTCACCGCAAGCTCCGGATGGCTCGGATATGCGCACGCCTCGCCAAGATCCACGAACACGGCGTTGCATCCGCTCGCCGCCGCGCGATTCACGCACTCCCGCCAGAGGTCGTCATGCGTGCGGACGTACGGATGGTAGCCGGACCCGCTCTCGCCGTCCGGAGAGTCAAAGTAGTCGTCCCACATGTTCCTGCCGAGGTGCAGGAGAACGCTCCTGATCTCTCCGGCGGACGAACTGCGCGCAATGCCGCTCACGGTCTCTGCATGCGCGCGCGGCGCGACACGAACGCCCCGACAACCAGCCAGACGAAGAGCATCGCGGCGGATATGAGAAAGACCGGCAGCCATCCGACCGTCATGACCAGCGTGAAGGCGATCGCCACCCATAGGTTCATTGCAGGCTCGTGGAGAAGCTGCTTTCCGGCGAAGGATGCGGCCGCGACCGTCTTGCCGTCCGGATCGACCGTCCGCAAGAGCAGAAGCCCCGTCGCCGTAACTCCCGTCGCCTGGCCGAACTCGGCGATGCCGCGCTCGAACCACGCCTCTCTGAAGAGCCTCGGTGAGAAGAACATGACGGCGAACACAGTCCACGCCACGCCCGCGACGACCATTATGGCGAGCGGCTTCCAGTTCGCGACGACCACGGAAACCTGGATCGTCGCCACGGCCGAGAGCGCAAGATAGTCGAGCGCAGCTCCCGATATGCGCATCATCTGGTCTCTGTCCACGAGAAGGTCGACCTTCACGAGCCTCGCGGCGGACTGAAGCAGCACTCCGCCCAGCATGCAGAGCGGGAACATCGGAAAGCCCATGAATAGCCTGTTCTTCGCCTCGGGGAAGAGCGCCTCCTCCGCAGCGCGGCACCCCTGCAGTATCCCGAAGCCGATCAGCACCGCAATGCCGACTATCGCGATGTGCCAGGCAAGAGAGTCGACGGAGTCCGCAAGCACCGTCTGCCGTCCGGCCGGCGGACGCGCGTCCTTCGGGTGTATGCCCCTGCGCTCGCTCTCGGTGCGCTCGTCGAAGGGCCTCACCGTCTTGACGTAGCCACGCGCGTACGCCCAGTTGACGAGGCTCATGCCTATCGCAATGCCGCAGATCATGCCGACGGTGGCAACGGTGTACCCGAGCGCTATGCCGTCCTGCCAGCCGTGCGCCGCGAAGGCCTCGGCCATTCCGCCGACAGTGCCGTGCCCACCCTCGAAGCCGAGCTCAAGCAGGTTGCCGAACGCCGCAGGCACGCCGAACTTCGGAGCAAGCAGAAAGCCCGCGAGCCCGACGCCGACGACGTACTGCCCCCAGACCACTATCTGCGCGAGCGTGAGCTGCGGCAGAACGGCCGACGCGACGCCCTTCATCGCACGGCTCCCGCCGCCCAGAAAGAGCGTCGCGAATATCACGTTTATGAGGAACCCGGGCATTCGACGCATCTCGTCGGTCAGCCATTCGGGCACGTGGCTGCGGAAGCACGAAAAAACAAGAAGCCCGAGCAGACCGCCAACGATCGAGCTCGGGAAGTACAGCCTTTGTATCAGCGGTATCCTGACCCGTAGCGCCTTACCTGCGACAAGGAGTACGGACAGGACCGCGAATATAACGACCGCCGTCAAGGCGTCAGTCGGCCATAGGACGGACCTTGCCCTCCTTGACGCGCTTCTCCACGACCGTCTGCGCGATGGCCTTGGGCACAGGCTCGTACTGCTTGAAGATCATCGTGAACGAGCCGCGGCCCTGGGTGACGGTGCGGATCGCGTTCGAGTAGCCGAACATCTCGCCGAGCGGAACGGTGGCCTTGAGGAGCTTGACGCCCGCACGGTCCTCCATTCCCTCGATACGCCCGCGGCGCTGGTTGATCGAGCCGTTCGCCGCGCCCATGTACTGCTCGGGAACGACGACCTCGACGTCCATCATCGGCTCGAGAAGCTGGGGCTTCGCCTTCATGAACGCCTGCTTGAAGCACTGCATCGCGCAGGTGATGAACGCGAATTCGTTCGAGTCGACTTCGTGGTAAGAACCGAAGTAGACCGTCGCCTTGACGTCCACGACCGGGAAGCCAGCGAGCGGGCCGGACTCGAGCGCCTTCTTGACGCCCTTCTCGACCGCCGGGATGTACTCCGTCGGAATGACG
>JAEEGH010012479.1_pt1 | contig 19051 bp, 16 predicted proteins | sample 9134181 | NCBI WGS metagenome assembly JAEEGH01 (sample SAMN16246544, study PRJNA631951) | gut metagenome | biome: gut microbiome; feature: rumen; material: DP-attached | host: Bos | place: Iran: Karaj | collected 2018-10 | reverse complement strand
CCGTGACCGTCAAAGGGTATCATCCGCACGACTGGCAACAAGCCATTCTGAAAATGATAACAGAGCCTGAGACCGTCAACCCTCAGCAACTGACCGATTACGACTGGACGGCCATCATCCACAGGCTGCAACTATTTATCCAAGCTAAATAACGAGATTATGCTATATATCAACGGAAGATTCCTGACTCAGCCCATGACGGGTGTCGAACGCTACGCCTACAATATCTGTAAGGCGATGGTCAGACTCCACCGGCCTTTTACCATCGTCTGTCCGAAAGCGCCCATTCATCAGGACTACGATGTGAGCGACCTGCATATCGTTCACTATGGTATCGGCGGCTCTCACTTCTGGGAGCAGTGCGTCCTTCCGTTTTTCTTCATCGGCAAGAAGGACTATCTCGTACTCAGTTTCACGGGCTTAGGCTCTGTACTGATACGTCATAAAATCATGACCATCCACGATCTGGCTTTTTTGAAGAATCCCTCGTGGTATTCGCGAGCCTACTATTGGTATTACAGGTTCATGACCCCCTTGGCGGTGAAGACATCACAGCATATCCTGACGGTCAGTGAATTCTCGAAAAGCGAGATACTCCGCTTCTATCCTTTCCTGAAGCGCGAACGTATCAGCGTGGTCTATAATGCCATCGACAGCCAGCTGTTCAGGCCCCTTGCTGATGTCCCTTGGCCCGAAGAACGTTTTGTGCTATGTGTCTCGTCCATCGACCCGAGAAAGAACTTTGCGCGTCTGATAGAAGCCTGTCAGGGTCTGACAGCTGCCAAACTCTATATCGTAGGCAACTACAACCGCGTATTCAGCGAACAAGAGCAGTTGACAAGCACTTCTGAGCATATTCACTTCTTGGGGAGAGTCAGCGACCAAGAACTTGTCAAGCTCTACAACCAGGCCGCCTGCTTCATCTTCCCGTCGTTATACGAGGGATTCGGACTGCCTCCACTTGAGGCGATGGCGTGCGGATGTCCGGTACTGGTCTCCGACATTCCCGTAGAACGTGAGATTTGTGGTGATGCTGCGCAGTATTTCAATCCTCTTGAACCGAATGACATGCTACGCATCATCACGAAATACCTTACTGATGCTGACGATATCAAAGAAACAATGCGACAGAAAGGCTGGCAGAACCTCAAAAAGTACTCCTGGGAGAAGTCAGCCGAGAAAATTCTGAAAATAATTCAAGAAATATCTGCATGCTGATACAATTTATGGCCCAATATGGCGTTATAGTAATATAAAGGACTATCGGAAAAACTATTTATGAACAAAACTCTACTCCACATTACGAAATACTATTATCCTGTAGAGGGAGGCATCGAGACCGTCACGAAATACATGGCAGAAGGCTTGAAGTCCTACAATACCTATGTCATCTGTTTCAGTCAAGACGGTATCACCCGTATGGACACCATCAACGGGGTAAAGGTTTACCGCATAGCCCCTTCCATCAAGATTTCCAGTCAGGACATAGCGTTTTCCTACTACAGCTACCTTAAGAAGATCATTTACGAGATACAGCCCGACATGATCATCCTGCACTGTCCCAACCCCTTCCTCTACCCCATTACAGCCAAGCTGAAGCCCAAAAACACGAAACTCGTGCTGTTGTGGCACTCCGATATCCTGGGTAAGGGAATCCTGTATCACCTCATCAACAGGTTTGAGAAGAAGATTCTCAAGGAAGCCGACTTGATACTGGCCACCAGCCCCAACTACATTCATCCGAGCAGTCCCATCTACAAATATCAGGAAAAGACAAGAGTGGTGCCCAACGGCATTATTGCCAAAGACTTCAGGCTTCTCAAGAAAGACCAGTCGACGATTAACTATATCAAGAAGAAGTACGGCAAGAAGAGGATTATCTTCTTCGTGGGCCGTCATGCTACCTACAAGGGCATCAACTACCTGATAGAAGCTGAGAAGTATATCAAGTCGGATTGCGTCATACTCATTGGAGGCCGAGGCCCTGAAACTGAAGCGATGAAGGAGTTGGCCCAGTCGGACAGAATCAAGTTTATCGGCAAGATTTCCAACGAAGACCTGCATTGCTACTACTACGCCTCCGACATCTTTGGCTTTACGTCCTGCACCAAGCAGGAAGCCTTCGGCATTGCGCTGGCCGAAGCCATGTACTGCGGATGTGTGCCTGTGACGTTCACCATTGAGGGCTCGGGCGTCAACTGGGTTTCTGTCAAAGGTGAAACTGGCGAGGAGGTCGCATTAGGCGATGTGAAAGCTTACGCCGAGGCTATCGACCGTCTGTTAACCGATAAAAACCTGCACCAGCAATATGCCGAGGCTGGCCATGACCGAATTGTGAATATGTTCACCAGTGAGCAGTCCAACGCTCAGGCTGACGCCATCTTCAAGGAATTCCTTGCCGGATAATCAACGACCGAAATAGTCACTCCATATCATCCAGTCGGACAGCGTCTGGACTTTTTCCGTCACCGAGTTCTTGTAGTCCGGATTGAGCAACGTATGGCCGAAGCCGCGCCAGGCCTTTCTGATGCCATACATATCCAACAGCGTCGTATAGACATCCAACTGGTTACAGGGTCCCGTCCACACTTGCGACTTGCTGAATCCACCATTGATGATGTACAGCGGCAGCTGATTGCTCACACTGCTCTCATCCATCTGAAGCAATGAGGGATGGGCGTGATGGTCGGCTGTGATGACGATGATGCTGTTATCATAGACGCCATGCTGCTTGAGGGCATTGATGTACTTCTCTATCTGCATGTCGAAATAGTGACAATCGATGAGGTAGTTCCGGTACTCGGGAGTCAGCGTCTCGTCGGTCAGCGTAAAGTCGTGCTCTACGCACTTGTCGTATGGGTTATGCATCGACATGGTGAGGATGAGCGAGAAGAAGGGACTTTGCGTCTGGCAGTCCACCCGTGAGGCCATCTGGAAAATCTGCTCGTCGGTCAAATCCTTGTTACCCTGCAAGGCAGCACCAGCGTCGAACTTGGAATACAGCCGCTCGATACCATAGATTTCGCACATGGCATCCTGCTCCCAGAACGTGGGGGACGTGGGTACGATGGCATGCGAATGGCTGATGAGGTGCTGTGCCTTCAGCACTTTTGGAAGGCCAGGCACCGTCTTTCCCTTCATCACATTCACCGTAATCTCCGACTTCAACGGCAGTACACCCGTCATATAGATAAACTGACCGTCGGACGACTCTCCGATGTTGATGTTGGGTTGAACCTGCCCGTTGTAGTACACGGTGCTGTCACGTTTCAGCCTGTTCAGAAACGGCGTAATCTCCTTGCCGTCAACTTTCAAGTCGGAGGTCAGCGACAGGTAAGACTCCACAATGATGAATATCAGGTTGGGCTTGGCGGTTCCTATGGTCGAAGCCGTAGTCCTTTCGGAATAGTCGGTGTAGGCCTGCTCTATTTCCGCTACCTGCGCCTCATCCAGCACCATGTTCCTACGGAAGAAGTCCTCATGGCAGACAATGGCTCTTCGCACAAATCCGCTGCGGAACAGCATATTGTTGGGGGCCTGGTTGAACTGCACCCGAATGGGAGAGAATCTGGTGTAAGATACCTCGAACGAGGGGTCACGGAACAGCCATAGTACGACAATGAACGCCGCAATGACCGTCAGCAACACGCCCCATACAAGCCCTAAGGTCCTCAGATACCGGACTTTCAGTGCCTTTCGGTCGAAGCGGCAGTACAACCACCCGAAAAGCAAAGCCAGCAGCACATAACACAAGTCAACAGCCCTGAAACCGGCCATGATGCTCTGTATCACTTCACCGTCGTTCAGATTCCCAACCTGCGTGAGTGCCAGATTAGGAAGATAGTGGGCAAAGAACCTGGAATACAGCACGTTGCAGAACGACAGCAGCATCGTACATACAAACGTGAACAGCAGGCTCTGCTTCACCCTCCCTACAAGAATCAACATTCCCAACAGGAAGAAGAACGACACGTCTAACAGACATGCCAGCACATTGCTCATCAGCGCATCCAACTTGAACGGATACTCAAACTCCACCGTCAAAGCCAACTGATAATGCATGAAGAGCAGATTGACTATTGACAAGCCAAACAGCAGGAGGAATCGTACATTCAATGACTTCCGAAGGCATTCCGGCCAACGCGGCAAAAGGATTCGTTCCATATTTATCCGTATAACGTGATATAGGATTACAGCTGCAAAGGTACTATATTTTTCTATAACCTGCAACTATTGAACAAAAAAAGCAGCAGCGGAATGCAATATTTTCGACACTCGTCGGTTATATATATAAATAAGAACGATTATATGACGATATATCTACTCGGAGCATTCTTATTAAGCACTATATGCGGGTTTGTCTTCACGCCCGTCATTCTTGATTTCTGCAAGCGGAAAAAGCTATACGACATACCCAACGAGCGAAAGGTACACAAGAAAGCCATACCCCGACTGGGCGGCATTTCGTTCTTTCCAAGCATGATGACGGCTTTTGTGGTACTTCTGTTCTTCCTCTCCAATACCCAGCAGCAACAAATCGAGGTGAATATATGGAGTGCCAGTTTCCTGATGGGCACCGCCGTCATTTATGTTGTGGGCATCGTCGACGACCTGATAGGACTGAACGCCAGGACGAAATTCACGGCCCAGTTGCTAACGGCATGCCTGCTGCCACTTTCCGGCTTGTACGTCAACAATCTGTACGGGCTTTTCGGCATTCACGAAATACCGTACCTTGTCGGTATCCCGCTGACCGTTTTTCTCATCGTCTTCATCGACAACGCCATCAACCTCATTGACGGTATCGACGGCTTGGCATCGGGTCTCTCACTGATAGCCCTGACGGGATTCCTCGTCTATTTCATCCATTACGACGTATTCATGCATTCCTACAGCATACTTGTCTGCGGAATGATTGGTGCGCTGGTAGCTTTCATGTACTTCAATCTCTTTGGAAAGACGGAGCGCAATAACAAGATATTCATGGGCGACTCCGGCAGCCTCACCTTAGGATTCGCATTGGGTTTCCTCGCCATGAAATGTGCTATGGACAACACGCTGATATGGCCCACCCGCCCGGAAGCTATCATCGTGCCGATGTCGCTGCTATTTGTTCCCTCGGCCGATGTTGTCAGAGTGACGTTGCACCGCCTGTTTCATCACCGTCCCATATTCGACGCCGACAAGAACCATATCCACCACAAGCTGCTACGGCTGGGTATGACGCAACATCAGGCGCTCATCTTCATCATTGCGCTGGCATTATTCTATGACGGCATGAACTACGTGCTGCTGTCCTATCTGTCATCAACATGGATTCTAATCATTGACGTCCTGCTCTACTGCTTTATCAATATGTGTATCAACCAGTTCACCAACAGCCACTACATGAAGCGCACCATCGACTGCATCGTGGCGTTTTTCTGCCTCATCATCTTTTCACCGCTCATACTCCTCTGCTACCTGCTCATCAAGCTTGGCGGAGGCTCTGCCATCTATAAGCAGACGCGCATCGGACTGGGTGGCAAGCCATTCTACATCTACAAGTTCCGCAGCATGGTGGAAGATGCAGAAAAGGAAGGGGAAGCACTCTTCCAGCATGAGAACGAGACCAGGATGACCAAGACCGGGCGCTTCCTGCGCAAGCACCATTTAGACGAACTGCCCCAGCTGTGGAACGTCTTTGTCGGCGACATGTCATTCGTAGGCTACCGCCCAGAGCGTCCCTACTACATCAAACAGATTATGGAGAAGGACAGCCGCTATGAGCTGCTTTATCAGATACGCCCAGGCGTCACCTCCTACGCTACATTATATAACGGTTACACAGATACTATCGAGAAAATGCTGAAACGACTGGAACTCGACCTTTACTACCTGGAGCACCAGACGCTGTGGATGGACACCAAGATTCTGCTGAAGACCTTCTTAAGCATCGTTTCCGGGCGCGTCTTTCTGTTTACCTCCTGCCTACTGCTTTCGCCCATTGCCAATGCGCAAACCACCATCAACTATCAGCTGACGGCAGAGACAGCAGTGGGAACGGGCGACTATACCGCTTACCAGTTAGCCACCAACCGCCACCACGTGCTGGGTACCCGCTCCAACACAGCCTATCTGCGAGGTGCGGTGGATGTGGAACATGCGTTCACGGAGAATCTGCGCCTGTCAGGCGCTGTCGATGCCATAGCCTCCGTACATGCCGACCATAAGGCTTACTTGCAGCAGTGCTATGCCAACCTGTCGTACCAGTCGTTCTTCATCGAGGCTGGCAGCCGGGAAGAAGAGCCTGTGTTGCGTAATCCGCTCCTTTCGTCGGGCGCGTTTATCAAAGGCAACAATGCCAAGCCCGTTCCGCAGATTCACTTCGGCACTCATGAATTCTGGACAGTACCTTATACCAAGGACTGGCTTCAGATACACTTCGACTTCGGCTATGGCAAGTTCATGGACAGCGGCTATCGCAAAGACGTGTTCCTTCAGGAAGAAGGCCCCAACCGGCAATTCCCCGTCGGCACCGATGCCTACTACCACCAGAAGCACCTCTATCTGCGCAGCAATCCCACCAAGCGACTGTTCGTAACCGTCGGCATAGAGCATGCAGTACAGTTCTGCGGCACTAAAAACAGCTACGAAGACGGAGTGGTGACTACCAAGGAGAAGCCCGCGAGCCTAAAGGCTTTCTGGGACGTCATACTGCCTGTCGGCGACAGCGACTACTTCGACAAAGATGCCATAGAAGACTGGGTTTACGGCAATCACATTGGCTCCATGACAGTCCAGATAGGCTGGAACATCGACGAGCGCCACCAGTTGCTTGCCTATCTGGACAACCCCTTTGAAGACGGCTCCGGCGTACGCAAAAGCAACGGTATCGACGGACTATGGGGAGTACAGTACACCAACAAGTCAACAGGCATACAACACGTCCGCGGCACCGTAGTGGAGTATTTCCAGACCACCAACCAATCAGGCCCCCTGCATTGGGACAGCGGCGACTATCCCGAACCCGTCCGCAGCCAGATAACCGACTTGGTAACGGGCAACGACAACTATTACAACCACAACTACTACGGCAGTTACTCCCACTATGGCATGACCTTCGGCAACGCCCTCATCACCTCACCTATTTATAATGAGGACGGCTGCCCTGAGTTCCGCGACAACCGTGTCAAGGCTTGGCACGTAGGCGTGAACGGCGACATTACCAACCGACTCTCCTACCTCGTCAAAGGTTCCTACCGCGAGGGATGGGGTACCTATCATGCACCGCTGTCAACCAAGCACCATTCCTTCGACGCCATGCTGCAAGGAAACTACACCACCGGCCCCTGGCAGTTCAGCGCTGCCTACGCCTTCGACAAGGGAAACATCTACGGCGACTGTTCAACGTTCAACCTAAAAATCGGCTATTATGGCAAAATTCTCTAAATACCTCTCACCTATTACCTATTACCTCTTACCTCTCACCTTCCTCCTCCTTTCCTGTCAGGAAGGCCGCGAGGCAGGCGACCTCTTCGGAATGTGGCGCTTGAAAGGTTCCGACACCCACTACCTGAGTTTCTCGGGTACCATTGTCGGGGTGAAGGATACCTCCAAAGGTGAAGTGTTCGGTAACTTCCAGCATACGGGTGACAGTCTCTTCATACAATGCTATTCCATTTACGGCGATCCTGCCGATACTACCATCGTCGAACAGTCTTACGGCTTCAAGCCCATCAACGACATACGCCTGAAAATCGACGTGCTCGACAGCGACGATCTGGTACTCAGCAAGGGCGACCAAATATGGACATTTTATAAGTATTAGGGATTTTCCCCCCTCGGTTTAGGGAAAATCCCTTGCATAGCTCGTATTTTTGTTGTTTCTTTGCATCGTGAAATAGAAACAACATGTCAAACTGATTAAATACTTACGACTATGCAGAAAATGATAATCGCACTGGTAACGATGCTGACCATGACCGTGTCGGCAAGTGCAATGAGCTACGAGCAGGCCCGCAACGAGGCCCTGTTCCTGACCGACAAGATGGCTTACGAGCTGAACCTGACGGATGCCCAGTACGAGGCTGCCTACGAGATAAACCTCGACTATCTGATGGGAGTGACAAGCTACGACGACGTGTTCGGTGTCTATTGGGAGCGCCGCAACCTCGACCTGAGCTACATCCTCTACAGCTGGCAGTGGGAAGCCTTCCGTGCTGCTACCTACTTCTACCGTCCGCTTTACTGGGAAGCTGGCTACTGGCACTTCGGCATCTACGCCCGCTATCCCCACCGTGACTACTTCTACTTCGGACGTCCCCACTTCTATGCTACCTACCGCGGTGGCCACAGCTGGCACCTGAACGGTGGCCGCAGCTACTATCACGGACGCGACAGCCACTTCCGTCCTTCACTGCCCTCAGGCCGTCAGCATTTCGGAATGCGCAACAGCTACGACCGCGGCGACTTCAGAGGTTCGCATCGTGGCAGTTCAACCCGCGTCACAGGACGTCAGAACGACAACCGCTCGTTCGGCTCCGGCAGCCGCAGCATGGGACGTGACAACAACCGCAGCACGGGCAGCGGCCGCTTCGGCAACGGAGACATGCAGCGCGGCAACAGCAACATTCAGCGCGGCAGTAGCGAAATGCAGCGCGGAAGCAGCGAGATGCAGCGCAACAGCGGCAACTTCCAGCGTGGCGGTAGCAGCAGCGAAATGCAGCGCAACAGTGGCAGCAGCAACGTCCAGCGTGGCAGCAGCGAAATGCAGCGCAATAGCGGCAGCTTCGGGTCGAGCAGCAGACCTACACGCTCGTTCGGTAGCCCCAGCAGCAGTTCGTCGAGAAGTTCAGGAAGCCACTCCGTCGGCAGTAGCATGAGCCGCCCGTCAGGCGCAAGCCATTCCTCGGGCAGCATGGGAAGCCGTCCCTCAGGTGGTGGCAGCCGCTCATCCGGCGGTGGAAGCAGCCACGGCCACTTCGGCGGTCGCCGCTAAAGTTCCAGGATGCGCACCTCACAGTTAGTCATGCGCTCCACATCACGCATTTGCTTGCCGTAGTACACAGCTTGTATCGCCTTGTTGACGATGCCGTGTCCTACGGCAAGCACTATTTTTCCCTCATAGCGGGTACGCACGTAGTCTAAGAATCGACCTGCACGGGCCAGCAAATCGCCAAGCGTCTCAATGTCGTCGGGCCACACCTCTCCCTTCAAGTCCGGGATATAGCGGCCCGTGAACGATCCCCAGTCGCGTTCGCGCAGCAGCGGGGTAGTGTCAATCGGCTGCTCAGGACCGGCCAGGATACGTGCCGTATCAATGGCCCGCTTCAGGTCACTGGCCACGTAAGCGTCAAAATGGATACCCGCCAACCGCTCGCGCAGCTGCTCAGCCTGCCCTACCCCAACGTCGTTAAGCTGTCCCTGCGTCTGCCCCTGCATCAGCTGCCGGGCATTATCTACAGTCTCGCCATGACGGGTCAAATACAAAGTCGTCTTCATCTTGGCGGCAAAGGTAAGGATTTATCCATAATTCGCCAAACTTATTCAAGGGAAAATGACTTTGACCCCTGCCTCCGATAACTGGACAGGGCACTATTCGCCGTATATCTCCGTGAGCTTGGCGTGCAACTCTTCGCCACTGAGGTCGCGCGCCACAATCTTGCCCTGCGGGTCGATAAACAGGTTGTCAGGAATGGCGTTAATCCTATAGACTTTGGTGACCAAGGAATCCCAGGCTTTCAAGTCGGAGAGATGTGTCCACGGCATGTTCAGGTTGGCAATGGCTTTCACCCACGGCTCCTTTCGCCCTGTTTCCCGGCCTTGCCTTCTCCTTGTCAGCAAACAAATACTGCGGGTCGTCCTTCTGCCACGCCAATGATTCGCTGTCCACACGGATGAGTTTGTCCTGTGCTGTCATCGTTAAAGTAACAATGGTAAGTAGGAAGATAAGAACGGTTTTCTTTTTCATTACTAATGATGGTTATTGTTTACGGATTGCAAAGGTACAAAATGTTTTGGAAAGATGATGCGTTTTTCGTATTTCTCTAACTTTTTCTTTTTGGGATCACCTTGACCTCTCTAAGTATTGTTGCTGACCTCAGACGGAAGGTTAGCATCGGCTTGTTGGTCTTAACCACACAGGGAACATAGCCGATATGATTGGCTTTCAGTTCAACATTCGTTTGGGGAAGCCAGATAGAGAAATATCCAGTAGAATCTGTTGCGGCGCCAATACCTTTGCCTCTGATGTGCACCCAGGCGTCTGCCAGTGGTTTATCGTCTTCGTCATAGACATAACCCTCAATATGGTGACGCTCTTTCTTTAGTTCTGGATGCTTGCTGATATAGTCATCGCAGTACGTGTCAGGAACGGTTGTCACTTCTATGACGCCGTATTTGGCACGATCGCCGTATATCTCAAAGCATCGTTGTTTCCGCTCTTCTTCGCTACCCCCATATTGATATAATGCACGACCAATTCTCTCTTCAACATTTAAATCACTATCAGAGAGTAATTGATGCTGTTTGTAGAGATACGGGGCTATACCCTTACGGTTAAATTTGTACAAAGGAATCGGTGTGCCATTCACTACAATCAGCATAGAATCCATGTTGATTTCTCGTTGTCTGAGAATACTATCCCTTCTTGCCTGTCTCACACTGTCTGGTATTTCATTTAGTCCGGCAATACGCCCCTGAAGCTCGTCATCTGTAACTCCTTCTCTGGTTGAAAGAGTGGCTTCGGCAAGCAAGTCTGAAGATGGGCGTTGCTTGGTCTCAACGATGGTGGGCACATCCTTCTCAGGGAGAGCTATAGTTTCAACAGGAACTTCTATTGCTGTCTCTTCTGCAGAAGGTTCCTGCATCGTGGGTGTCGTCTGCTGCGCAATTGTCTGCTGTGGCTCCTCAGTATCGTGGCCAAAGAGGAAAATGCCTGCTACCAAGGCAATGGATGCTGCGATGCCGATGGCCCAATAGAGGGGCTTTCTCGAAGCCTTCTCCCGTCCGATGACTTCTCGCTCAAACTTTGCCCACTCCGCATCCACATCGGGCATACCTATTTTCTTATCGATGTCTTCCTGTTTCATGTTACTTTGCAATTCTAAGGGTTTCACGAATCTTTGCTAATGAGCGCGTGATGTGCTTGTTCACTGCCGAGGGGCTGATGCCGAGTACCGTTGCCGTCTCCTGATAGGTCATCTCCTCTTCGTAGTGCAGTTGTAGCACCCGGCGGTCCTGTTCTGTCAGGTTGTCGTTGATGACCTGTTGCAGTTCGCACAGCAGCTCCTCGCGTTCTTGGTTGCTGCTCATTCCCGCTGACGCGCCTACCCGTAGCCTTTCCTCCGCAGTTTGTCGCAGTTCCTCCTCCATCTGTTGTTGCAACTGTCGCTGCCGCAGAATGTGAAGGCATTGGTTGCGGGTTGCAGCCAGCAGGTAGCCACTGAGGCTTTCCTCACTCACGTTGGGTCTGCCTTTCCACATTTGAGTGAACACCTGGCTTACGGCATCCTTCGCATCGTCGGCATCCTCGACCATCGAGAATGCCATGCGATACATCTGCGGATAGCTGTCCTTGAACAGGCGTTCAAATCGTTGTTTACTATAATCCATTTTTGTCTATTGGTCTCATTCTATTTATAAGACCATCGAAAGGCGAAACCAAATACCCTTAATTGCAAAAATAATAAAACTATTTGGTTCATGCAAATTTACTCTGAGAAAAAATGATGAACAAAGCAAAAAGCCATCACTGAGCCATCATTTTCCGGCCACTTTCATACGCCCACGCTGCCGTTCACCCTTACTTATGCACACCTTTAGGGTAGTAGTTTCCGAAAGTTCCCCCTGAGGGAACTAACAGTTCCCCCTGTGGGAACTTTCGGTTACACTTACTGATGCATGCTGATTAAATAGTGATGGCTCTGCTTCCGAGCCAATGCTTCTTCGGCTTTTTGCTTCTTGATTATGCTTTTTTATTGGCAAAAGTAGCGAGGATTGCAAAATAATTGCTAAATTTGTAGCCGAATTGTGACAAATACATCACCTAACCCAACAAAGAACTACTATTATGAAACTGAAAAAGAACAACACCGTGATTACCGCAGCTACGAAAAAGCTATTGGTAATGGCTGCCATGCTGAGCACAAATACCCTGATGCTGCATGCGCAACAATTGACTCTGCGGCTCGACAAGGCCGAGACAGAGGTGAGTCCGATGCTCTACGGACTGATGACCGAGGAAATCAACTATTCCTACGAGGGGGGACTGTACACACAGCTGGTTCCCAACCCGTCGTTTGCCGACATGTTCAATCCCGGAGGCAGGCGTCGCGGCGGGCGTCCCAACCCCAATCAGCCTCGTTACACGGTGCGCCCTGAGCGCTGGCAGCTGACCGACACGGTGAAGGTGAAGGTGCGCCAGAACCGACAGAATGGCATGAACGATGCCAACCCGACTTCGCTGGTCGTGAACTTCGAGCAGGCTGGCTTGGGGATTGTCAGTGAAGGCTACTGGGGCTTCCCCATCCGCAAGAGCACGGCCTTCAAGGGTGCTATCTATGCAAAGCAACCGACAACAGACAACAATGCCGCTCCGCTGACTTCGCTGACCATCGCCCTGAAGAGTGCCGACGGCAACACGACATACGCCGAGCAGCGGGTGAGTGGTTTTACGAATGACTGGAAGAAGTTTGACATAGAGCTGACCACACAGGCCACTCAGGCTGACACGAAGGATGCCCGCCTATTTATCACCGCCGACCAGGCGGGAAGCATCGAATTGACCCGTGTGACCCTGTATGCCCCCAGCTATAAGAACCGTAAGAACGGACTGCGCGTAGACCTGATGGAGATGATGGCGGAGATGCGGCCTAAGTTCGTGCGATTCCCCGGCGGCAACTATCTGGAAGGTAACAACTTCGCCAACCGCTTCGACTGGAAGCAAACCATCGGCAATCCTGACGAGCGACCGGGCCATCAGAGTCCGTGGGGCTATCGTTCGACCGACGGACTGGGACTGTTGGAGTTCTGCCAGTGGGCCGAGGATACGGGCGGAGAGCCTGTGGTGGGTGTCTTTGCCGGCTATGTGTTGAGCGGCGACCACTTGGATGGGGATTACATCAAGCCCTTCATCCAGGATGCGCTGGACGAAATCGAATACATCATGGGCGATGTCACGACCAAGTGGGGTGCCGTCCGTGCCCGTGACGGTCATCCGGAGCCGTTCCCCCTGCACTATGTGGAGATTGGCAACGAGGACTTCTTCGACCGAAGCGGCAGTTACCCCAATCGTTTCAAGATGTTCTACGAAGCCATCAAGGCGCGTTATCCGCAGTTGCAGATTATCTCGACCGTCGGCTACAACGCCCTGAAGTCGAAAGCCATTCCCAACCCTGTGGTCGACGTGATTGACGAGCATTACTATCGCAATGCCTTCGACATGTACCGCAATGCTTTCCAGTATGACAGCTACGACCGCAAGGGGCCGAAGATTTTCTGTGGCGAATGGGCTACCCGCGAAGGTTCGCCTACGACGAACATGAATGCTGCGCTGGGTGATGCGGCGTGGATGAGCTGCATGGAGCGCAACTCGGATATCTGCATCATGTCATGCTATGCGCCGCTGTTTGTCAATGTGGAGCCGGGCGGCATGCAGTGGGCCAGCGACCTGATTGGCTACGACGTGCTGAACAGCTACGGCTCGCCATCGTACTGGGCACAGGTGATGTTCTCAAAGTACCTGGGCGACCGCATCGTGCCTGTAGAGGCTACCGACATTCCCAAACAGAAGCTAGACCGCAACGACGAGGCGAATGCCGTGTTCTACACGGCTACGAAGGATGCCAATAAGACCTACCTGAAGCTGGTGAACGCCGTGGGTGACGCCCAGAAGCTGACCATCAAGCTGGACGGTGCGAAGAAGGTGAAGTCGAAGGCCAAGAAGATTGAACTGAAGTCAGCCCGTCCGGAGGACACGAACTCCATCGACAATCCTCGCAACATCGTGCCAAAGGAGTCTACCCAGAAGGTAGGCAAGCAGTTCCCAATCACGTTGGCGCCGTATTCTATCACGGTGCTGGTGATTGAGTAACGAGATCAGAGAAAACCAATAATAATGATATGAGAATACTACAAAGTTCTGTCTTCCGAGCATTATGCGCCATCGTCATCGGCGTGCTGCTCATCAAGTTCCCTGACAACACGGTGAAAGGCATCACCATAGCCATCGGCGTGCTGTTCCTGCTGTCGGGTATCATCTCGTGTGTCACTTACTATATGGCGAAACGGAATGTCAGCGAGTACAAGATTTACGACAAGGATGGCAACATCGTGGCTGGCGAACAGCCGACGTTCCCCATTGTCGGACTGGGCAGCAGCATCTTAGGACTTATCCTGGCGCTGTCGCCGACGGCCTTCGTGTCGGCACTAATGTACATTATCGGAGCCATCCTGATACTGGGTGCTATCAACCAGTTCATGGGGCTCATCAACGGACGCCGCTACGGGCACGTCAGCCTGTGGTACTGGGTGATGCCGTCGCTGATACTGCTGACGGGGCTGTATGTCATTGTGAAGCCGATGGCTCCGCTGGCAACGGCCATGCTGGTGCTCGGCTGGTGTACACTGCTCTACGGTGTAGTGGAACTGATCAACGCCTTCAAGTTCTACCGCGACAAGAAGAACTGGCAGCAGTCGCAAGGGCAACCGCAGCTCGATTCGTACGAGGAGATAGTGACAAGTGAAAAGTGAGACTTCTCACTTGTCACTTATCACTTCTCACTTGTCAAACTCCCGTGACGATTCCCTGAATGTAGGTTTTCAGAATGTGGATGCCGGTCTTATTGTCCCCGCCCCAGGGGATAATGAGATCGGCATACTGCTTGGTGGGCTCTATGAACTGCTCGTGCATGGGCTTGAGTACCTTTTCGTAGCGGTCGAGCACCATGTCGACGGTACGGCCACGTTCAACGACGTCGCGGCGGATGTTGCGGATCAGGCGGACATCGTCATCGGTATCGACGAAAATCTTCAGGTCCATCATGTCGCGCAGCTTCTTGTAGTGCAGCGCCATGATGCCCTCGATGATGATGACGGGCTTCGGCTCCACGTGGATGGTCTCCTTCTGGCGGTTGCTCTCTATATAAGAATAGGTGGGCTGCTCGACGGCCTCGCCATTCTTCAGCATCTTGATGTGCTCAGTCAGCAATTTCCAGTCGAAAGCATCGGGATGGTCGAAGTTGATGGCACGGCGTTCTTCTGGTGTCAAGTTCGTGGTGTCATTATAATACGAATCGAGGGGAATGACCGCCGCACAGTGTGGCGGCAGTGCCTTCGAGATTTTCCTCACGACGGTGGTCTTGCCAGAGCCAGTGCCACCAGCTATTCCAATGATTGTCATAATAGTTTTAGGTATTTAAATACGTTTTTATATACTTCTGATTTCTTTTCCACCGCCATAGGATAAGCCCTCGACGAGGATGGCATACGGTAGAGACGGAGTTCGCGGCCCTCATGGACAAAGGCGGAAAACTCCCCTACCCTCGGCTCGCTGATGCCGAATTGGCGGCATGCCACTGTCGTAGCCAACTGACCTGCAGTAACAACTGCTTTGCACTGAGGAAGACTGGCGAGTAACTGCGCCAAATCAGTTTCCTCGACGATTTCGAGGTCCTTGTCCGAGGCTGTATTCTTGGTACGGATGATGCGGGTTGCAGTATCAAACAGGGCTATTCCCTTCTCATTGAGGAAAGGGATAAGAGCATCCAGATCGTAGGTTTTTTCCTCCTGCCTTACGAAATGCATCTTATCGCCAAAGAAGCACAAGCCAAAGATGCGCCACATGTCGTTGGTGAAATTTGGGTAGTAAAACTTGATGCACCACCGCTTAGGTGACGGTGGGAAAGTACCAAGCATCAGCAACTGGGCGTGAGCAGGCAAAAAGGGCTGGAAAGGATGGCTCTCTATACTCATTTTTTCTTTTTATGGTGCGAAGATAACTATATTTTGGTAGAAAACAAAGAAAAAAGCCAAAATTATTTCACTATTAGAAAAAAAAGACGTAACTTCGCGCCGAATTAGAACAGACTTTCCAAATATGAAGAATTTACTACTTGCGATAACAGCCGTTGCAAGCATGAATGTGATGACGGCTGATGCACAACAGGATGTTCGAATCAAAGACCCGAACATATTCAACCATTTGGACATCAGCCTTACAGCAGGCACCACTGGCGTAGGTTTTGACATAGCCGCTCCCATCGGCGATTATGTCAAGCTTCGCACTGGCTTTAGTGCCATGCCACGATTCGACCTCCCCACGACATACAAGATACAAGTCGGTGACGACGCGACCAAGAGCAAATCGAAATTTGAGAACATTGCCAATAGGCTGGAATCTATCCTCGGCAAGAAGGTGGAGCCGAAAGTCGAGGCCATCCGTCAGTTCACCATGTGGAACTGGAACGTGCTGGTCGATGTATATCCCTTCAAACAGAACAAGCATTGGCGGTTCACGGGAGGCTTCTACTTAGGCCCGTCGCAGGTGGCAGAGGCCTATAACACCACCGAAAGCATGTCGACGCTGATGGCCGTGAACCTCTACAACGCCATGTATGACAAGCTGCACGGGGTACCGGCAAAAGAATTGAAAAACGTGAAAATCATCGACCTTGGCGAGGACCTTAATGGTTACGCGTGGAATGGCGACATGCTCAAGATTATGCAGCAGAAATTCGACAAATACGGACGTATGGGTGTCAAGATGGGAACATATCGTAGAGACATTCTTGACGAAGAGGGCAACGTCATCCATAAGGAAGGAGAAGAATACTTCATGGAGCCTGACGAAGACTGCATGGTGAAAGCTACTATGCACGTAAATCGCTTCAAGCCATACGCCGGTTTCGGCTACGAAGGTCGCTTGATAAAGGGGGATGACCGCTATCACGTTTCGTTTGACTGCGGCCTGATGTTTTGGGGTGGAACGCCGGAACTGAAGACGCACGATGGAACAGACTTGATACACGACGTGAGGGATGTGCCCGGAAGAGTCGGCAGCAACGTAAGATTCATCGAGAAATTCAAGGCTTTCCCAGTGCTGAATATCCGACTGACGAGAAAGCTATTCTAAATGACTTATACAGATGATGGGCAGACAATTGTGTCTGCCCATCATCTGTATAAGTCAGCTTGAATACATTACTGCACAATGACCTTACGGCCGTTCACCACATAGACTCCTTTGCGGAGGCCTGTGAGGGACGTAGCGCCAGAAAGAATTTTCTTGCCATAGATGTCATACACATCAAACGTTCCTTCAATGGCCAACGACTTAACGGCAACGTCAATGTTGCTGACTGTCAGCTTGCCACCTACATACTTAAACGTATAGTTAGTAGCCTGGCCGCCACTGACGGTAATATCGTAGACGCCTGAAGGACTGTCCTTCGTAGCAGTGGTCGAAGCGGTAGGCTTCACCGTGAGCACAGACTCATTTTCTCCATTCTTAAAGCCTTCGTAAGTAAGGACGAACTCAGGATTCTCTGCTCCCTTGTCACGGTAAGCGTCGGCCACCGTAACAGTGAGTTCGGCTGGTGTGATGGTCAGCGTACCGTCTACCAATTTGGCATATCCGTTCGTCACTGAGCCTTTTGCCACTTTAATGGTATACTTGCCCACTGGAGACTTCTCGTTAGCCACACAGGTAACAGAAGGTTCGCCCTTCAACGAAGCACCCTTTACGTCGAAGTCAAAGGTTGGATTGGCCTCGCCATATTCACGGGTGTAACTCTTCGCAGTTATCGTCACTTCCTCTGCCAACATTTGGTTGTACTGTGTCTCGGTCATCACCTTCAATTCAGCAGGGGCTGAGGATGCAACCTTGAGATAAGCAGTATTTGCCGGAACATACTTCAGTCCTGTTTGCTTCACATAGGCCAGAGAACCGTCGGCAGCTTTACCAAGAACGCGCATGGTAGAAGCGTTATAGGTAACAACATTGGTATGAGTTCCTTTGTCGGGGAAGCAGAAAAAGACACCCTGCAACTGGTTGCCAGAGGGAGCAGTACCATTGGTGGACAGCAGATTAAGCTTATTATTGGCAGGATTATTGGATGAACACTTCACAATAACGGGAGTGGCCTTAGGGACAGAGCCAGTAATCTCCTTGATTACAGCACATCCCCTCTCGGCATCAACCTTGGTGACATAATAGGCATTCATACCCTGAGAAGCAAAGGAGAACGGGAAATCGGCATAGAATGACTTATAGTAACCGTCAGAAGTTGTGATTTCAGGATTGATGCCGAAATAGAATCCTTCGGCATTCTTGACTGGCTTTATAAACCAATCACGCGATCTTTCGTCGTTCGTTCCAACCGACCCGTAGATTTTCTCATCATCGTCCATCATCCAAGTGGGGACAGCATCATTCAGATACTGTGTCATGCCATGAGAAGTGGCGTATGCAGAATAAGTGCCATCTTCATTATCGTAGATTCTCAGTTCATAGCCAATCATTTCCCAACTGCTTGCACCCTGAGCCTGAATATCATAGCCACTGGTCATCCTCTTGAAATAGATGATGGAAGCAGGGTCAGAAACAACACGCTCAAAGCCCAAGACCGTCTGCAGGGCACCGAAATCAGCGGTAGTAGTCGACATATTGACACTACCACGGTTATCCCTAATGGCAATATAACGCTCTGTCATCTCGTTCTGAACACGATAATAGCCATCTGAAGGCATCTGGCCATACATCGTAACAGCACTGATAACTGATAATAGTAATAATTGTATTCTTTTCATATATTATATAAGAAACTGACCTTACCGCTATGCAAATCAAATAACATAGAAGTAAGGTCAGTCAGTTTCTAATCAGTTAAACGCTTCAATCACATTATTCAGCGATACAGATAGTAACACGGTTCTTGTTGTTCTCCTGGAACGGCTGTACACGTGCACCCTTTGAATCGTATGTAATACGATCGGCAGAGATACCATAGGTATCCTTCAGAGCCTTCACAACGGCATCGGCACGCTGGGCACCCAGACGGTCGTTGATGCG
>JAEEGH010012476.1_pt1 | contig 19055 bp, 15 predicted proteins | sample 9134181 | NCBI WGS metagenome assembly JAEEGH01 (sample SAMN16246544, study PRJNA631951) | gut metagenome | biome: gut microbiome; feature: rumen; material: DP-attached | host: Bos | place: Iran: Karaj | collected 2018-10 | reverse complement strand
CCTCGTGATGGAAAGGCATTCGGCATTACTGTTCCTGGCGGAGTAGACGGTGCAGGGGCGGCTTTGCTTTTATACGATACATTTACCGTAACATTGAATTACTCAAAAGTCGGCAACTCTTTCATTCCGTCTGAAATACAGGGCGAAGATGCCACCATATGCGTAGACAAGTTTAATATTCCCGAAAAAGTAACCGTTCGTTACAGAAACGGCACCATCGAGCCGGTTTTGTTTTCTCAAAGGCAGGACAGCATGTGCTATGAGACGGACGAGTTTATTGCGTGCATAAAAGCAGGAAAAAAGGAATCTGAAACAAACACACATCAGATGTCGAGAAACATTATGATACTTCTTGACGAAATACGCAAACAGACCGGCGTTGTATTTCCCGCAGATGATATGTAAAATCATTTTACTTTACATTTTCGGGATCTGTTTTCAGATTTTTTTTGCAAAAAGAGCTGTAAATCTTGACATTATAAAATCTATCTGATATACTTTATCCACCTGATACATTCGGAGGAATCAATGGCTATTTTTAAATATGACTATAATAAAGAAGGTCCGGGAGTAGATAAAAACGAAGCTCCCGATAACGCGTTCGTTCGATTTTTTAAAGTTATCTGGACGAAATTCGGGCAGCTTGTCATTCTCAATATCGTGTATCTTTTCGCATGTGCGCCAATAGTTACAATCGGTCCCGCAACAGCCGGTCTTACATACGTTCTTCGTAATTTTTCGCAGGGAAAACCCGTGTTTTTTATGTCCGATTTCCTCGAAAAATGCAAGGATCATTTTAAAACAGCCTTTTTTGTTACAATTATAGACGCCCTTGTCGCCGTGCTGATTTATCTTTCTTTTATGTTCTGGTCCGATCCTTCGATCAGCATTCCGTCGTTTTTCAGACCCGTTGCTCTTGTTGTAACTTTTCTGGTAGCTTATCTGCTTGTCTGCATGAACCTGTATATATTTCCGATGATGGTATCATTCGATCTGCCGCTCGGAAAACTGATAAAAAACAGTCTCATTCTTTCGATGTATAAAATCTGGCAAAATCTCGCAATGATCCTGTTTGCCCTCGCAATAGCTGTTTTATGCTTCGTTTTGGGACTTCTTGCCGTTCCGGTAATTCTGACGCTTGTTTTTTCCCTGATATGCCTTTTCAATAATTTTATGGTCTATCCTCTTCTTGTAAAATACGTTGCGGCGCCTTCTGAAAATAAAACGGATAAAGAAGAGGAAGAACAGGTCTTTCACGATGAAAGACGTATTAAATAAAGGTGATCAAAATGGATAAAAAAGCAAAGACGGACACGGATTACAGTCTTACCAAAAAGTCGTGTTACTATACCTATCTTGCAATGTCATCGGCGTTCAGTCTGCCGCCGATAATGTTTGTTACTTTTCACGAAATGTACGGTATTCCGTATACGCTTCTCGGAACTCTCGTGCTTGTGAATTTCATAACACAGCTTTCAATAGACCTTGTTTTCTCCTTCTTTTCCAAATATTTCAATATAAAACTTACCGTTCGCATAATGCCGATAATCTCTTCTGTCGGCATGTTTATTTATGCGGCGGTTCCTTTGCTTTTTCCCGACCATGCATATGCGGGACTTATAACCGGGACCGTTATCTTTTCCGTTGCCGCAGGACTTTCCGAAGTTCTTTTAAGCCCTACTATCGCCGCTCTTCCGTCGGATGATCCCGGGCGCGACATGAGCAGACTTCATTCTCTTTACGGTTGGGGCGTAGTAACGGTCGTTCTGGTGTCAACGGCAGTATTGACGGTGATCGGCAGAGAAAACTGGATGTATCTTACATTTTTCTGGGCTTTACTGCCTCTCGTAAGTTCCGTCCTTTTCAGTATTTCGCCTTTTCCGGAAATCGATCTGCGGCAGGAGCTTTCTCCCGATAACACAAAAAAGAAGAATCTCGCTCTTGCGCTTTGCGTGCTCTGTATTTTTTTCGGAAGCGCCGCGGAAAACGTTATGACAAACTGGATTTCCGCATATCTTGAAAAAGCTGTCGGTCTGTCAAAAACATGGTGCGACCTTGTGGGGATCGCACTCTTTGCGATACTTCTCGGAACAGTCCGCACAATATATGCGAAAAAAGGGAAAGATATATTTCCCGTTCTTTTCTTTGGTATGATCGCCGCTGCGATATGCTATATCGTTGCAGGTCTGTCACCGTTCCCTGTTTTATCTCTTGCAGCCTGCGTTCTGACCGGAATTTTTACTTCCATGCTCTGGCCAGGAACTCTGATACTGATCGAAGAGCTGACACCGGGACCGGGTGTTGCTGCGTATGCTCTTCTTGCCGCAGGCGGAGATTTCGGAGCATCCGTTGCGCCGCAGCTTCTCGGTATTACTGTAGATAATGTTGCGGCAGGCGAATGGGCTTCCAGAACGGGCGAGGCGCTTTCTATGACGGCAGAGCAAATAGGAATGAAAACGGGAATACTTACCGCTGCGATTTATCCTGTTCTCGGTGCGGCAGTCGTATTTATTATAGGACGTTTTTTCTCACGGAGCATTATACTGAAAAAGCATATAGGCAAATAATAAAATCACAGCTGCATGGAAGATTTACATAAAAACCGTTAGCGAAAAAACAGGAGAAAATCATGAACAGAAAAGATATCCCTGAAATAGCAAAAACCCACTCGATAAAACGTGAGATCGCCTCACCCGATTTTTTCGAAGGAGCAATTATGGGTAACGGCAATCTCGGCGTTGTAGCATGCGCACGCCCCGATGCGATCGTTCTTTATCTCGGTCATAACGATATATGGGATATCCGTATAGAAGAGGGGCATAAAAACAGCATAGGCACTTTTGAAGAAGTATGGAAAAAAATACTTGATACTCCGGGTGATGTTCACAACGCTCAGTGGTATAACGATTATGTTAAAGCGGTGACATCCTCTTACAGTCAATATGTTTATCCTCGTCCTTACCCGGCTTCTGCCGTATATTTCTTTTTTGACAGAAAAGAGTATGAAGTTACAGGACATACGCTTGATATTTCAAACGGACTTTTAACCGTAAATATACAGGATAGCAGCGGGAAAAACTGTTTTGTCAAAGTTGTTCTCTCTATGCAAAAAGACGCCGTATATGTTCGAACAGAAGACAGCAACGGCAAGCCTGCAAACATCTTTTACCGTATGAAAATAGCTCCGCATACCCCCGACAAAGGTATACCGGATTACAAAACATTAGAAAACGGATTTATTCAGCTTCTTCCGTATAACGGATATGAAGGCGTTCCGCGCCCCGAAATCGATAAAGGGTTCTCTGTTTTGTATAAAACTGACGGCAATGCAAAAAGATCCGGCATCGACTTTGAAATAAACGATATCAGCCAGGCTGAAATACTTGTGACCGAAGGGTTTTACACCGATGTTGAAAAAGTGACCGATACCGACGGTCTTTCGTTTGACGATGTCAGAAAAAACACGGAAAAAGTATGGACAGATTACTGGATGAAATCAGGTATAAAAACGGACGATTTCTTCCTTGATCATATATGGTATACTAACACGTATTTCCTTCGCTGTGTTCTCAGCGAAAACTCACGCTGCCCGGGACTTTTCGGAAACTGGATGTATGGCAATATAGGCACGGCATGGCACGGCGATTATCACATGAATTATAATACGCAACAGCCTTTCTGGGGGCTTATGGCTGCAAACAGACAGGAACTTCATATGCCGTATCTGCGCATGGTTGAAAACTTCATGCCCGTATCAACTTCATGGGCGCGTGATTTTTATAACCTTGACGGCGCCTGCTTCCCGCACTCGGCTTACCCCGTGCCTATGACTGTAATACCGTATCCCTCTCCGGACTGGGGCTGGGAAATACTCGAAACTCCGTGGACTGTTCAGAGCCTCTGGTGGCATTATACATATACCGGAGACGTTGAACTGCTCAAAAACCGTTTATTTCCGCCTATCAAAGCCGCAACAGCTTTTCTTGCGGGGTATATGACAAGAGAAGGCGCAAATCCGGAAAAAGATGATAAATACCACCTTTTCCCGACGATCGTTCCCGAAAAATACGGTTTGAGCGAAGGATTCAGGTATAATCTTGACGGCGCCGTCGATTTAACGTTTACTAAATTTGTTTTTAATGCCTATATTGAAGCGGTGGAGATACTGAAGCTCGGTTCAGAGGAAAAATCACTTGCAGAAACAGTGAAAAAAATACTTTCCGCATTCCCCGAATATCCCGTTGCCCGATCAAAGTGGGGCGATGTGTATGTCAGCGTTGCAAATGAAGACCCTGACAATGTCATATACAACTGCCCTGCAAATATTATGCAGATATTTCCCGGCGAGGATATCGATGAGCGGCATGGCAGCGAAAAAGAAATTGAAATCGCAAAAAATTCATGGCTGCATCACTATAACGAGGGTGGAAACGATCTTGTTTTTTATCATCTTATAGGGGCGCGTCTCGGTCTTATTGATATCGAAAAATTCAAACGTCATGTTCGCTATTGTCTTATGCAGAACGAAACGGCAGCAGACCGCGTTACTCTTACAGGCGGCAGATACAGCTTCAACTGCGATTTTGATTTTATGTCCCGTATGGGTATCTGGGTAGAAAACTTCTCTCTTCATGCAGTCGTCGCCGAGTGTTTGATCAGAGGGCACAGAGACGTTATCGAGCTTTTTCCGAACTGGGATAAGAGCAAGCCCGCTCAGTTTTGCTCATTCAGAACAAAAGGCGCATTCCTTGTTGATGCCGAATGTAAAGACGGAATCGTTTCATATGTCCGCATAACCGCTGAAAAAGGCGGTGTTGCCAGAATCAGAAATCCGTGGAGCTCCGCAAAAGACGAAAACGGAAACATATTTTCTGACGAGGTAATAACCGTTTTGCTTGATAAAGGCGAAACCGTTTCTCTTAAACAGGGATGACATATTTCCGGACAAACAGACTGTGATAATATCTCCTCTCACCTAATTTGTGAGAGGAGATATTGCGTTATTTTTGAACTGCAATAAATGCGCTGCAGCGGCAATTCCGTTACGGGCAGACAGATCCTTAAAATCGGAACGGAACATGTTTATTTTTGTTTTACTGCTTGAAAAATAAAAAATATATGGTATAATACTATTAGGCATATTTCTGCTAATAAACAATATAACTTATACTTAATTGCGATTTATATTATGAAGAAAAAACTGATTTGTGTTTTCTTTTTACTGTTCGCGCTGATTTTTCAGATCAGCGCAGCAGCAAAGGTCACATCACTTCCCGATATCAGCTATTTCCCGTCTGTTACGGTTTCATATACCCTTGACGGACAGAACGTAATTGACGGCACTCCGGATACGGGATGCAAAGCCGTATTTGTTGCGGACCCGGATACGGGCAAGATTTATTACGAAAAAAATGCTTACGCAAAAATGTATCCGGCAAGCACAACTAAAATTCTTACCGCTCTGCTTGTTATTGAAAACTGCTCTCTGTCAGAAACCGCTCAGGTTTCAAAACGCGCTCTTGACCTCGTTCCGTCAGGGTATTCAAACGCAAAAATGTGTGATGGCGAGGTTTTTGATATAGAAACTCTTCTTTATGCGCTGCTTATTCCCAGCGCAAACGAAGCGGCAAACGTCCTTGCAGAGTATGTTGGCGGAAGTGTTGAGGCGTTCGCGGAAATGTGCAATGCGCGTGCAAAGGAACTCGGCTGTGATAATCTTCATTTTGTAAATCCGAACGGTGTACACAACGAAGATCATTACTGCTCTGCATACGATCTGTATCTAATCGCAAAAGAATGCTTTAAACATGAGATTTTCAGAAAAATTGTCAGCACAAAATCATTTTCCCTTCCCGCGACCGATATATACCGTGAAAACGACAGGTTTTTTTATAACACAAACGAGCTTTTGCAGCGTGGAACATATTATTATGAATACTGCACGGGAATAAAAACAGGCAGAACAAATCCCGCAGGCGAATGCCTGGTCGGAGCCGCATCAAAAAACGGACTTGATATCATCTCTGTAGTTCTCGGCGGCAAAAGTGAAAACAGCAGGGGACTTAACGACAGATTTTATGATACTAAAAACCTTTTTGAGTTTGTTTACAAAAACTATTCCGAAAAAACAATCGCACAAAACGGAGATTCGTTTTTTACCGCAGATGTTTTTGATGCCACTGAAGATACAAGATCATTAGATCTTGTTATCGCATGCGATGTTGCGGCTCTTGTTCCCGATTCTCTTAATGCAGAAGACATTGCGTTTTCCATTTCCCTCAAAAAAGAAATTGCCGCGCCGATATATAAGGGTCAGATACTCGGAGAAATTACTTTTTATGCAGACGGCGCCGTATGCAAAACAGACCTTATTGCGGCGCACGGCGTAAAACAAAAAAACCGTAAACATAACCGTTTACTTTTCGAAACCGATTATCTTATGCAATAAAAGCATGGTTGATTCGGATATAACATTTCGGAATGCGACTATAAACTGTAATATCTTTCCTTAAATTACAATTTCAATAAAGGCGGAACAAAATTACGTCTTTATTCGTCTTATATGGCAGAACGAAAATTAAGGAGAATAATGTAATGAAGAAACTGACAGTAAAATCTCTCTGTATTCTTATTATTGCCGTAATGCTTCTCTCGGGATGCGGAAAAACCGAAAACAGCGGCAACATGCCCTTAGAAGACAAGGACGAAAACGCGACAGGTTTAGAGTACGGAATGTCTTTTTATGAACCTGCGGTAAACATGTCGTTTGCGGTTGACGGAGCTCCCGCCATGCCGGAAGTCGAATCGGATTTTCCGGAATTTAACACCGAGGAATATTCGTATCAAAAAGAGAATTCCTTCATTTCGGTTTTGTCCAATCCGTTTTCAACTTTTGCGGCAGACGTTGATACGGCATCATATTCAAACCTGCGCAGACAGGTTTTGAAAAACGAATACGTCGATCCCGATTCGGTCCGTGTAGAAGAACTGATAAATTATTTCCGTTACAGTTATCCTCAGCCCTCTGCGGACGAACCATTCGGCGTTTACACTGAAATCACGGCTTGTCCGTGGAACGAAAAAACAAATCTCCTGAGGATCGGCCTTCAGGCAAAAGACCTTGACAGGGGAGCGATGCCAAAATCCAACCTTGTCTTTTTGATCGATGTTTCAGGCTCGATGGACTTTAAAAACAAGCTTCCGCTTGTTCAGCGTTCGTTTATGACGCTTGTTGAAAATCTTGACGAGAACGATACAGTTTCCATCGTTACTTATTCGTCGGGAGAAAAAACAATACTCGACGGCGTAAAAGCTTCGGAAAAACAGGAGATAATGGCGGCAATAGAAGGTCTTTACGCAAGCGGATCTACGCAGGGCGACAAAGCGATCGTTATGGCATACGATCTTGCAAAAAAACATTTTATCCCCGGCGGCAACAATCGTGTAATTATGGCAACAGACGGCGATTTCAATGTGGGAATAACGAGCGAGGGAGAGCTTACAAGACTTATTGCCGACAGGGCTAAAGACGGAGTATTCCTTTCGGTCCTCGGTTACGGCATGGGCAACTATAAAGACTCAAAGCTTGAATCTCTGGCTGATAACGGCAACGGCAATTATGCTTATATAGACAGCATAGACGAGGCTCGCAAAGTTCTTGTTTCAGAAGCGGGCGGCACGCTTTTTACAGTTGCAAAAGATGTTAAAATACAGGTCGAATTCAATCCGGCAATGATAAAAGGATACCGTCTTATAGGTTATGAAAACCGTGTTATGGCTGCGGAAGATTTTTCCGATGATACAAAGGACGGCGGAGAGATCGGAGCGGGACATCAGGTTACAGCTCTTTTTGAAATAGTTCCTGCCGGTTCCGATTTCGATCTTCATGAACCAGATTCAAAATACAGCCGTAACGATACTCCGTCAGGAGAGTTTGACGGTGAGTACTGCACGGTAAACATCAGGTATAAAGAGCCTCAGGGCGACACAAGCTCGCTGCTTTCGTATACTGTAGATGAAACATCGTTTAAAGACACGCCTACAAATGATATGAAATGGGCAGCCGGCGTTGCCGAAGTTGCAATGCTTATAAAAGATTCGGCATACAAAGGCACAGCGGACTTCAATGAAGTAAAGGAATATCTGAAAAGTGTTTCAGACGATGATTTCAGAGACGAATTTGTGTATCTGGTTTCAAAGCTGAAAAACATGAACGATAATTAAAACAATTAAAAGGGAATGAGAAAAACTCATTCCCTTTTTTATGGATTCTGATATTCGTATAAATACTGCGCGACGTGTTTTTAATATGTATTTTAAGATTTCAGAGCGGCTTTTATCAGGTTGCCTATTGTTGGCGGCGTGCCGTACATCAGAACGCCCATGCGGTAGATTTTTGCGGAAATAACGCCTACGCCTATCGTTGAACCGACAAGAATTGCGATCGATATGGCGATTTCATACCACGGCACAGTGCTCATTGCGATCCTTGTAAACATTGCCATTGGCGATGTGAACGGGATAAACGAGCATACTATCATTGCCGGATTGTCCACTTCTCCCGATGTCATTGACATCATAACAACTATGAACGCAACAATAAACAGCATTGTGATAGGCATGACGGATGTGTTTATATCTTCAAGTTTTGTAGCGGTGGAACCTACTGCGCCGAACATAAAGGCGTAAATAAGGAAACCGAGAATAAAGAATACAAGCATGTAAACAAGAAGCGAGGCGGGAATATTGAAAATCGAATCAATTATCATGTTTTCGCCCCAGTAAGATCTGTTGAGGTTGTAAAACAAAACGGCGGAACCGAAAATCGCAAGAAGCTGAATAAGTCCCGCAAGGCAGGACGCAAGCACTTTGCCGAACATCATTGACGTGGGTTTCGCGCTTGTTACAAGAAGCTCCATTGCTCTTGAGCTTTTTTCGGTAGCTACGTTTGTGGCGACCATCTGACCGTAAAGAAGGATCACCATATACAGCGCAAAGATCATAATGTAAGTGTAAAAGAAATTCTGAATCTGGCTTTTGCCAAGACTTACAACCTCACCCGAAACGCGGAAATTTATTATATCAGCTGCGTCCTGAGCTGAGATACCCTCATTTATCATTGCATTCATCTGATATACGCGCGAAACAGCTTCAGATGCGATTTCAGCATTCGTATCGTAGATGGAAAGATTATTGACATAATACGTAAATGAAGTATCGTTCTGCATAACGAATGCGCATTCCGCAACGCCTGCAATGATCATTTTCTGGATTTCTTCGATATTTTCGGTTGCGATCCGAACATCATAATCGGTAAAATATGATTCAAATATTTTCTTCACATCATCTTCTTTAGCTGCATCCTCTGTTTTTACAAGCATGACAGGAGTTGAGAACGGGGTATTTCCTTCGTCAGGATCGTCTGATTCGAATACGGAAATGATTCTCGGAAAAAACATTACGGCAGCGATCAGTATCACAAAGAAAATCGTGATACCGACGAAAGTTTTATTTTTGAAAAAGTATTTAAGCTCAAATTTCAGTATTGTTCCGAACTGATTCATATCTCACGCCTCCTTCGGGGCATCGCCCGCGTATTCCACAAATATATCGTTCAACGACGGTTCAAAAACCTTGACCTCATCAATGTCGTAGTTTTCGGTGATACGCGTCATGATCTGCTGTTTTTCGGAAGGTGATGAAAGATGTATCATTAAACCGCCGTCCTCAGTTGAGGAACATACCGAACCGAAATCTTTGCGGATCGCGTCCGGGGTTTGCGAGCGCACAACAAGGCGGTCCCGCGGATAGTCGCGTTTGATATCCCTCAAGTCGCCGTGCAGAACGATCACGCCCTTGTTGATAATTGCGATACTGTCGCAAAATTCCTCTATGTAGCTCATCTGATGGCTTGAAAAGAGCACGATCTTGCCGATCGCGATCTGTTCTTTTACAACATCCTTCAATAACATCGCGTTTACCGGATCAAGACCTGAAAACGGTTCGTCAAGAATAACGATATCCGGATCGTGCGCAAGAGCCGTTATAAGCTGTATTTTCTGCTGATTGCCCTTTGAGAGCGTATCAAGCCTTTTTGTGCGGTGTTCCGTCATGCCAAGCCTGTTGAGCCAGTAGTCGATGGCTTTGATCGCATCAATGCGCGACATGCCCTTGAGCTGAGCAAAATAAATAAGCTGATCAAGTATGATTTTTTTCGGATAAAGACCTCTTTCTTCCGGAAGATAACCTATTTTTGTTTTGTTGTAATCTATAGGTTTACCGTCTATCAGCACCTGTCCGCCTTCAGACGGAAAAACATTCATGAGAATGCGTATCGTCGTTGTTTTGCCCGCGCCGTTTCTTCCGAGAAGACCGCAGGCCTTGCCGCCTTCCGCCTTGAAAGAAACACCGGTAAGAACTTTCTTGTCTCCGAAAGACTTTTCAATGTTTAAAAGTTCCAGCTCCAATGTTATGCCCCCTTGCATCGTGTTTTTGTATGTTTATCATCTGTTTTTTCGATGAAATCATCTATATTTTTTTTCGCATCCGGGTTATTTGATAAAAATGCCCCTATTTTTTCGCATTTATTCAGATCACTGCATGCGCCGCAGTTTTCAACTCTCTTTTTCCTTGCGCATTTTCGTATTTCACAAAGGTTCTCGCAAAAAATCGTTTTTACGCCATGGGAAAGGCATCCGTAACAGTTGATCTGTTTGGGTGAAATGATAGTATTATTCAGTTCAGACCACAGTTTTGCTGTTTCTTCTCTTAATTTATCATCGTTGTTTGATGTTGCGATATACGCATCGCATTTCGAACAGTCTGTTCCGCAATAGCCGATCATTTTCGATCTCTCCTTTATATTCGTTCGATATATTATACCATAATTCCATGAAAAGTCAATATGCAAAAACCGTTTCCGATCTTTACATCTTGACAAATACCAAGAATGGCATTATAATTTAAGAAAAAATATAAAAGAATATATATGAGGGGATTTAAAATGAACTGCTTGATTCTTGAAGACAATTCATATGATTTTTCCGCCGTTCTTGAAAGCTGCGGCATATCTTCAACATATGTCTCTCTTGATGATGCTGTCGGTATGGATCTTTCATCGTTTGACTCATTTGTTATTTTCGCATGCGGAAAAGTGCTGGATCCAAGGTTTCGCGTTGCTCTTGAAAACGAAATCAAAAAAGGAAACCGTCTTTTTACCGAAGGATTGAACAGCTGGGACGGTATATATTCCGGCGAACCGTTTGATACAACAAGAATGCGCCTTGTTGTTGCGGCAGACCAACATAACGGCGGGATTCCCGGACTTTCCGTCGGTGATCTGCTTGATGACGGAAGCAATTCAATGATGTGTCCCTGGTATACGGTTAAGGGATTTACTCCGATCCTCGTTCATCGCAATCATATTATTGCGCATAAACATTGGAATGCCGATATTGAAGAAAAAAAAAAAGATTCTTTTCCCGCTTTGTGGAAAATCGGAAGCAATGTGATGATGTGCGCTTTCACGATCCATAACTTTGTGAAAGCAAGATTTGCACCGAAAAAAAACTGGAGATTGCTGGCTGACTATATAGCCCGCTTTATCACCGGCAATGAACCGACATTATATCCGAAGTCGCCCGTTCAATTCTGCGATAAAGACCTTTCAGACCGTGATATTTTCGAGGAGTGCCGAAAGGAAGCTGTTTCGCGCGGCATTACATGGCTTTCTTCTTTTCTTGTTGATGAGGGCAGGGGAGGAATAAAAGAAGGACTCAAACATAATATCACGCCTGACGGTTTTCAGCTTACGGCAGATGCGGTAAGAGACGACTGTTCAGGAGAGGCTGCAGGCGCTTTTCTGTTTTACGGTATTTTAAACAAAAGTCCGAAACAGATCGAATATAAAGATCATCTCGGAGATTTTATCTTCGGGCCGATGCAGATTCGCGGCGGGATCCTTGACGGTATGATGCGCTGGACGCATACCGCGTGGATGGTTTGTTATCAGGATGATGTTGCGAGGGCGATATTGCCGTTTTTATTTGAAAGCTTTTTCTTCAACAAAAAAGACAGACTGCCGAATATCTGCAAAGCGCTTGACTTTCTTGTAAAAACAACTGCCCGTGACGGCTGTCGCGTACCCAGAACGGACGGACCGAATCTGACTGAAGAGTCTGTAAAAAAGCTGGCCGAAGAAGAACACGGCAGTCCTTCCGCGCATTATAACGCATATTATCATGCGGCGCTGCTTCTTGCATATAAATGCTGCGGCAACAAAACATATTTTGATGTGGCAAAAAACGGGCTTGAACGAATCATGTCGCTTTATCCCGAAACGGGCAGAGAACAGAGCGAAACGGAGGAGATGTGCAGACTCATTCTTCCTCTTTCGATTTTGTATTATGTTTCGGGCGAAAAAAAGCATCTTGAAATGCTTAACCGTGTTACAAACGATCTGATCCGTATTAAACATCCTTTCGGAGGTTATATGGAATGGGATACGGGGTATAAGGCGCATTATTCAAGAGAGTCCAGAAGCGAATGCTCTCTTCTTGCCGAAAACGGAGATCCCGTCTGTGATCTGCTCTATTCCGTAAACTGGCTTCCGCTCGGTTTTTCGTTCGCATATTTCGCTACGGGAGATAAAAAATACTGTTCTCTCTGGCGCGAGATCACCGAGTTTTTTATAAAATCTCAGGTTATTTCGGATGACCCGAAAATAAACGGCTGCTGGTGCAGAGCTTTTGATATGGATTCCGAAGAAATTTACGGCTGTCCTCACGATATCGGATGGGCGGCAAATTGCAGCGAATCAGGCTGGACAGACGCCGAGATTCTTATGGGCATGATGCTGCCCGATCTGATTGAAAAATATGGTCCAAAAAAATAACTGATGACATTTTCGGTATTCTGACAGGCGATTTATAAAAATCATTTTATAATAAAATCTTATAATAGAAGGGGAGAAGATAATGAAAAAGACAATTGATTTTATCGTTCTTGCGCTTATTTTTGTTTTTATTCTCTGCGCTTGTTCACAATCGTCGGAAGAAATCGTTCCGGAATACATCGTTACGTCATCCGGGACCGATCTGGACGGCTTTTCCGCAACATGGGGCTGGACGGGTACGGATGGAGATACGGTTTTTGGCTTTACCACCGGAACATCCAATGCGGATATGGTAATTCAGAGAAGAAAAGATATTGAAAACACATACAACTGCAAAATCAACGTTGACTACAAAGAAGATATCCTGAGCGTTCTCCGCACCGGTATTATGTCAGGTTCCCAGCCTCTCGACATTGTAAAGGCAGGAAGCTTTGCAATGGTTGAGGATGTTCGCGCCGGCTATCTGACAGGACTTTCCGCTTTTCTGGACATAGAAAACATTGAAAAATGGGGAACTCCGAATATGCTTCAGTCTCTCATCTGGAAAAACGATATATTCGGCGTCACCCCGTTCGCGTGGCCTGACATTCCGTATACTGTAACAGGTCATATCATCGCTGTTAACGAATCGTATGTATCCAAACTTTCTCAGACCGATCCAAGAGAATTTGTTGAAAATCTTACATGGACATGGGACAAATTTGAAGAATGTCTCTCAGCATATACGCATAACGACGGCGGGAATACCATATACGGAATGAAATCTCATCATGCGTATTTTGCGATGAATATGTTCCTTTCAAACGGTGTTGCGCTGTCCGCCTACGAAGACGGAAAAGTCGTCTGCGGTGCGTATACCGAACCGGGAAGGGTAGCGCTTGAAAGAGCGAAAAAGATCATGCAGGAAACGCATCACGATTGTTTCCATCCCACTGAATCAGCCGGTGACCATACCGAATTTGTAAACGGCGAGTGCGTTATGTATGTTGCGTGGTCAAGTGAGCTTATTAACGGCACATCTTCAATAATGTATCAGATGGATAATGTAGGTATCCTTCCGTTCCCTCAGGGACCGAATGCCACCCCCGGCGTTTATTATTCGTATCATGAAGATCTGCCGACTTCGATCGGTATTCCGTTCAATGCAAAAGATCCTGCAACTTCCGCTATCATTCTTTCCGCGATGCTTGAACCGTTTGACGAATACAAAACGAAAGATGACATTCTTGACTATATGAACGAACAGATATTTTTTGACAGAAGGGATGCGGAAGTTCTTGCAAATGTTACCCGATATACCGAATACGGCTTCTTCAGGGAAGGCGCACGCGGAGTTATAGAAAGCGCAACTGAAGTTACCACGGCAATATCTGCTCTTCTTGAATCAAATAAAGACAAATACGACAAGATCGCAGAAGATTATATGACGCCTCATTATCAGGGACGTATCGCGGTATACGGAGAATAAAATTTCCTGATAATACCGAAAAAATGACCGTGACTCACATTCGGGTCACGGTCGTTTTGCTGCAATTTATAATTTCAGACTGAAAGATCGTTTTTTCGTTTCAGTAACTTTGAAGAAAAGAGTGCACATTTTTCTCGATCATATCTCGCATTGTTTCAGTCATACCGTCCGGAATAAAAACGACTTTTCGCGCATCTGTTTTTGCGAGAATTTCGAGCCACACAAGAGCAGCTATGAAGCGCCCGTCGGGTATCGAAAGATGAAAACCGTCTCTTGTAAGCGGTTTTCCGCCGTTCGGATAATCAAATCCGGGTACTTTTTCACGAAAATGCTGAATAGTGTCGCCAACAGGAATTATAGCCGTTCCGAGCATATCCGCGGCTTTTTTATACGCGTCGCGAAGCATGCTGAACATTTTTTTCTGACTGCGACCGTAATTTACAAATGCATCATGCGTAGAATCTGTTTCATACGCCCATGTTTCGTGGATAACGGTTTCGGCGTCGGGCTGAGTTTTGCGGCATGCGGTAAAAAGCTCAGAAATAAACGGAAAATACGTTTCTTCCATTCCGCTGAAGTGACTTGCCTGCTGTAACGTGATAAAATCAAAATGCCCGAGATCTTCCAGCGCCTCTTTTATTGATATTGTCTTCCCCGTGCTTTGTCCGTTTATTTCAAGCGAGTAGTTTCGCCTGTTTTCACGCAGATTTTCCGCATGATATTCAAGGGAACATCCGCCTATGTAAAGGTTTATGCATTCCCATTCGAGCTTTGCAGATTCGGCAGCCTGATGCAAAAAAGCACATGCATCCTGAGAAAAGCTGTTGCCTATTGATAAACTGCGCATTTTCCCTCCTTAAAATTTGTCTCACTGCATTGCCTTATTGCAGTGAGACGGTTTGTATTAATTGTTTTTTATTCCTCTTCCGGCATCCATGTCGCATTGCCTATTCCGTCACAGACCACGGATTTGATCTTCAGATCCTTGAACGCTTCGTAAAAATCAAAATCGTCGGTATTTTCCATCTGTTCTCCGTCATATTCGAAAGCGACGGAATAATCGAATAATTCAAAGCTCATTCCTGCTATCATATCTTCGAGATTATAATACCAGTAATCCCAGCCTTCGTCAAAAAGATCCTGTCCGGTTTTGCCTACGTATTTGTCAAGCTCTGTCTGACTCGGCATCTTATCATTCAGATTTTCAAATGTTGTAATTTCAAGAGTAGCCGCCGTTTTTTTGATGTTTTCGCTCCAGTCGTCGTCAAATTCAAGATCATAAAGCGCCTGTAAAATATCGGGCGTCATCTGAGCGATCACACGGTAATATACATTATCTGACTGAAATGCTGAAACGAAATATTCGTCTGTATATGAATTTTCGTAATCTTCGCTGTCGCCAATAAAATCAAAGACATCCTGCAGCGTTTTGAACTGCGAGCCGTCAAGCGTGTTTGCCGTGTTTCCTCCGTCGTTTGCAGGCTGTCCCGCACAGGAGGCAAGAACAAGCAGAGCCATAATAAGTGTGAAGATCAATACTGATGTTTTTTTCATTTTTGCTGAAACCTTTCTGTGATATCCGAAAAAACAGAGATATCACTTTTTATGAAATATTTATAACAACATAATTATACAACAATTACTTCAAAAAGTCAAGTTTTTTGTCTCATGCAAAACAGCTTGCGCTATATGCTCATACAATGATTGAAGCCCCTGCTTACATCGTCATGTGCACGTTTTGAGTCAAATCCTACAAGCCTGATCCCTTTATCAACTGTATTTTTGTAGATCGTTTCCATATCGTTCATATGCGGCTGAGACATATTTACGGCAGAGAGCGTGGGAGCCGAACAAAGTGATTTTATATAATGGTCTCCTCTTCCGCAAAAATGCATTGCGCCTCCGCCGAAATGATCGAGCAGAATACGGTCATACGGCGCGGCAAATTCGTCGTAAAGTTTCGGTGAAAGATTCATTGCGCTGTCGCAGCGAAGCATTATGCTGCCTTTATGCCACACATTGCTCCAGTGGGGATTTATATCTTTTCTGGGCGGAAAGAGCTTTTGCCATTCCTCCATAAAACTGATATAAGAATCCGTAAGGAGCTTCATAACATTGTGAACGGTATACGGATCATCCTCCATCTGATAAAACATTTCTTCTCCGAAAAGCAGTTCGCAGTTGTCCAAAGGACCCTGAATATCAGGATGATACATTATCACGAATTCGGATACTTTGGGATATCGACTGAATACTTCAAGAACAAATTCGCCGAAATCAAATACTTTTCCGCCGAGTCCGGCACGGTTATCAGGAATGCCGTTGTCAAGCACTCTTTCCATTATTCTGTTGCCGCGCAGAGTTCTTGTGATCGGTAATGTGTTCGTTTCGTAAGGCATAATATATACCTCAGCTCCGAACAGAGAAGTGCCGATGCATGAACCGAAGTTGGGTCTTATTGTAAGAGAGGAGGAGTTGCGGCGGTTGTGTTCATTGTCGTCAAGAGCATACGATACTCCGAGCAGCTGAGAGTAAAGCATGCTGTCAAAATCCTTCATCGCATCGTTTATCATCATTCCCTTTCTTTCAAGAGAAGTGACGGAAAGCTTTTTCCTTTTCGGAGTAAAAATATCGCCTGAAAACCTGTCATAAAAAAAGTCCTGCCACTGCGCGATAAAGTCTGTTTCAGTTTCGGGATCTATTCTGTTTTCTATGTCTTCAAGCAGCCTGATCGTTTTTTGAGTAATCATTTTGTATACCTGCAATATCGTATTCGTTGTCTGTTCTTACATCCGGACATTAAATACGACTTTATTTTCACGGAAATATGCCTGCAGTTATAACGGTTCTTACTATTTTCATCTTTCATTGCAATATAACTGCTTTTTGCTTAAATATAGCATGATTCAGGCAAATTGTCAATAGAAAAATAAAACAAGAAAACGGGCTTTGCTCAGCTGAATAATGTTTTTTTTGAACATATATTGACTTATTTTCGGTAATGATGTATAATATTATTGTATTATATAATGTTCATCTGTTATGAAAAGCGTGAAAATATGATTTAAAGGAGATCGTTTATGAGAAATCTTATAAAAACAGTTGCGCTGCTTATTGTTTCCGTTTTTGTTTTTTCGGCATGTCAGGCGGCTGAGCCCGAAGTTGTGCCCGAATATGAAACCGAAAGCGGCACTAATGTAAACCTCGGCGGCTTCAAGCTGAACTGGGGTTATGCAAAATCGGGCAGTAAAGAGGATAACGTATTCGGTTTTATCCCCGGCACCGCTTTTGCCGATCTTGCGCTTCAGAGAAAGAAAGATATAGAAAACAACAACAACTGCTCGATCGATGTTACATACGGTGATTTTGGCTCAATAGGAAATGTTGTTCAGACATCAGCTATGTCTGGCGAATCGATTTTCGATATTGCCACAGACGAAAGCTTCGTTTTTGTTCAGTATATGCGCGCAGGTTATCTGGCAGGGCTCTCAAGTCTTATAGATGTTTTGAATACCGATAAATGGGGCACTCCGAGCATGCTTCAGTCTCTTATGTGGAAAGACGAGCTTTACGGCGTTGTTCCGTATGCATGGCCCGATCTCCTTTATACGACATTCGGATATCCAATAGCCGTAAACGAAAATCTTATTGCTCAATACGGCCATGAAGATCCGAGAGAATATGTCGAAGCGGGAACATGGACATGGGATACATTTGAAGAGTGTCTGCATCAGTATACACATCCCGAGGCCGATTATACCGTATACGGTATGGCAACTCACGATGCGTATTTTGCTATGATGATGTTTCTCTCAAACGGGGTCGCGCTTTCTGAATACGCCGACGGAAGTGTTGTTTGCGGAGCATACACAGACCCCGGATTTGCCGCACTTGAACGAGCTCAGCAGATTTACCTTGTAAACTGCCGCGAATGCTTCCATCCCGACGACAACACCGCAAATGTTGTTTCAAATTTCAAAGCGGGCAACAGCATCCTTCTCACAACATACGGATATGACCTTCTCGGTCATTCAAATTCCATAATGTATGTAATGGACAATGTGGGAATTCTTCCGTATCCTCAGGGACCGAACGCAACGCCCGGCGAATACAAGGGCTATCACGAAAGTATGCGTTACTCCACATCCATACCCATAAATGCAAAGGACCGTGAAACTGCAGCATTCATTTTAAACGCAATGTATGAACCTTTCGATGAATACAAAACAAAAGAAGATATCATCGAATATATGGCTACGCAGACATTTTTCGACATCAGAGACGCCCGCGTATACGCAAACATGCTTGAAAATAACGAATACGGCTTCTTCCTTGAAGGCGCGCGTTCATTGATTCAGGAAACGGTCGAATCAAATTCCACCGTTGCACAGCTCAGAGAAAAATACGAAAGCCAGTATCAGGAAATCGTTGAAAAATATATTTCGCATCACTATTCCGCAAAGATCGCTCTTTACGGCGACGATACAAACGAATAATTGAAACCGAAATAATCAAGCCTCCGAAAAATCCGGAGGCTTTTTATGTTATAAAAATCTTTTATGTTATCTCAGCGCAGACGACGTATCGGTTTTGAATGTTTTTATTACGGGAACGACGGATATGAGAATTGCAAGAATGATAATAATTGCGAGGGAAAGAGCGACGCTTGACGGAGTGATCGAGGCAAAATATCCT